>Ga0209972_10003028_pt1 | contig 13359 bp, 10 predicted proteins | sample NOAtaG_7_FD_187302 | JGI IMG/M metagenome (GOLD analysis project Ga0209972, IMG submission 187302) | Freshwater lake microbial communities from Lake Erie, under a cyanobacterial bloom - NOAA_Erie_Diel1S_2200h metaG (SPAdes) (version 2) | ecosystem: Environmental > Aquatic > Freshwater > Lake ...
CGCACCTTTTCCTTCTTTGGTATATGCTTCCCTTGCAAAATTTGGTCTGATGCACTTTAAGGTGCAGCGCCTGCTGGCCTCCTTGCTCCTTTGGTTTCAGGCAATCTGGTTTAATAAAATGGCAAGGCGTTACCAGCTGGTATCCGACCGGAATTTCCTGTTTGCCTTCTTTTTTCTGGTTTTTGCCCATGCCGGAGCCGATACGATGAGCCTTTCGCCAGCATTATTTGCTTCAGGTTTCCTGCTTTTTTCCTGCGGTATCCTTTTCCGGATTCTGAAAGACGGGGCAGGTCCGGATGATGCCATGAAAATGGGCCTGTGGTTGGGAATGGCCTTTATTTCCTATCAGCCCAGCCTGATTTTCATCCTGCCTTTTTTTCTCTCCGCCCTCCTGTTCAGCGGCTTTCGTCTTAACCACTACCTGCTTTCTGCAGCTGCTGCACTGCTGCCCGCATTTGCCGTGTACGCCTTCTACAACTTTTTCGGAGGTAAGGCGGATTTTGTTTTCTGCTTTCTGGCTCCTTTCCGCATGCAGCCCTTTGTGAGTCTTCTGAACCTGGAATACCTCTTGATACCGGCTTTGGTAATGACGGCCATTTCCGTTTTTGGATGGGTTTATGCCAATCAGAATTCCAGGGTTAATTTTCACAGGCTGGGATTCAATGTATTCTTCTTTGCAGCAATCGCTGGTCTGATAAGCATTTTCCTCAGCAGTTGCCGAACAGGCGAAGGATTGCTCCTGCTGCTGGCACCCAGTGCCGGCCTTATGGCTCAGTTTACATTGCATTGCCGCAACAGGTTGCTTGCAGAAGGCAGCGGCCAGCTACTGGTATTTCTCTTTATCGGTAGTTTTTACTTTACCAATGGCACTTTTTCTGCAGCTCAGCCAGTATCTGCCGGATTATTTATGGAGGATCCGCCCCTGGGATTCGAGGTGAATTTCAAGGACAGGTCCCTTCTTTTACTGGGCAATGATGTCCGCTATTACCGCTACAATCCCCCGGCTACGCGTTATTTCCGCTTTTACCTGAGCCAGCTGAGCCGTAGAAATTCTGCAACCTATGAAGGCCTGATTCAATGGCATCAGTGTCTGGCAGAAGACCCGCCACAGCTTATTTTCGATCCGTCCGGATTGATTCCGGACCTGGCACTGCATCTTCCCGAGTTCAGGCGTTCTTATCGAAGTACCTTCTATCCAAATTTGTATGAAGCCATTCCGGGCACGACCTTTGGCACAGTGAAAAAATAATACCATTAATTCAAAAGATGATTTCTCAACAACAGGCTACCAATACGATTCTGATGATCCGGCCCTCCGATTTTGAGTTTAATGCAGAAACGGCGGCAGACAATGAATTTCAAAATCGCCCAGAAGGAATGTCGGTTCGGGAAACGGCACTTGAAGAGTTTGGTAATGCCGTTGAGCTCTTGAAAAGCGAAGGCCTTGAGGTGCTTGTGCTTGAAAAGGATTCTGCCTTGCCTGCCATGCCGGATGCCGTGTTTCCCAACAACTGGTTCGCTACGGATTCGGATGGAGGAATCCATCTTTTTCCTATGAAAACCCCGAACCGGCAGGCTGAAGTACTTCAGAAAGATGCCGTTCTGAGTCTTCTGGAAAAAGCCGGCTTTTACTGTGGATCGGTAAAAGACTGGAGGGAAATACTGGGAGATGGTGCTGTGCTGGAAGGGACCGGCAGCCTGATTCTGGATCGTGTGAACAAGCGTTTTTTTGCTGCTGTTTCTGATAGAACACAGGAAGCAGCATGCCTGAAATATGCACAGGAAACAGGCTTCAAGCCGGTTTTGTTTCATACCCGGAGCAGCGGCGGCTGGGCATATTACCATACCAATGTGGTGATGAGCGTCGGTCCTGACCTCATCGTGGCCTGTCTTGACTGCATTCCGGATTCGCAGGAAAGGGAAAGCGTGAAGGCCGAAATTCTTCAGCATCATCATCTTTTGGAAATCAGCATTGAGCAGCTTGAAAAGGGATTTTGCGGCAACCTGCTTCAGGTCATCAGCAACAGGGGAGGAGAGGTTCTCACCGTCCTTTCGGGTACAGCCTTTGCGGCACTCAGTGAAGAGCAGCGCAAGGTTCTTTCCGCTTCCGGAAGACTGGTTCCGGTTCCCATTCCACTCATTGAACAGGTTGGCGGAGGCAGTATCCGCTGTATGATGGCTGAAATATTTTGTCCCCGAAAACAGGGATAGGCTAATTTGCGACCCGAAAAATTTCAATTATGCTTCAGATACAGATTCTAAGGGAAGAAAAGGATAGAGTTGTCAAAGGACTTGAGAAGAAAGGTCTTGCATCAGCCGCATCGCTTGTTGATAAGGCCCTTTCCCTCGATGACCAGAGAAAAGAACTTCAGCATTCACTCAATAAACTTCAGGAAGAAGCAAACCAGCGATCGGCTGAAATCGGTGTTCTGATGAAATCCGGTAAAAAAGATGAAGCAGAAGCCATCAGGACCGGTGTTGCTGGCATCAAGGAACAAATTAAAAACCTGGAGGCCGAATTTCAGCAGGCAGATTCAGCGCTTTTTGAAGCTATGGTGGTTCTTCCCAATGTGCCCCACGAATCGGTCCCTGCAGGGAAATCGGCAGAAGATAATGAAATTGCATCCGCCTGGGGTCAGCCGGCAGACATGCCTTCCTGGGCGCTGCCGCACTGGGAGCTGATTGAAAAATACGACATTATTGATTTTGAAAACGGTAATAAGGTAAGCGGGGCCGGATTTCCCTTTTACAAGGGTAAGGGAGCAAAGCTTCAGCGTGCGCTCATCAATTTCTTCCTGGATGAGGCAGAAAAGGCGGGCTACTATGAAATGCAGCCTCCCATCGTGATCAATAAAGACTCCGGATATGGAACCGGTCAGCTTCCGGATAAGGACGGCCAGATGTATCATATTCAGGATGATGGACTTTACCTCATTCCAACGGCAGAAGTGCCCATTACCAATTATTTCCGGGATGTGATTTTGCGGGAAGATGAGCTGCCAAAAAAATGCGTTGGCTACACACCATGTTTTCGCAGGGAGGCCGGCAGCTGGGGAGCTCATGTACGCGGCCTGAATCGCCTTCATCAGTTTGATAAGGTGGAAATTGTGCAGATTGCACATCCGTCCGTATCCTATAAGATATTGGAGGAAATGCGGCAGCATGTGCAGGGGCTTCTGGAAAAACTCGGGCTTCCTTACCGTGTTTTGCGGCTCTGCGGAGGCGATATGAGCATGACATCGGCTCTTACTTACGACATGGAAGTTTACTCAGCGGCTCAGAAAAGATGGCTGGAGGTGAGCTCGGTAAGCAATTTCGAAACCTTTCAATCCAACAGGCTTAAACTCAGGGCGCGGTCAGAAGAAGGAAAAAAGAATTATCTGCTGCATACTCTGAATGGTTCTGCGCTGGCACTGCCGCGTATTGTAGCCGCATTGCTTGAGAACAATCAGACAGAGAAAGACGGCATTCGCATCCCTGAAGTACTGCATCCATACACGGGATTCGACCGGATTGGCTGAATTGCTTTTTAGTTCCCAGTCCGCTGAACGATGGTGCGCACCGGATAAGCAAAACGGATGCCGGATTGCTCAGCTAGGTCGATGATTTTCAGGTTGATTTCTTCTCTGATGAGTAGAAATTCATTAAACTCAGTTGTGTCGGCAAAGAACAAAACGCGTATTTCCATGGCGCTTTCGCCGAAGGAATAAAAGCAGGCCTGGCTCTCTTCGCTGCAGCCCTGATTTTTCTTAAGGATGTCGCGCAGGCCATCCACAAAAGCCACCAGCTTTTCTTTAGGAAGGTTGTATTCCAGGCTAAGAATGAAATCTGCCCGGCGATGGGTCCGAAGGCTGTGGTTATCCAGCGGGCTGTCTATCATCAGCTTGTTGGGAAGTGTAACGAAGCTTTTCTCCAGAGTCCGGATGCGGGTGCTCCGGAAGCCCACCTTTTCCACATTGCCGGTGATGTTGTTTACTGTAACCAGATCGCCAACAACAAAAGGCTTGTCAAGAAAAATGGTAAAGGAAGCGAACAGATTTTCGAGCGATTCCTTGGCAGCAAGGGCAAAAGCCAGACCACCGAGCCCCAGGCCGGCTACGATGTTGGCTACATTGAGTTCGAATACAAAACCAAGGCCAAAGAAGAACGCAATTATTATCAGGATAATCTTGAGGAGCTCTCTTACAAATGGAAGCAGCTGCCGGTCCAGCATGGAATCCGGCCCGCTTTCCCTCTGAATCAGTTCCAGAGCAAAAAAATCAACCAGCCGGATGGCGAGGAAAGTGAAGGCAGCAATCAGTGCAATGGCGTAAATACGGCTCAGCACCATGAGCAAGCCCGGCTGATCGGAAGAACTCAGGTGCCAGTTTACCGGTGCATCAAGACTGGTTATGCCGAGGTAAAGTACGAGCAGACTCAGCAGCCATTGCACAGGACCGGAAAGGAGTGTTTCGAAAGTCCTGAGTGCAGCAAATTCCGGCTTCCTGCGGATGATGCGGTAGAAAAGTCTGGAAACAAGCTTTGAAAAAAACTTCCGGAGGACAATCACAGCAAATATGGCCATCAGAACCAGGCCATATTCAGAGATGGAATTCCCTCCGAACTCATAATTCATCCAGGCGATGTTTTCCATACAGGTTCGTTTAATTTTCGCATTGCAACATTACATCTGAATTTGCGGATTTTATGGCATATCCCTCAAGAATCTGATTCTTAATGAATCAGGGCCTGAATCGTGAAGGCTTGAAAAAAAATACCGGAATTTTGTTCCGACACTGGTTACCTGCTCTCGGGCAGGCAGTATTCAGTACAAGAAAACAGGCAAAAAAATGAAATTCAGCATCCAACATGAGACTTCCTTTTCAGCCAAAATGGTACTGCTGTTTGCCCTGGTTTTTGTAGCCATGCCCGAAAGGAGAAAGGGACTTGAGCTTTATGTAAAAGGAATCTTCAAAGTTGACTCGTCCCGTATCGGACAGATTCCTGCGAGCCGTCTTGCTAGTCAGGCCCATTTTCAGTCCTCGTTCAACCGATAGTCTATGATGTACAATAAAAAAGCCCCGGTAACGGGGCTTTTTTATTGGTTGGATTTTTCTGATTTACTTAATATTGGATATCAGGCTTTCAATTTCTTTCAATTTATTCATGGGCAGAGACTTGATTGTTTCAACCAAATCTATTTTATCTGATTTGCGGATGGAATAAAGAGGATGGTCTTCCCGGTCTTCTGACTTTGATGGCGGACTCCACTCAAAAAGGTCGTTGGGCGTACAATTTAATAGTGTGCATAACCTTTCAATGTACTCAAGCCGTAGGTATTCAACACTTCCCTTCGATAACTTGGTAGCAGTTGCCGGAAGGAAGCCGCTCTTTATCAAAAATTTATAGGGTTTTTCAATTCCTCGGGCCTTACAAACTTTTTCTATTGAAAATTCTAACATACCGGGTTATATTTCATTAACTCTAATAATGGGCAAATATACCATGTTAGTTTTTACTTTTCCAAGTTTAGATAAAAATTGTATTGCCTATAGGAATAAAACTTTTTTGTATAAAATGAATTTAAACCATGGTTTCTTTTAAAAAATTTTATGAGGTTTTATTTAAAATTTTTAAAAGAAATGTTTTTTCAATACCATTTATGTTTTTTCAGTAATGCAATATTTTCTACATGATGTGTGTGCGGAAACATGTCTATCGGCTGAATCTCAAGAACCTCATACATTTCGCTCAGGACGGCAATATCTCTGGCCTGAGTGGCAGGATTGCAGCTCACATAAATTACTTTTTGTGGCCCGAGTTTCATAATGGCATTCAGAACAGACGGATGCATTCCTGCTCTGGGTGGGTCTGCAATCAGGATATCGGGAATTCCGTTTTTGACGGCAAAGTCATCATTCAGGACTGCCGCCATATCTCCGCTGAAAAATGAGGTATTCCGCAGGCCATTGATTTCTGCATTCTTTTTAGCATCCTGAACGGCTGCTTCCACATATTCTATCCCGGTTACCCGTGCACATTTACGGGCGACAAACTGAGCTATTGTTCCTGTCCCGGTATACAGGTCGTAAACAAGGTCGCTGTCTTTTGGTGCAGCAAATTCCAGCACCTTCTGATAAAGCCTTTCTGCCTGCCGTGGGTTGGTCTGATAAAAGGAAACAGGGCTTACCCTGAACCGGAGATTGTCCATTGCTTCTTCAACCCAGGCCTTTCCTTTGAATAAAACGGGATTTAAGTCGGCATAGGCATCATTCCGCTTTGTATTGATGAGATACTGAATTGACCCGAGATCGGGGAAGGATTCATCAAGTGATTCGAGCAGATTTTTTACCTGATTGTTAAATTCTGTTACGATAAGCAGCACCATCGTTTCCCCGGCTTCCGTAGTTCGGATCATAAGGTTGCGGAGCAAACCGGTCTGTTCCCTGAGATTGAAAAAGCTGAGTTTGTTTTGCAGGCTGTATTCCTTTATCCAAAGCCGTATCGCATTGCTCGGCTCAGCCTGAAGCCAGCATTTTTCGATGTCCAGAATTTTATCGAACCTTCCGGGAATATGAAAGCCAAGTCCGTTAAGGCTTTCCCTGTTTTCCGGAACAAGATCTTTGTTTTCCAGCCAACGCTGATCAGAAAAGGTGAATTCCAGTTTGTTCCGGTAGAAGGTAGTTTGTTCTGAAGGGATAATCGGATGCCAGTTTCCTTCTTTAATCCGGCCGATCCTTTCAAATGCATCTTTTACCTGTTTGGTCTTGAGTTCCAGTTGTTTTTCATAGGATAAATTCTGCCACTTGCATCCACCGCAAGTTCCGAAGTGCTTGCAAAATGCTTCAATCCGGTCGGGAGATGGCTCAATAAGTCTGTAAACCCGCGCTTCGGCATAGGTCTTTTTATCTTTTTCAACCAGAATATCGACCCTGTCTCCGGGAACTCCGCCGCTTACAAAGTAAACCTTCTCATCAATCCTGGCTACACATCGCCCTTCGGCTGCAATATCCAGCAGCATTACATTTTCTTTAAGCTTGTTCTGTCTTCTTTTTTTCATGGGGTGTTATCTATGCAGAATTAGATGACCATTCATCGGAAAAGCCTGTTGTCCAGCAGTCCGTTTCGGAAATATTGCAGACGGGCCATGGTTTGTTTACGTAGTCCGGCAGGCTCTTTTTTTTGCCGGAATCCTTCCCAGCGCCAGCCTTGTCCGGGTTTCTTTCCATCCCAGATCAGAAGGCCTTCCGGATGGATTACATGGTAATTCCCGTCCTGATATTGCATGGGAAGCAAACCCTTGTTACCTCCTGTTCCAAGTGGATTCCCTAAGTGGCTTTTTATGCCCAGCATATTCAGAATCAAGGGCCGGATATCCGTGTGCTGGAGCCAGCGAGAACTGTCTGCTACCGGTTTTGCGTCCGGCGCAAAAAGAACCAGAGGAACATCATACCATCCCGGATAGTTCTGATACTCTGGTTTCAGAATCTGATGGGTATGGTCGGCAGTTATTACAAACAGCGTATTGCGGTACCATGGCATTCCGGAGGCTGTTTTGAAAAAGGACCGAAGTGACTGGTCTGCATATCGGATCGCTTTGTAAACGGCCTGCCCCCCTGTACCTACTGTATCTTTCCATCCGGATGGCAGGGTATAAGGCTGATGGGAACTCAGGGTGAAAATGCCAGCCGCAAAGGGTTGTTTGAATGTATTGATTTCACGGGCACTGAACTGCAGGAAAGGCAGGTCAAAAATACCCCAGTTGCCATCGTAATCGGAATCATCAGGGTACTCATTCATCCCGAAATAGCGGTCGAAACCGCAAATCCGGCTGGTGTAATCGAAAGACATGGTTCCGTTTTTACCGCCATGAAAAAATGCTGTCTGATATCCGGCATTCCTCAAGCTGCTTCCAAGCCCTTCAATCGGGACAGAGACATAGGGAGAACCGGAGAAAGATTCATCCATCCAGGGCGGAACGGAAGCAAGAATGGAAGGAAGAGCGTCCCTTGAAGTTCGGCCGCTGGCAAAATGGTTTGGGAAAAAAATTCCGGCCCGTGCGAGTGAGTCCAGAAAGGGGGTTTGATTTGCCCCGGCGTGTTCAAGCCCTGTATATTCAGTAGCAAAGCTTTCCAGAATGATAAGAACAAGGTTTCTGCCTTTCATCCGGGCATCAATCTCTTCTTTTATATAAAGCAGCCTTTCAGACTCCTTTTCATCCAGAAATGCTGCTCTTTCCAGTTCAGCAGATTGCATCGTTTTGAGCATGACAAAGCCGGTGTTCAGTGCGGCATGACCTGCCTGCTGCGGCCTCAGAACAAAGGCATTTCCTGGAAGCAGGGGCTTTTCTCCCACTGAATTTCTTATCACCAGGATGCAGACTGTCAGAACAATCAAACCTGCGGTGAATCTTATCCACAAAGGTGCCAACACTGATTTTTCCGGTAGCTTTATTTCAGGAAATGCATGCCAGATCAGCCAGGCGGATCCTGCAGCCAGCATAGGCACCATGGGGTAATGCATCGTCAGCTGCGGAAGCTGCCGGATGGCATCCTCCAGCAGAAAACGGAGTGCCGGCCAGTCGGTACGCCTTCCGTTAAATGCAAAAAAATACAGGTCTATCGTATTGAAAAGGAGAAAAATGCCATTACCGGCAGTGAATAAAAGTCTGGCTGTTTGCTTGAAGCGATAACTATTGCCAAACACCAGCAGCAGCAAAGGGAGCATGCTTACGGAGATAAAGAGGGAGGCATCAAAACGCAGCGACAGAACTATAAACTCAAGAACCTGAGAAACTTCGATTTCATCAGTGCGAATGGGGTATTTTAAAAGGAAGGCAATCCTGCAAAGCCAGTAAAATACCATCACCAGCAGCGATGGGCGCAAAAACCATTGTAAGTTTGCAAAAAGGTGTCCCGATTGCCGGATGGCTTTTTTCATTTGATTGCAAAAATGGCAGAAAATAACGGCAGCCTTCCTTTTGTTTCAGTTTTTGTTCCTGCCCGGGATGAAGAAGATTCCATTGAGGAATGTCTTCTATGCCTGTTAAGGCAGGATTATGCCGGTAAATTCGAAATCCTGATGGGGGATGATGATTCCTCCGATAACACTTTAAATATTGCAAGGCGTCTGGAAACGGAGCATCCGGAATTGCGTGTTTTTGAGATTATTCAGTCTGAAGGACCGCTTCAGGGTAAACAGAGAGCGCTGGCCAGCCTTACCGAAAAAGGCGGAGGTGAAGTTTTTCTGTTTTGTGATGCCGACATGTGCATGCCTGCCGGCTGGATCCGGAATATGGTTTTTTTTCTCAGCAGGGGAGACGCAGACCTGATCAACGGCACTACCTGTTCCGGTAACGGCAGTTTGTTCGAAAGGCTCCAGGCCCTCGACTGGCTGGTCCCTCAGGCATTTATGGGAGTTCTCAGCAGGATGGGACTTGCCTATACTGCTATGGGTAACAACATGGGGATGAACCGGAAGGTGTACGAGTCGGTTGGTGGTTATGGCGGCATTCCGTTTTCTGTGACAGAAGACTATGAACTTTACCGGCACCTTAAAAATAAAGGTTTCAGGCTGATTCATTTTTTTGACAGAAGGGTCCTTGGGATTACCCGTCCATCCGGCTCAGTAAGAGAATGGTTTCATCAGCATTTGCGCTGGATGCGCGGCTTCAATCAGCTTTCCATATTCGAAAAACTGCCGGTTTTTGCCAATCTGCTTTTGCTTCCGCTTTCAATTTGCTCGCTTTTATCTGGTTTTTCCGGAAGTTTTGTCGCCTGTTTTTTTCAGCTGATGTGGCTTATCCGCTTTTTTTTCATTGCCGGAGGCCTTCTCAGATTGAAAAAATCTGCTCTGATTTACCTGCTTCCGCTCTACGAAATGCTTTATCCCCCGCTTTACCTTTCGCTGATTCTGACTTCGGTTTTCCGGAAGGAGGTAAACTGGAAAAGACGCAGTTTCTGACCAACAGGTTCTAATCGTTTTTAAAATAAGCTTCTTTATATTTGCTATCTCAGGATTTTACAATTTGAAGCGGCCGAAATGAAAAGCAGGTTTTGGATATTGGTTTCAGCATTCTTTATCGTACTGGTAGCTGGGGATCTGGCCGCTCAGAAAAGAAAACCCATAAAACCAAAGAAAAAAACCAGCACATCCAAAAAGCAGGAGCCTAAAAAAAGCGCCGCACCCGGAGGCTCTCCCCAATGGTTTAAACTGGTTGAGATAATGGGAGGACACCTGGCAATGGTGAATTCAGGTGATTTTTTAAATTACCAGAAGCAATACTATTTCACAGAAAATCCAGATTTTTTAATTACCGGTGAGTTTCCACGACAAACAAATTATTTGCTGGCAGGAGGATTTCATGTTGGAAAACTGCTGAAGCACCCCGTGATACGCTTTATTTCAGGAGGTTTTATGCTGAACTGGACCGGGCGCAGTTTGGTGCATAATGTTAGTTTTACAAATAATGCGTTCAACCGACCGGATCGAATCACCAACAAAATCAGCATTTCAGAAAAATACCGGGCAGCCTATCTGTGCCCGGAGCTTCAGCTTCGCTTTGGCTCCAAAGTGTATGGCCTGCTAGGAATCAGAAAGGAAATATTGATGAATGGAGTCCGGGAAAGAACCCTCACCGTTGAAAGCGATTTTGTACAGTCGGGTACTCCGCTGGTTATGACCCAAAAATGGAACCTGAAAAATTCTGCTGTTGTCCGCCAGAACAACTGGGGAATTCACGCGGGTCTGGGCTACATGCCCATACCCTGGTTTGGTTTGCGCCTTGGCTACCTTTATACAGGTACATTTTTTAATTCTGGTCCTGATTTTGCAACTCATCAGTATTACCTCGCCTTATGTTTTGGATTTATAAAATAAACCTCAGGTTCGCTGCATGTCTTTTATACATGGCTGCCATGTTGATTTCGGGCTGTTCAAAAACGGATTTTCCAGAGCTTAAAGAAAATGGGATAGGATTCGATCCGCTTGCGGAAAAGGAGGAGGTTAACCGGATATTGCAGGTGCCCGGAGGAATCTACACTGATAACACCTCTTTTCCTTCCAGATCGGGCCCGTTGACAATTGTTTACCAGGGCTTTTCATTTACTTACAATGTATCCCGGCTGTTCCTGATGAACCTGTCCAAAGTTGATACCATAGAAATCGGCAACGAATCAAATGCCTTTATTCCACTGAGGTTTACATCAGTCGATAAGGGAGAATCTTTCACTCCCAAATTTGCCTATATACGCGTTAGCGGAGCAAAAGGACTTTGGAAAATACCCATTGAGCCAGATCCCTCCCAGCAGACAGCCGATGTTTCATCCGATGGTTTTTGCAGCCTTGCGGTCCCGGCTCTGGTTAGAGAAGGGGATATTGCAGTTAGCATTTCAGCAGCCCTGCAATGCAATTTTCCCGGTTTTGAAAATAATATTGTATATACCGATACGGTTAGGGCAATACTATCTGTCCGGAAGCCAATACCCTGCGGAAGAGATACCGTGAAAGGAAGAGCCGGGCTTACCATCCGCAAGATAGATTTTGGAGAAAATGCGCAGGCAGGCACTGTAAACATAAAATTCAAATCATTCGGGATTCCTGACAGAATGGAAGTGCGGATGAACGGAAAATACATCGTCAGTACATGCGACGAAATGCCGGATGATGCAACCTTCCCAAGTTGTAAACCCGATTGGTGTTTTAAAACCACGGGAGTATCCGGGGAAAACTGGTTCGATTACTTCTTCCCTTATGATCCGGCCAACGGAAGGTATGCTGAGGTTTTGATCCGAGGTTCCTGCGACGATCCCAGAACGGGATGGTATTTTTATGTGGGTTGCCCACAATAACGCTGGCTTCAGATAAAATACCATCAACTTGTTCACCAATTTATTATAACTTATTTTAATGCAGATTCAACAGCGTTTACGGACTGGTGTTTTGATGGTTTTATGCCTTGTCTTTACCGGAATATGGATGATGCGGGCTTCAGGTCGGAGAGTTTCTCGACCTGAAATCTCATCTGTCAACAGTGACAGCCTGAAAAATAAATTCCGGCAATGGACAAAACTCTATCCCACCGAAAAGGCCTGTCTGCTCACAGATAAACCCTTGTACGCTCCCGGTGAAACCATCTGGTTTTCGGTGTTTATCAGCCCATCGCGGCCGGATATGCCGGTGCTGAGTGAAATTGCCTATGCCGAACTCCTTAATCCAAAAGGCAGCATTGAGAAAAAATTTACCCTGATTGCACGAAAGGGGATAGCAAATGCCGATTACACCCTGCCTTCGGATGCTCCCGGCGGCTTATATAAAGTGAAAGTCTATACTTCCTGGATGGAACAGCAGGGTTATTCCTATAGAAGGGAAATCCAGGTGCAGGAATTTGTTCTTCCGCTTTACCGCCTCAGTCTGGAACTCAACAGAAAATCCTATAAACCAGGCGATGAGATTCTGGCAGAGCTTCAGGCCGGTAGTGCAGATAATAAACCTCTGGCGGGTGCAAAACTGGAATTTTCCATTCAGGCTGCAGGCCAGACACTCTGGCAATCCGAAAATCAGGCCGATGCCTCCGGACATTTTTCCCTGCGCTGTATTCTTCCGCCGGTTCCTGCCGGTACAAAGCCTGCACTGGTTTGTAAAGTAAGCCGGCCCGGCGAAGAAGGCGAATCCATCAGCCGAAACATACCCATGGCCGAAACCGATCCCACGGTGCGCTTTTTTCCTGAAGGCGGTGATTTCGTTGCTGGGCGGGAAAGCCTGCTGGCCTTCCGTATTCTGAAAGCAGATTCCACGCCGGCAGATGCCGCAGGCTGGCTGCTTGATAATGCCGGCACCAGGCTGATGGCCGTTCAAACCCGGCATGATGGCATGGGAAGTCTGCGATTTACCCCTGCCGCCGGCAAGTCTTACCGCATTGAATGGGATTCTCCCCTCAGATTCAGTACCCGGCTTCCCGACCCGCTCGAAAAAGGTTATTCACTCTCACTTGATTTCAAGGAGAAGGAGGTAAAAGTAAAATTTGCCGGTATTGTTCAGGAGAAGCTTCAACTGATGGTCAGGATGCGCGATCAACTGCTCTTTGCTCAGAAGATTGCCGGGGGCAGCGGATTTTCATCCCTTGACATACCTACTGCAGCATGGCAGCCGGGCATAGCCATTTTCAGCCTTTTCGACGGCCGCGGTATGCTGCGCTGCGAAAGAATGGCTTTCATTAACCCGGATAAAAAGCTCGGCATCAAAATAAAAACCGATAAATCTGAATATGGCATCCGCGAGAAAGTACAGGTGAATGTTTCCGTTACAGACCCTGCCGGAATACCCGTTCCCGCCAGACTGGTTCTGGGCGTTACCAACGATGGCCTTCAACAATTTGCCGAT
>Ga0209972_10003034_pt1 | contig 13350 bp, 8 predicted proteins | sample NOAtaG_7_FD_187302 | JGI IMG/M metagenome (GOLD analysis project Ga0209972, IMG submission 187302) | Freshwater lake microbial communities from Lake Erie, under a cyanobacterial bloom - NOAA_Erie_Diel1S_2200h metaG (SPAdes) (version 2) | ecosystem: Environmental > Aquatic > Freshwater > Lake ...
CATATCAATGATCCGATTTTTCGCGCGAAGATCGGATCATTGATATGGCAGGGGACTCGTTCGACCCGATGGAGTTCGCTGCTGGGAAGAAGCTTCTCCAGCGTCTCAAAGAGCGCCGCGTTGGCCTTGGGGTCCTCGAACGGTTTTCCGGGGGCGTCCAGTGCCGAGACGCCACCTTCGGGAATCAGCAGGCACCAGGGGCCTTTGGCCTGCTTCCATCGGTCGGCCATCCACCGTGCGATTGCGACATTCTCGTCGACCGTGGTGCGCATCAGCGTGATCTGGGGGTTGTGTTGATAGAGCAGGCGGTTTCGAAACTTCTCTGGGACCGTATCGAGGGCACCAAAATTGACCATGTCGACAGCACCCAGGCTGTAGACCAGCGGGATGGAACTTGCGATCGGCCCTAGGAATCGGTTGGGGCCAGCGGGAAAGATCCCGCCCACCACCTCATCGGCCACCTCGGTGGTGGTGACATCGAGGATCCCTTGAAGCATGCCGCTGGCGACCAGCAGTTCCATCGCGCGACCGCCGGTGCCAGTGGCGTGGAAGGTCATCGGCTGCCAGTGGTGGGCTTCCAGATGCTGCCGGACGGCGGTGACGCAGGGGGTGGTGACACCAAACATCGTCATGCCGCAGGCCAACTGGTCGCCACGATCGATCTGATGCCGCTGCACCATGCCGGCCAGTGCGTTGGCGGCATTGCCGAGGATGGTTCTGGATACGGAGTTCAAGCCGGCGATATCGACCACCGAAGGGAAGAGCACTAGGTCGGTGCCTTCGATGTAGGGAGCCGTCTGGCCGCTGGCGACGGTCGAAACCAGCACCTTCGGTAGGCCGATAGGAAGTTGGCGCATTGCCTGGCTGATCATCGCCGTCCCGCCGCTGCCCCCCAGTCCCAGCACTCCAGCGACTCGCCGTTCGCTCGCTTCCCTGGAAAGGAACTGGGTGAGCCGTTGGGCCATCGCGACGACAGCCTGGCCGCGATCCAATCGGCTTAAGGGGCCATCGCCTTCGGGCGCGACGGCTTCCAGCGATGCACGCCAGGGGGAGGCGTCGACCTGGGTGCTGATGTCGATGCACCGGACGGCCAAGCCCCAGGCAGCCAATTTGTCCCGGACGTAGGAGAGTTCTTCGCCCTTGGTATCCAGCGTTGCGATGGCGTAGATGGCGGGAGATACCATGATCGGAAATCCTCAGACACTCATAAGTGGGCGGCCGGTCAGTCGCGCGGGTAGGGATGCAGTTGTGCCAGTCGCGATGGATGGGGGAAGCCAAGCCGTTTGTCGACTTCGTTGAGCAGTGGCTTGCCATCGCGGTAGCGCCGGAGGTTTTCGCAGATCAGTCGGGTTGTGTCATCGACGCGGCGAGCTGCCTGGGCACCGACGTGGGGTGTCAGGATCACATTGGGGAGCGTCCACAGAGGGCTAGATTCAGGGAGCGGTTCTTCCTCCGCGACATCCAATCCGGCACCTGCCAGATGGCCCGACTGCAGCGCATCGATCAAGTCGACTTCCTTGACGCAGGCGCCGCGAGCCACATTGATCAGGTAGGAGCCTTTGGGCATGGCATCGAGGATTTGGCGATCGATCGAGTGATGGGTTTGCGCGTTGAGCGGCAGGGTGAGGATCAGGATCTGGCTCCACTGAGCCAGCTCCTGCAGTTTGTCGGGGCCTTCCAACGAATCCACTCCCTCGGGCTTCAATTCCGGGTAGTAGTCGATCGCGCGGATGGCGACTCGGTAGGGCTGCAGGACTTCTACCAAGCGTCGGCCATTGCCACCCAGTCCGACGATGCCGATGCGTTTGCCATGGAGGTCATCGGTGGGGCGACGGACGTAGGATCGCTGCAGCGTCTGTCGAAAGAAGGTGGGCAGTCCGCGCAGAAGTCCCAGGAGCAGTGCCATCGTCTGTTCGGCTACTTGGTCAGCAAAAAGTCCCGACGCACTGCAGACGGTGATCGGAGAGTTGATCACGCTGGGCACTAGGCAATGGTCCAGCCCGGCGGCCGACGACTGAATCCACCGCAGCCGTCCCTGAGCCACCACGCGATCCCAGTCGACAGGCACTTTGGCGTGCCCGATGAAGTAGTCGGCCTGATGGATCGCCTCGGCGATCCCTTCCTGGCCAGCGTTGATCCAGTGCGCCTGGGGCATGGCATCGGCCATCCATTGCAAATGCCGCTCTTCGACAGGGTAGCAGATCACCGCGCAAGGTCGCGTCATCAGTCGAAAACCTTTTCGATCGAAAGAGTTCCAGGTCTTGGGCTTGAAGGCAATCGCGACGGATGGTCGATAGCCAGCCCGGCTTTCGCCAGTGTAGCGACAATTCGATTTCTGCTGCAGCGGTCGCAATCGTACCTGGGGTGCCCAGGGATCGCTGTCCACGGATAGAATGAGCGTCGCTTATTGGACACCGCGGCCCAACCGAGAGACTTTGCGAGCACTTGGGCGAGCACGTCTGGGTTTTGGAAGCGAAAGATCGTTGGAGTCGTCATGCATTCACATTCACCCGAAGCCCAAGATAGCCAGAACGAGGGCCAGGGGAAGGCTGTGGATGGTTCGTTCGGCTGGTTGGGTGCGGGGGGAGCCAGGGAAGTGATGACGCTTGCCTGGCCGCTGATGCTTTCCACCGGACTCTATTCGATCACCCTTTTTACCGACCGGCTGTTGCTGTACTGGAAGTCGGACGAAGCGGCTTCGGCGGCGATGTCGGCGGGATCGTTGTTCTGGACGATCACCTGCGTCCCGATGGGGCTGATCGGTTACACCAGCACCTTCGTCGCGCAGTACATGGGTGTGGGGAGACTGGAGAGAGCGCGACGCAGCGTCGTCCAGGGTTTGTGGCTGGCTCTTTTTCTTTTGCCGCTGATGATTCCGATCGGGATATGGATCGATGCGATTTTCCAGTGGTCTGGGCATGATGAGGTGCTGCGACGTGAAGAGACGACCTACTTTCGATGGTTGTGTCCAGCGGCGGCAGCGATGTTTTTCAGCGCGGCGCTGACCGGGTGGTTCGCAGGAATCGGGAAGACTCGCGTCCTCCTGGCATGCGATCTAGTGGCGACCGTCGTCAATATCCTGCTGGATCTAATTCTGATCTTCGGGTGGGGAAGCATCCCAGCGATGGGGGTGCCTGGAGCTGCGATGGCGACGTCGGTGGCGATGATCGTCAAAGCGCTGCTGTTGGCTTGGCTGATGCAGGCGGCATGGAAGGAAATGCCACAGCAACAGGATGGGCCAGCCGAAGCAGACCGCCCGCGTGGGGCGATTGAATGGCCCCTGATGAAACGGTTGGTGCGATTTGGATCTCCTTCAGGTTTGCACGTGCTGGCCGAGTCGGTGTCGTTCTCGCTGATCCTGCTGCTGGTGGGCAGACTGGGGGCACAAAGCATGGCGGCGACGACGCTGGCTCTGGGGGTCAATCTCCTGGCGTTCGTGCCGATCAATGGACTGGGGATGGCGGTCGCAGTCCTGGTGGGGCAGCGACTGAGTGCTGGACAGGTGGAAGTGGCCGAGCGGACGGTGCGATCAGGAATGATGATCGCCGTCGGCTATACATCGCTCTTTGCCGTCGCTTATGGACTGTTCCCCAATGAAGTTCTCACGCTGTATGGACTGGGGACCGATCCCGCGCGATTTGAGAAGATGCGACCGCTGTTATTGCCATTGCTCCGGTTCATCGCGCTCTACTGCATGCTGGACGCCGTTCAGATCCTTCTGATCTCCGCGCTCAAAGGGGCCGGCGATACACGATTCGTCTTCTTGGCAAGCCTTCTGATCGGCGCAGTGGTGGTGGCCGGGGGGGAAAGCCTTGGGCAGAGACTGGGGGGAGGGCTAAATTGGTGGTGGGGCGTGATCACGGTCTGGGTGGCGGTCATGGCCATCGTTTTTGGGATCCGCTATTGGCTGGGAGCCTGGAAGCAGATGCGCGTCATCGATATGAAGGAATTCGACTGAGTCCATCTTGGCCAGGAAGCAGTGTTGCAGCGAAATGCAGGAACTGTTTCACCAAGATTCGACAATCTGGGCGAATCGCTAGGGAGAGCTTTTTTCCACTGGTCCGATGTCTTTCGGTTATCCGGTTGCGATGCGGCGAAACGGCGAACAGTGGCACCCCTTGGTTTGCCGTGACGACAGGCGAAACAACTTTTTCGAGGAGCTTATCTGATGCTGGATATCCAATGCCCTTCCTGCTTGAAACCGTATCGCGTGGCGCCGGAGCATCGGGGGCGGCAGGTGCGCTGCCAGCAGTGCGGTATGACGTTTGTCGCTGAGCCGGTTCTGGATCGGCCCGCTCCTGGTGAAGAGCCGCCGCCGGTGGGGACGAATCCATGGAGTCATTTTCGGGACGAGGAATTGGAGTCAGCCGGCAGGAAGGGAGCCGGTGCCAGTGCGACCGGAGCGCGCGGGGGGCGAATCGCCGACGAAATCGACTACGTCATCCGCGGAGACGATACCCAGTTCGTCGAAATCACGCTGGATCCAGGCGAAACGGTGATCGCCGAGGCGGGGGCGATGATGTTCATGACCGATGGGATCGAAATGCAGACGGTCTTCGGCGATCCATCTCGCAAGGGTGCTGGTTTCTGGGACAAAGTGATGTCGGCAGGCAAGCGGGCGCTGACCGGGGAATCGCTGTTCATGACCACCTTCACCAACAGCCGATCGGCCGGACGCGAAGTGGTCGCCTTCAGCGCACCCTATTCCGGCAAAATCGTTCCGATGCACCTCGATGAAATGGGTGGCGAAATCATCTGCCAGAAAGACGCCTTCCTGTGTGGAGCCAAGGGGATCGAGCTGACGATTGCGTTTCAGAAGAAGATCGGGACGGCGATCTTCGGTGGCGAAGGCTTCATCATGCAGCGACTGAAGGGAGACGGGATCGCGATGGTTCATGCCAGTGGCACCATGCTGCAGCGAACGCTGGCCACCGGAGAGAAGCTGCGTCTGGACACCGGGTGCCTAATGGCACTTGGGCCCACCGTGCAGTACGACATCCAGTTCGCAGGCAATGTCAAGAACGCTCTGTTTGGCGGCGAAGGACTGTTCCTTGCGACGCTGACAGGGCCGGGGCCAGTCTGGTTGCAGAGTCTCCCTTTCTCGCGGTTGGCTGGACGCATTCTGCGGGGAGCCAGTGCCGGGGGGGCACGCGAGGAGGGATCGCTTTTCTCCGGCCTGGGCAATTTCGGGTCATCGTTCCTTGGTGACCGCTGAGTTTTGCATGACGCGGTTGGCTAGGGCTTTCCCGAGTCTGCGTGGTAGGTCCGGCTAGGGCTTGGGGAGCTGCTCCTGCAGGATTTGAAGCGCCATCGAGCAGATGGCCATCGAGTTGAAGATGACGTGGAAGAAGAGGCTGGGCCAGATTCGGTGGGTCGCGCGATAGAGGACGCCTAGGACGACACCGAGCAGAATTAACGGAGCCCAACTGAGCCCATAGCTGTAGTGCATCAGTCCAAAAAGTGTGCCGCTGACCAGAATTGGCCACCAGGGCTGGCGCGTTAGTCGAACCGAATCGATCTGGGCTCCAGGCGAAGCCATTCGATCCCCGGTGCCGTCGTCTTCCGATGGCCCCACCGCCGCGATCGGCAGAACGCTGAAAGCCTGCTCGGCAGTGATCACCGGATCACCAGGGTGGTGGTAACTGCCTCGGCCATACCAGAACTGCTTCCAAGAGAAAGGGCCTGCCGCGATCGACTCGAGGAACCCCTGCAACAAGACTCGGAATGCAAACTCTTCAGTGATCGGCGCGATGATCACCGCCATCCAGGCCGCCAGCAGCAGCCCGCTGAACTTCTGATCGACCATCTCCAGCAGAGGATGGCTGTACTGGGTGGTGTAGAGGTAGTTCAGCAGCGCTAGCGATGCGTATACCAGTGGGCCGAACAGGATGAAGGCCTGGACCGCCATCCGGAAGTCGGTCGCTAGGTGGCGGGTCGACCAGCCGAGCACCGAAGCGGGAACGCGCAGACGTCTCATGATCCAAAGGGTGGTCAGCAAGGTTGCCAGCAGTTGGGCGCTAGCCACCCAGGCCGATGTCTCCAGGGAAGGCAACGCCTTCACTGGCTCTTTCTTCGACTCTACTTTCTCCGGAACCATCGGGGTGCCTGGGGCTTCCGTGGCAGCAGCTTCTTGGTAGCCAGCGAAGTTTCCCGAAGGAGAAGGAGTCGGTATCGATTCGATCTTGATGGGTAAGGCGATCATCGCCGCGCCGCTAGCGCCACTCAGTTCGGGGACCGGTGCAGGCACTTGGGTGGGAATGGGTTTGGGGAGAGTGCGGGAGGCCAGTGTCAGCGAAAAGACCAGCAAGCCCACTGCCGTCACTAGGTCGATCATCCCCCAGGGCGCGAATTCGGCTTCGGAGAGCTTGTTCCAGTCGAGGCTGCCGGATCTCCACTTCCAGAGGATTCTTCCCCAGCCGAAGAAAAAGCCGAAGAGGACCAGCAGCACCCACGCGGAGAAGAGAAGAACAAAAAGGCTAGCCAGAGGATGCACAGGTCGGTCGCCTCAAGCAGGGAGAAAGGAAATGGCTGCTTGGCTTGCCATCGCCGAACGCTTTGGTCCAGTTGGAGGAACTGGGGCGACGACAAGATACCAGTATCTTTTGTCAGTTGCACCTGCAGCGAAAGCCGATTCCCGCCGGGTGCATCGGGGACAATGGTTTTGCGTTACAATAAGTGATGTGTTTTTCTTATGGAAGTCTTCAGGCCAACTGGCTTACCCCGAAGGCTCCAGGCTTGGTTTCCCCTTGGTGATTGGCTGGCTTGCGAATGGATTTCGATTGGCTTTGCCGCGTCGGTGTTCATGGGCAGGTGCTGCGATTGAAGGTCGCGGCGGGGGGTGCCGGTGTGCAGCGGGGAATGCAGTTGGTTTGCAGGACGATCCGAGGGATTGAATTGGCGGAGGCGTTGGCGCCCAGTCCACGAGCCGCGTTGGAATCGGACGGGAAGATTCTCCGCCCCTTCGGTGCCCAGGATCAATTGCTGTGGAAGCATCTGCAGCGGTACGCGGCCGAGTCGTTGGAGTCGTGCAGCAGGTGGCTGGTCGAGCAGTCATCCAGCGACGTGTTGCTGGAGGTAGAGCCACTGCTGGACGGAAAGACGCTCTACTTCCATTTCCTGGGCGAACCATCCCCGCAGACCAGCCAGCAGATAGAGCGACTGGTGGAGTTGTATCAGCAGCGAGTCGCCGCCAGCCGGTTCGCTCGCCTGGTGGAAGAAGGGTGTGGGCCAGGATGCGGCACTTCCGAAAAATCGAAGTGCGGCACCTCCGAAGGCTGCGCCAGTTGCCAGATTGCCTGTGCCAAGCATTGACAGCCGACGAAGCGCCACATCGGCCGCCTGGCACTTGGTCCAGTGGCGACCGAAAACTCATGGATCAAATCAATCAATAGGACCGGCAGGATTCGAACCTGCAACCAAGGGATTATGCCTACCACTTCGGTTTTCACCGCCCCTTTCGGGTTCGTGGTCTGGACCATACCTTCCAGCCAGTAAGCTACTGGCCTGTCTGCCGTCTGGTCTCTACACCTTCCCATCCATCTGGGCTTGGCTCGGGATCAGCAACCCACCGCTGCGGGCCAGCCTTCCCCGAGTTTGACAGATTCTACTTGTCGCGACGCTGGCGCTAAAACCATCGTCCGCCAAGCAACCCGATTCGCCTCCACCATGCCGGCAGCAAGTGCTGCGGTTTAGGTAGCGGCTGCTCAAGTCCCCTGCTCTAACCGTTGAGCTACGGTCCCTTTGCGGTCGGCCAAGCCGAAGGCTGGGACGACCGAAGCCCCATTGTGCCAGATCTTGGCTGTTTTGCCTATGGATTTGGGGAGCCGTGGGACCTCGCCAAAAATCGCTTTTCATTCCTGTCCGTCCGTTTGGATCGGATGGTTTTGCTGCATTTGTCGGCGGTTTGCCGACGGCAGATAATAGACAGGGTATCTGGAGCAAGCGACTTTTTTCACGTGGACGGACACGTGGAGGGGGGATGGCATGACACGCTGGAATTGGTTGACAGGTCGATTGCCTTTTTCTTTTTTGGCAGTGCATCTAATTCTGGTCTGTTGGATGACCTTGGGTTTATCGACGGGATCGTCCCAGCGACCGCCAAGCGATGATCGGCCTTCGGAATATTCCTTGCTTCTAGCCGGCGGCTGTTTCTGGTGCGTCGAGTCGGATTTAGAAAAGCTGGATGGAGTGATCGAGGTGGTTTCGGGGTATACGGGGGGTAAGTCCACCAACCCGACCTATGAGAATTACGCCAAACGAGGGCACCGGGAAGCGGTGTTGGTGACTTTCGATCCCGAGAAGATCACCTACGCAGGGGTACTGGAATACTTTTTGAAGCATATCGATCCGATCGACAAAGGTGGATCTTTCATCGATCGTGGGCCTCAGTACCGCGCGGCGATCTATTACCAGACGCCAGAGCAGAAGAAGGAGGCGGAGCGAGTGATTCGGGGCGTCGAGGAACTGGGAGTGCTCCGAAAACCGATCTCGGTGCCGCTGCTGCAAGCAGGTCGCTTCTGGCTCGCGGAGTCCAAGCACCAGGACTACCATCGCACGAATGGAATCGCTTATGCGACTTACCGTCAAGGATGTGGTCGCGACGACTACGTCCGCAAGACCTGGGGGGATCGAGCCAAGGTCCTGGAGCTTCCTGGTGCGCGGCCCGCCACCCGGCAGGAAGATCCAAGCGACGATTCGTCACCACCGGCCAAGCGGCAAGAAGAGCCCGCCGAAGCGATCGGCAAGCCACCCTGGGTCGATTTCCGCAAGCCACCGGTGAAGGAACTCAAAGAACGATTGTCACCATTGCAGTTCCGGGTCACTCAGAGCAATGCGACAGAGGATCCGTTCCGCAATCCGTATTGGAACAACCACGAGGCAGGGATCTACGTCGACATTATTTCGGGAGAGCCCTTGTTTGCTTCCGCCGACAAGTTTGATTCGGGAACTGGCTGGCCCTCCTTTGTACGACCGATCGATCCGGAAGGGTTGGTCTACAAAGACGACTACGAATTGGGCCAACCCCGGATCGAAGTCCGATCGAAGTGGGCGGATTCTCATCTGGGGCATGTGTTTCAGGATGGTCCACCCCAGCGAGGTGGTTTGCGTTACTGCATCAACTCGGCCTCCCTGCGATTTGTCCCCAAGACCAGAATGCAGCAGGAGGGCTATGGAGAGTACCTGAAGTGGCTGGAACCCTGAGTGGCGGTTGACCTTTCTTGGTTTAGGGATTCCAAGCCGCCGACGGCTCGGGGATGATACTACCTGAACTTGCTAGGAGTGGGGTGGGTCCTCCCAGAGCGATGGGGCGAAGCATGGCGGAAGAAGTCGTGGATCGACAAAAAGGCAGGATGTCACCCGAACTGCTGGCACCTGCGGGGGATTGGCAGTGCGCGGAGGCCGCGGTCGAAAATGGCGCCGACGCGATCTACTTTGGGCTGCAGGCAGGTTTTAATGCCCGAGCCCGCGCCAGCAATTTCGACCTCCAGTCGCTCGATCGGCTCATCCCCTTTCTCCATCGACGTGGCGTCCGGGGCTACACGACGCTCAATACGCTGGTCTTCACCGATGAACTTCCGGCGCTCGAGAAGCATGTGCGCCATCTGGCTGCGGCGGGAGTCGACGCGGTGCTGGTTCAGGATCTGGGAGTGGCTAGGCTGATCCGAGAGATCTGTCCCGACCTGGCGATTCATGCCAGCACGCAGATGACGATGACCTGCAAGGAGACGATTGAAGGGATTGAGTCGCTGGGGATCGAGCGGGTGGTGCTTGCCAGGGAGCTGTCGATCGACGAGATCCGCAGAATCGCCTCCGAGACGACGATGCCGCTGGAGGTCTTTATTCATGGGGCATTGTGCGTCGCCTATAGCGGGCAATGCCTGACCAGCGAATCGCTGGGTGGCCGGAGCGCCAACCGAGGGCAGTGCGCGCAGGCCTGCCGACTGAATTACGAATTGATTTGCGATGGGCAAACTCGCGATCTAGGCGACCAGAAGTATTTGCTGAGCCCTCAGGATCTGGCCGGTTATGAGCAGGTACCGCAGTTGATTGAGGCAGGGGTCTGCTCGTTGAAGATCGAAGGCCGCCTGAAGACTCCCGAATACGTCGCCAACATGGTGATGCACTATCGCGATGCGATCGATCGCGCGATGCGAGGGGAGTCGATCGCCTGGGACGATACGACGCGTCGGGAGATGGAGCTGAGTTTTTCGCGAGGCTTCACTCCAGGATGGCTAGAAGGAAACGATCACAAGCGACTGGTGCCGGCGACCAGTAGCGCCAAGCGAGGCGTGCGGGCCGGGACCATCGTGGCGCTGCGCGGCGAAGGGCTGGTAGTCGATCTTCAGACCAGCGTCGCACCTGGCGATGGTGTGGTCTTGGAGGGGAATCGACTGGAAGGAGAGGAGACCGGGGGACGGATCTATGAACTCTTCGTGCGCGGCGAAAGGGTCGAGCGGGCTGGTCCTGGACGAGCCGAACTGCGACTGGAACGCGGGCGGCTGAAGCAGGCGGAAGTGGTCGCCGGCCAAGGGCTCTGGCTGACCGATGATCCCCAGCTCACCAAGCGACTGCGGCAGTCTTTCGAAGGAGAGGATCCCCGGCGAAGGATGCCCGTAGCGGTCGAGATTCAGGTGGAAGTTGGTAAGCCGATCTTGCTGCGGGCTCGATGTTCCGATGGGATCGAAGTTTCTTTCTCGGATCCCTTTGTGCCACCTGTCGCCCGGCAGCATCCGGTCACCGTGGAGCTTTTAGAAAAACAACTGGCAAGGCTGGGTGGGACGGCCTACCAGATCGATTCCCTGCAGGCGACGATCCACGGCCAGCCGATGGTGCCGCTAAGCGTCCTGGGAGGGATTCGAAGGGAATTGGTTCAGCAACTGGATGCGATACGTCAGCGACCTCCGGTGCGCCCGATGGCCGAACCCGATGTCGTGGGGCGGGGCCTGACGGCGGTCCGCAGCAGTGGGAAACAGGAGGAAGCCACCGGGGATCCTGCCGCAAGAGTTCCCCAGCTCCATGTGCTATGCCGGTCGATGTTTCAGTTGGAGTCGGTGCTGGAGGCAGGGGGGAAGTGCATCTACGCCGATTTTCACGACATTCGTCAGTACAAGGAAGCGGTGCGGCTGGCACATCAAGCGCAAGCGAAGCTCTATCTGGCGACGCTGCGGATCAGCAAGCCGGGGGAGAAGGGGCTGTTCCTGGCGATGGCCAAAGCGGGGGCCGATGGGTGGCTTGTGCGGAATCTGGCTGGCCTTCAGTTCGCTCGAGCTAACGGCATCCCCCTGGTCTGCGATTTCTCTCTGAATGTCACCAATCCCTTCACCGCACAGTGGCTGATGCGGCAGGGGGCCTTGCGCGTGACCGCCTCGTACGATCTCAACCGCGATCAGTTGGCCGAGTTGCTGACGGGGGTGCCGCCCGAGTGGATGGAAGTGGTGATCCATCAGCACATGCCGATGTTCCATATGGAGCACTGCGTGTTCTGCAGTGTGATTTCGCCAGGAACCAACAAGACCAACTGCGGCCGGCCATGCGATCGCCATGATGTGCAGCTTCGCGATCGACTGGGCGTCGAACATGTGCTTCATGCCGATATCGGGTGCCGCAATACCCTCTTCAATGGAGTGGCGCAAAGTGGTGCCGAAGCGGTGCCGAATCTTTTGAAGCGGGGGGTGCAGAACTTTCGGATCGAATTCCTCCGCGATGCCCCGGTGGACGAAGTGCGGCAGCATGTGGAACTCTATGAGGGACTGCTTGCCGGCCGCTGGGATGGCGCTCACGTCTGGAAAACGCTTCGCGCCGTCAATCGTCTGGGGGTGACTCGCGGGACCCTCGAGCATCCAAGGAATCCTCTGGCGATCCTTTGAGCCAAATCGATGGCGGGCGACTCCTACATCGATCGGCCCGCGAACGGATCGATATTCTAATAAGAGTTAGAATGTCGCATGGTGAGGTCAATCGCACTTCCCACAAGCGGGTCTAACGGGTTCCCGGAGACCCGCTTGTGGTGCCAGTGATCCTGGGCTGGAGGGCTAGTTAGTCCAGCCATCGAGAACGCTCTTTCGAGCATCTGCGTCGCTACCGAGGAGCTTTCCAGCGGTATCGCCGGAGGCGACTTTCGAGAAGGCGCTGGAGAGTTCCTCTGGGGTCAGGAATCCTTTGGATGCCCAGAACTTCAGTTCTGCGAGCGTCGCCAGAGGATTCTTGCCACCTTTGGATTCCAGCGTCGGCAGTCGCGATTTCTTGAATGCCTCCTGGCTGATGGCCGATGGCAGGTCTCCCAAAGCGACGGCTTCATCCAGCTTATTCAGGAAGCGGGTCATGCTCTTTTTGATGACGTCGTCTTCCCCTTTCTGCATCTTCTTGGAGACGTCGACGTTATTGAGCTCATCGCTGACCGCGATCGACTTCTTCTCTCCGGCGCGGTAGAGCTTTGCCTTGCAGTTGTTCTGCACGACGCCGACTCTCGATTTCTCGACCTTCACTTCAAAGATCACGATGCAGTCGTAGCCTTCCTGAGCGGCTTGATCGATCAGATCGGAGGTGTCTCCGGTCCCCAGGTAGGTGAGGCCGGGTACCAGTCGCTTGGGGTTGGCTGAGAACTGCTTGCCGATGATTTCTGGTTCGCGCGGGGCATTTGTTCCGGCACCGCCGAAGCCTGGAGCACCGCCAAAGCCAGCCGGTCCGCTGGGCAGTCCACCGCCAGCACCGCCGGCAGCGGGTCCGATTTCCGTTTCGATGCCGCCAGGTGCACCGCCGCCTGCCCCCGGAAATCCACCGGGTGCTCCACCGGCACCTGGGTAACCTGGAGGCGCACCGCCACCACCGGCACCAGGAAAGCCGCCAGGAGCACCTGGGCGGCCACCACCGGCACCTGGGTAGCCCGGAGGGGCACCGCCACCACCGGCACCAGGAAAGCCGCCAGGAGCACCTGGGCGGCCACCACCGGCGCCAGGATAGCCCCCTGGGCCGCCGAAGCTACCTGCGGTGGAATCCGAAGCGGCTCCACCACCGACTTGCGACTGATCGGTCACGTCAGCGAACGCCGTCCCCAGTTGCCCCAGCTCGAATATTTCGGCGACATGTTCCACCAGTGCCTTGCCCATGTCCCCGGTCGTGTCGGTCAAGGAGCTGTTGCCACTGGCGGAAGGAGCTGCTCCGGGGGCACCTGGATACCCACCGGGGGCTCCGCCACCGGGAGACATCTCACCACCACCGGGCCCACCAAAGCCACCAGGCCCGCCACCTCCAGGGCCACCGCCACCAGGCCCGCCACGGCGATTGCCTGTTTCGATCTTGGTGCCTACAGGCGAGTAGGAGGTGACGTCTGATGGGGCATCCAGATCGACA
>Ga0209972_10003038_pt1 | contig 13346 bp, 10 predicted proteins | sample NOAtaG_7_FD_187302 | JGI IMG/M metagenome (GOLD analysis project Ga0209972, IMG submission 187302) | Freshwater lake microbial communities from Lake Erie, under a cyanobacterial bloom - NOAA_Erie_Diel1S_2200h metaG (SPAdes) (version 2) | ecosystem: Environmental > Aquatic > Freshwater > Lake ...
AATGCAGTAGTTACTTCAGGTGCTGCATTAATAACTCTCTTTTGTGCAATAGCAATACGATCTTCTAGTTCAGCAGCAGACACATCTCCTGCTATAAACTTTTCAAATCCCGCTTGTTTGCCAGTAGCATCTTTAGTATAATAAGTTGCAGGTAATCCATAGTTACGCATAATGTTTTGATATTGGTCTTCTAATGTTATATATTCAGCCTCAGATAACGCTCTAAGACCACTAGCCAAACGTTTAGCATTAGCAGCAAATCGTTGCTTATAAGGCTCTGTTTGACGTAATGCTAGAGTTAATTCAGCCTCTGAAGGACCTGAAACTATTAATGCTTTTAAAGGTTCCACTAAAGAACCTAGGCCATATTGATTAAACTCTGCTAATAAAATATCGTAGGCAGACTGACCAGCTCTGCGCTTCTTTTCTGCTTCAGCAGCAGCATCTTGTTGTCTTTGATAAGCCCGTTCATTCTCTCTTATTTGCTCATCAGTTAAAGTAGTTGTAGTAGATCCACTACTACCTGCTGTAGTGGTGGTTACGGGACCACCAGTCTTAGGATCAATACCATATTTTTCTTGTAATGGTTTTAATTCTTCTACTAATTTTTGAGTAGAAGTAGCAATCCTCGCATCAATCTGCGCTTTAGTTTCAGTAGGTTTTTTAGTTTCTTTTTTAGTTTCTTTTTTGGGTGCTTGAAATAAAGGATTGCCTGAACCGTATACAAAGTTAGTAGACATAGTTAGGCCTGAAATCCAAAGTCCCTAAGGACTTTAAGTGCGACATTAGAAACATCCCTCTTTGCGTTGTCTGTATATTGCCAGCGATAATCTTTGCGTAGATTTTTTTCAAAGTCATAGATAGGCATTTCCTTATCGGGTCCAATAGCAGATCTTAGAGTTGGATCCTTTAGATCTATTGATTCAGGGTTTAGTTCTAGTATAGATGCCATAAGGTTTTTATAAGGTGAGTAAACAGTATCAAGATCTATGCCTTGTGCTAGTAACTTCTGTACCTTCTCAGGCATACCGAGTCCTGCAATACCGCGAATCTCATTATCAATAATCTTTATATCTGTACCATCTTGGACTCTTTTAGCAAAGGAATCAATTTGAGTTTGATTTAAAGATATACCATTAGCCTTAGCGGTACCTAATATAGATTGAGTAGTAAGAGATAACTTATCTGTTTTTTTCTTAGCAAACTCTGGAAGTTTTTGAATTTCAACAGTTAAAAATTCTAAAGGATTTCCAAGTCCACCAGTAGTAACACCATTGACAGTTTTTTTAGGACTCTTTTTTTCTGCTGTTTGAAGTGCTTTACTATATTTTGATATTTCAGCAGCAGTTGGATCTCTCTGGAGAACAGATTTAAACACACTTCTTACATAACCGGCAGCTTCAGTAGGATCTGAAACATTCACAGTTGGCACTGTTGCGCCACCTGATCTGTATGTACCCTCATTACCAGCAGTTATTAAAAATTCTGCAAATGGTATATCTTTGTTATAGTCTAAAGAACGTACATAGTTATCTGAAAGAGCTGTAACATAAGCAGATTTTAATTCTTTAGAGTATTTACCATCTATTGGTAGGTTTAAATTATAGGCTTTATTTAAATCTTTTGCTAAAACTATTCTTTGAGTACCATCCATTGCTGCAATTCTTTGACCAGCAACAGCTACCTGCTCACTATATTGAGTTTGTATTTTATTTGTAAGATCTGTTTGTTCTTTAGATTGATTAGGGGTTGATTCTTTTGTTTTATCTTTAGGTTTTTTTGTTTCAACTACAGGTTCTACATATGGCTTAGGATTCTTTAAATTTTCTTTAAGTGCATTAATAGATGTTTGAATAGAATCTAGAGCATCTTGATTAGGGGCAGATTTTTTTGATTCTTCTAACCTAGCAATAGAATCTGTAATTCCAGAGGTAGATATACCAATATAATTTTTCTTAAAATATGCTGTAGCGTTTGCGACAAGTTTATTATAAGTATTTTGTGCTGTAGTTTGGATTCTTTGAAGTTCTGCTAAAACATCTGGCGTAACATTACGAGCACCGGTAAGTGATTTAGTAGCTTCACTAAGGATCTTCTTAGCCTCTTTAACACTAGGATCATTATTTAAATAATCCTGTAATGTTATATCTGTTGCCATCTATTTACTCTCCTAGTAATCTACTAAATATGGACATATATGCTGTCAATGTATTTTCATTAAAGGTAGATAGATTTTTTATTTTACTTAGAGTTCCACTTTTTACCAAGTCTATAACTTCTCTATCGCCACCAGTTAATTCAAATATTTCTTTTTGTTTTACATAACCATCATAAGCCTTAACCATTTGCCTTAAAACATCTTGGGTTTCAGGCCTAATGTTTGAGAACTTAGGATCATCTAACATTTTAGATAGATCATCTAACGCTCTAACTCTTTCTACTGCTCTTTCTCTGCCCTTGCCTAGATATTCTTCTAGCATCGGGCGACCTGCCATATAAGTATCTTTCCAAGTGTTATATTGTTGGCGGAATATTTTTCTTATTTGAGGATCAGCAATATTAGACAGTGTTGCATCAAGTTTGTTTTTTCTTTCATAATATATCTCAGCATCTGCTGCCGCTTGTACTTGCACTAAATGATCTTCTACTCTTTTGTTCTCTCTAAGGCCCATAGTCTTCATAGTTCTATAAGCATCGTAGGAGAAAGCACCCTCATTAGGTATTAAGAAAGCAGCGCCCTCTTTATAGGTATTAAATAACTCTTGGTTATCTTCTACGAATTTACCAGAATCTTCTGCTGACTGAAAGATAGCTACAGTTTTACGATCTGATTCAGACACTGTATATGGAACTTGGTTAGGATATAGTTCTACCCATTTTGCCATTGCAATATCTTTATCAAAGTTATTCTTTTCGTATAACTTATACCATACTTCTTTCCAATTTGATTTACCAGAATCTTTAATCCATTCAGCCATCTCTGATTTAAGTTCAGTTTGGACTGAAGCTGGCGCAAAGAAACCAAATGTAAATCTAAGAGCAAGGACAGATAAGGTAGCGTTCTTTAATCTCTCCCTATATGCTTCTCTTTCGGCAATAGAAGGTGCTATTAAGTTACCGCTTGCATCTAACTTTTTTGGTAAACCATTGCCAGATGCCTCTAAGTATGTAACTGCTTTACGATAAGCAGAGGCGTATTGGGAATCTCTGTCATCTTGACTCATTAGAGCAAGCCCTCTATTAACGTGTGCTGGCATTAACCTAGATAGGAATGGTTGATTTACTGCATACTTACCTAACACCATACCTGTTATGGTATCTACGTTTTGCTGTGAACCTTGGAAAGGTAATGAAATAAGATTACCTAATGTTGTTACAGAAAGAGCCGCTAATGGTCCAGAGAATGTTGGAAGAATTGAATCTGGATTTAAAGATGGTGTTAACATCTTTACAGATCCACCAAATTGTACTGGAAATGGAACCTTAAAGTCTTGTGGTATTCCCATTCCTGCTAATGCAGTCTGCATTATTCTGTATCCAGGAGCCATCATAGGATAAACAAAATAAGCATCACCGTTTTCATCTTTTTGAATAAATCCATTATGATCTATTCCATCAAATGTGGCTGCTGCTCTAGCAAATGCTTCTGGGTTGTACTTAGCAAGACGACCTAAACGTCTGTAGAAATCTTCTTGAGCGCGATAGAATCTAGCCCAGTTTCGTACTGCGAATGAACCTTGAGATCTAATTAAAGGATTATCTACATAAGATAGAACCTGCATAATAGCTCTTTCTTCTGCCGCTTTAGCTAACTCTGTCTTGGCTGCTTTTACACCAGCCTGATAATTAAGAGTTCCTTTTTGAGTACCTTTAGTCCACTCATCAATAAACTTTTGTTCAAATCCAGTACTTCGCATTTCTTTACGAATACGGATTGATTCATATAATGCCATAGGTTGACGAGAGATACGAGCATTGGCAAGACCAAGCCATACCCAACCATTCTTCATTAGGTTGTAAGTACGTTGTGATTCTTCAACAACTGGTACAAGTTCTGGTCCAACATATTCTGCTGGTAGATCCTGAAGATCTATGCCTCTAACATCATCTAAGCTTAATTTACCAGAGATAGTGTAAGTATTTACACCTTTGCCTAAAGGAGCAGATGGATCATACTCGCGAATCTTATCTAAAAGATTTTTGTTTATATCGCCATCGCCTCTTTTGGTAACTAATTCCTTGGCTCTAGTAAGAACTTCCCTAGCATATCTAATATCATCTATATCAAGTTCACTTACAGCAGTTGCTTCGGACTTTAATTGCTTACCCCTTGAACTTTGTAACCAATTACGAAGAATCGTCATTACCTGATCATCAGGTAAATCTGCATTTGCTAAAGCAAGAGAACCTAATTCATCGTTACCGTAAAATCTAAGACGTAATAGATATCCAATTAATGATGCTTCGCTCTTATCGCTAGTAATTGCTCTAGTGCCAAAACCTGCTACATTTGCAGATGCTCTATACTGTTTAGTAGCAGTAGTTAAATCCAGTCTAAGTGGTCTAACGTCAACACCTAAATCTTTAACTAACTGCAATACTGATTCATTATAAGTAGCACCGGTAGCAAAGTTCATACCACCTTCAGATACCTCTGCTAATAGGTTATCTATATTACCGTAAATTATCTGTTCAGTTAGTATCTCTATAGATTCATCATCTATTACTTTAATACCAAACTGGCGTAGGAAAGTATCTATCTTACCCTTAGATAAAGATTCGGCTAGTATTTTTCTGGTTTGACCAGCAACTCCACCCTGGATCTTATCTTCTAGTTTTGCTATTTTAGATGTGATTTCCTCTGACTTCTTAGTATCAAAGGTTAGAACATTCATACTGCCAAGTTCTTTTTTAAGTTGGAATAGTTCTTCTCTATTATTAATTATATCTAAGTCAATTGCTTTTATTCTAGCAGCGTTTACTTCTGCTTCTTTTTTATTAATAAATCGCATCATTACGCCAAGTGGATTAGCAGCAAAGGCTTCTAATTTGTCTAATCCTTTAACTGATTGCAAGGCTGTGTTTAATCTAGTAGCAGTATATCTTTGCTTTGCAAGTCCCCAAGGGCTTGTACCCATAGCCAGAGATACCATTAAATCTTCTCCAGCATTACGGATTGCATAACGAGGACCAGCTAGAGTTAAGAATGACCAACCATTGGTCATAGTTTCTACCCATTTACTATTAGCTGTGCCTAGTACAAATTTAGCAATAGTGCTTTTGCCTGCTAAGATATCTAAATCTACAAGGCTTGGTGCAGAAACAGTGGTATTCATTTCGCTAGGTAATAACGCTTTTTTAGATAATTCACCATCACCTAAACCGTGCCGAACATTACCTTTGTTAGCGTACATTCTAGATACAGTATTTCCAGTATCTGTTAAATCTAAACCTCTTGCATTATTAGTTTGTTTTAACAAGCCTTGATAAATACTCATTTTCTTAGCCACAGAATCTGTGCCAGCATACAATTCTTTCATTAATGTTGCAAAATTTGTGGGTGCAAATATTGCTGCGAGTCGGTATATTTGATCAGGAGCATCTTTTGCAAGAAGATCAAATTCCTCATTTTTAAACATTGGTACTGGAGTTAATGATCTTTTAATCTTATCTAAGCCAGTTGCTATTTGAAGAGAACTAAATCTAGCAGAGCCTTTTACCCGAACACCGTCTAGTGCTTCTTTTAATTTACCTGGTTCTAATTTAACAAGGTCGTCAAGTATACCGTCTGCGTTATCAGGAGAACCAAATACTGCATTTACCAAACTAGGTGATACTTTACTAATGTCAAATACTTTATTTGTTTCGGTAAGAACTTTTCTTCTTAACTTACGAGCAGGGGTTAGACGAGGTAGAATAACTCTTTGACGAGCTATTGACCCTTCTGCTACAACTTTCATAACATCTCTGGTATTTTCAAACCAAGCCTTAGCAGTACTGGCGCTTGTAATTGGAGTTGGTCCTTTAATAAATTCATCTATTACAGAACGACCAAACTCTGGCAAAAGGACAGAAAGTTCTTTTCTTGCCTCTGCTGCTGCTTGAGGATTTACACCTTTAGACTCTATTAATTTTTTAAGAGGTACACCAGCTTGATCCCATAAAGCAATTGTTGATGGTTGATCAAAGTATTTATCAAACTTTACACCCTTGCCACCAGCTTGTGCGGCAACTACTTGCACTGAATAATTATTTAAATCGTAAAGTTTTTTCGCTTTACTTAATACAATAAATGGATCAGTACGTAGACGAAATATTGCATCGCCAACTCCTGATACCATTTTATAAAAGAAGCCTTGTTCATACAAATCACCAGGAGTTACTACATCAATAATATTTGCTAGTTGACGACCAGGTGAGAATTTGGCAGCATTGACAGCATTTAACGCTTCATCAAATTCTTCTCTTGCTTCTCTGTCATTCTTTCCTGCATCATTTGTAGGATCTGCTATACGAAGATAATATTTTTCTTCTTCAGTAGCATTGTTTATTAGATCCGCTATATCAGCACCTTCACTGATTTTTTGTGCAATCTTGACTTGAGCATCGCCATATTTTTTAGTGGCTGCTTCAATACGGCCTGTGTTATATACTTTCTCGCCATCTTTGCCTGCTTCATCCCAAGCAAAGCCAATTTGACCACGTTCTACTAATGGGATAGCAACAGCACGATAGGTTTGACTAACCCTATCTGCTAAAAAATTTAAACCTTTATATGCTTGATAAAAAGTATAGTGATTAGCAGTACCAAGCCAGCCTTGTTTTGGCTTCTCTTCTTCAGTTTCATTGCCAAAATTTTGCACAAGGTTTTCTTGTTGTGCTTGTGGCAAAGATTTATATACTGCGTTAGCCGCTTCTGCTGGCATAGCAAGTAAGTTTTTATGTACAGTTAATGCTTTACTTAGGTTATCTATTCTTCTTTTATCTTGCTCTGATAACCCTGCCGCATATGCTGCTGCTTTTAAGCTCTCAGACATTAATTACCTCTAGATAAAGCGTTCTGATAAAGATATTGGATCTCACCGGTAGTGTCGTAAGGAATCATCTCTGCTAAAACATCTGATAATTTACGATTAGCAAACTGTGATTGCATCATAAGTGATGATGCGCCAGCGCCTTCTCCTATATCAACACCAGTAGTAATGGGTTCTTCTGGTCTTTGCGATGGTGCATATAGTGGTGTTACTGGAGTTAATGGATTAGATGGTCTTCCACCTACATCATCTGCTACACCACGAGTCTTTGACTTTGGCGCTGCTGTATTGAGTGCGGCAGTCTCGCCGCCTTCTCCGTATGATGTTGAACCTAAACTCATATCTGTTCTTTTGGAGAATTTACCTGGGCCTGATGCGCCAGCTAATGGACCTCTTGCCATTATTCCTCCTTTAAAGTTTCTAAATCTTGCGAAAATTGTTGCCAGATTTTTTCTTCTTGGCTTTTCTGAGTTGAATTATAGATAGCTAATTGGTGCAGATCATCTGCAAGTGCTTCTATTACTGATGTTAAATTTAAAAAGAATCCCGATACTATTACTAGATAGTCAGACAGTCGTACTGGGCGATTAAGATTGTTATCGTTATTCACCCAGTACTCCCGTCTTTAAAATAATTACGCTTTTGTTCCTTTGCGGCCTGCTGGTGTGTAGCCGAACTTAACTTCTCCACCTGCTGGCTTGGCTGTATCCATCTTACCTTGTACAGGCTTGACCTCTACAGACTTTTGAAATGTTCCCTTTTTCATTTTCACCTCCTTATTTTATGCTGCTCCGCCAATGGAGGCGAGTAGTTGTGCGATGTCAGGTCTAGGTCCAGCAGCAGGGGCCTCTCCGCTTTGTTGTTGTTCAGTTGGCTGCGAGGCAGGAACGGGGGCCGTTCCTACTGCTGGAATACTAGACTGTTCTGGAAGTGCCGGTGCTGTTGGTGCTACTGGCTGTGGTTCTGGTGCAAATGCTTTTTCTATAATAGTTTCTAATTGGAAACCTTTTTGTCTGCCTTGGATTACTTCGGCAATTCTCGTAATGATTTGAGATGGGTCTTGACCTTGGGCAGCAAGTGCGGGAATAGCTTGTGCATACTGAGCAACAGCAACCCTAAGAGAATCACGCATTTCTTCAATGTCAACTCTTTGTTCTTCTTGCGTAACATTTAACTCCATTGGTATTTCTCGGCGAACATAATCACGGGACACTAACTTATCGCTACGCATTTGTAGTAATGCAATGATGGCACGGTTAGGATCCATACCAGACATAATGCCGTAACGTACATCTACGCCATACTCGCCTTTAATATCACGAGATGGTGTGTACTTCATTGTATAAGGTGTACCGTCATCGGTTCCCTTAATAGTCTTGGTCATATTACCAAAGACAATCTCATCTACTTCAAAGCAAAGTGAGGTTAACTCTTGGAATAATCTAGCGAACTGTGCTTGTGCTGCTTTAACTTGTGTATCAAAGCCAGCTTGTAATGCTTGTACTCCACGACCTGTAACAACAGAGGCATCAATATTACCTGAACGAGATTCAGGGTAGCGAGAACCCAATCTTAACTCACGCTCTAGTACACCTGACTCTGTAAAGACTCCTGCTGGTAGTTCTAGTGGAACTCTACGAATACCTTGTGGATTAGCAGAACGCATAATCGCATCAGGTCCTAGTGCTAACTCTTGAACATCTTGTGGAATAGCGATAGGTGCTTGAATAGATTTTTCTGCTGCTTGGATCTGTAATACTGCAAAACGAGCACGGGCTAACTGAACAGATAGAACATCATCAAATTGTCCACGAGCTTCACCATCTAAGGATGAACGAAGTGCAACCCTTGCTAAACACTTACCGACTGGGTTAGGTGTATTAGATAGAACTAAGTTATTACGCTCTGGTATAAAAATTAAGTCTTGATCTTTATCGTGGTATCTAACGATAGATAGGTAAGGGGAAGCGTAAGAATAAACTGTCTTGCCAACTATCTGATCGTAGAACTCAGGATATTGGGAAGCGATACTCTCAGCATCGGATGCAATAATCTGTGATATAGATAAGCAACGACCAAAGCGGTCTACCTCAGGGTATACACCAAAAGGATTTAATAAACGGATACGAGGATTGTTTGTCTCATAATCCATTTCAATCATTGCTGGCAATAGACCGTAGGTATTAAAGTAATCAGCACCGGTATACATTTGAATCTGTAGATCAGATGATGAAACATAATAGTTTGCAATACGAGTTCTAGTATCAGCAGCACGGCGTTGGGTATCAGATACCATATTGGTTGCTGCACAGTTAAAGGATGGCAGTGGTGCCATTACCTCTGCTAGATCACGGGCTGCTACATCTACAAAGTTTGCAACTAAAGGCTTTGGGTAATCCTCTGAGAACATAGCTGGATATACTTTTGATATATCACCTTGGCGCACAGAAAGAACATCGCGCATACGCTGGTCTCTAGCTGCATAGCGGTTCTTCAACCGATCTATCTTTGAGACTACCTCTTTAGTTGATAACAATTATTTACCTTTATTCTTAGATTTTTCTTGTTCTTTGCGAACTTGATATCCAGTAACAGCAGCAGCAGGAACTGCTAAAGATTGTTTTCTTTTCTTTTCTGCTCTTAATTTTGCCGCAGAAACCTGACCTGATTCTCCACGTCTAGGGTTTACGACCTTTTGAACTCTTGCTTTTGTTCCCGTTTTTGGTGAGCCAGATTTTTTAGCACCTGGTGTTTTTAAATTAATATTCATATTTTTACCTTGCGTACCTGTTGTAACCTTTACGTAAGGAGTTTTCTTAGCAATTGCCGTTCTTGCTGCTTTAGCAACAGAAGCACCTTTTGCTGCTGCGCCAATTCCTGGTGCTAATATAGATCCTACAGTTACACCTAAGTCAATTAAATTTTTTTGATTTTTTTTACTAGGAAAACTTACTTTTTTTCCAGCTCTATCTGCTAATTGTTTTTTTAATAAAGCAGATCCAGCTCTATAATCTACCGTTTTCTTTTGTGCCATTTTAACTCCTTAGATGAATGTACGTTCCTTCTCAGCAAAGAGTTCGTCTAGGTTGACGACTGTTCTCTTGCTTTGTTCATACTTTGATAGGAATGGATTTTTAAGATGGTGTGTCTGGTACTTACCATAGTTGAGCATCTCTCTTGCTCTGATCTCACAGAACCAAAGAGCCATTACCATATCTGTCTTACCCTTAGTCGTAGGAGACCAAGTAATTAACTGCTCTATTAGAGCCTTAATGTTTTCAGTTTGATCTGAAGGTAAATGTATTAGGTTATCCCTATGGTGCTTACCATCAAATTGCTTAGTACCAAATAAGGTAGCCATAGATGCAACACCGAAACCTGCATCCCATTTATTACTACCAGTATGGTGTTCTTTAAACTGTACACCTTTAGATGCTAAGTGCATCTTAATACCTTCATCTTGTGTTAAGAAAGATTGAAATGCGTTCTTCTCTACTATCCACTCACTAGGACCATACAAGGATGTCCAGTCAAATATTAAATTTCTAATAGCAGCAGGGCTAGGCCTAGTAATCTTAATAGCATCTACGATATAGCGTTTGTTACTAGCTCTATCAATTGCATAACAGATAGCTGCTGTATCTCCTACCATCGCAGGATCTAGTCCGCAGATAAAGGTAAAGCCATTTAAATCTCTTGGGTGTCCAGGATGACCTGCGGTTAATCTACCTGCCTTACGCATACCATCAATAGATCCACGAACACAGACTGGGTCAAAGGCCGCATCATCTGATATGTCTTGTTGCTGGTAAATCAAAGCCCAGGTGGAAGCATCCATAGATTGGCGTTCGTTATATAGGTTACGCCCATTCCATCTTGGGTAAAGATTAGTTACTGGATCCTTCTCTTCTTCCTTCTGACCATCAAAGGGTTGATCTGATGCGGGCCATAAGGTTTCCCACTTATCGGGATCATCATCTACTGTAAGTAGAGCTGGCATTGCTAGGTAGGACCAAGGTACTAGGCCACCAGGATATCTATCGTTGTTGCGTAGTTCTTTATATAAATCAACTGAGGCAACACGGGTACCTATGATAATAAGTTTACCTGTGGGGTTAAGACGAGATCTAACATCTTGGGTTAACCACTTGATCTGTCGTTCAAAGTCATTAGCATTGGATAGAGTTACAGCATCATCTACTATAATCATATCTGCTCTTTTACCGTAGATCTGACCGCCAATACCAACTGCTTCTATATTGGGATCCTTCTCACCAGATTCACGCAATTCATCACCGAAGGTAACGCGAGTTGCTTGCCAGGAGGCGCTCTTAGATTTAAAGCCAATACCGGCAGCGTAAGCTGACTGGAGGGCCTCATACTGTGGGTGGGTAAGTCTTTGCTTTATAGCGTATAAAAAGTCTGCGGCTAATCTTTGAGTCTGGGAAACTATTAAGACTCTAAAGTTTGGGTTCTTACAAACCTGCCAGGTGACGTAGTCAATTGTAATAGTCATTGACTTGGCGTGGTTGGGTGGAATGTTTAGAAGTATGCGGTTATTAGCTAATCCTTTTTCATACTTCATAGAGGGGTGCAACCAAGAGGGTTGCCCAACCTCAATCATATCTACTAAATTTTGTTGATGGGGGAAGGTCTTATTATGTAAGAAGCGATCCCTGAACTGGGCGAAGGTAATCTCATTTACATCACCTAATGCGAAGTTCTTATCCCTTAGACCTAGGCGGGTTCTATCTACCTTGTCTGAGAATATCTTGTCTGTCCTGCGGTAGTACTCATAAGTCTTAATGGATTTACCGGCGGAGGCACAGGCTTGCTCTATTGTCATACCTTCTGCTACGGATGTAAGAATAATCCGCTTGCCGATATCTGCTGAGTTCTCAGCCATTTAACTCCCCTGTGGATAAACCTGTGGATAAGCGCCGAGAGTAAATTTTTTTAATTTTACTAGGCCCAGAATATTATACTGGAGATAATATTACACTACACCTGCCGCTTGCGTATGTTGTCTGGTAACTCCCGAAGGAGCTACAGCGACTGAGGGGTAAAACCTTCACTCGCCCTTAGGGGGCATCGCGAAGGTTTACCGAAGCGATGTGGTCGTAAAACTTAAAGCGGTTCGTTTTACTCCCCTACTATATATAAGGCGGGAAATTAACTCCATTTCCCGTTTTCTGGTAAAAAATCTTTATAAATGTGATACACCTCACTTACAAACTAGGGCAAAACGGACATATCGGGCTATATACAGCCAGCTTCACTTTAGCAAATATTTTTATTGTGGGTGTATACAGTACAGCCTGCGGGCGTTAAGCAACGGGGGGTCGGTTTGTCCGCATTTGTCCGCCTTGTCGGGTATGTCCGATTTGCTATGGTTAGCCGTTGCGGGCTAGTTGTCTAAATTTGCGGGGGCTTGCTTGTCTATCGGCAGGTTTTAATTAAACATCTCAGCCCTCAGCCCGCTATCTCTCAGCCCTTGCCCCGCTCCTAATCTCTTAAACTCTCTACCACCGCTTAATATCTCCCCCCGCTGTCGGGCGTGTTGAGCTTTTGGAAACTGCGACACCTTAAAAAAATAGTTTGGTTTGGTAGTTGACATAGGGTAGACACCGCCATTACTCTCTACCTAGTGAGGCAAACCGCCCCACTTATGAGCCTAAGAGGAGAATAAATAAATGACCCGTAAAGATTACAAGTTAATCGCTGAGGTGATTGCGGTTAGTTGGTTTGGTAGTGCTGATCTTAAACTAAGTTTTGCCTCAAATCTTGCTGATGAGTTAGCACAAGATAATCCCCGTTTTGATACTGCCCGTTTCTTAACTGCTTGCGGGGTAAAATAATGGCAAGAGATAACAGATATTACGCATCAATAGATGCTGATTTATCTAACAAGGTAGATGAGGCGATTAGCCTTAATCTAATCTGTGAATTCTATGAAGAGTTAGAAAATGATGACGATATTGATGCCGATAGAAAATGGGCGGGATTGTCGGATATGCCAGAGATTAGAGAGGGCTTTAACAAGTTTTACAATCTAACCCCGAAAGATGACGAATACCTAGATTAAGGCTTAGTGGCGGGCTATCGCTCACCCTCTACGGGGTGGGCGGTGGCACTCTCCTAAACTAGACAAGAGAGTGAGAGGGAAGGGGCAAGATGGCTAAATGCCAACAATGCGGGCAAGAGTTAGACCTACTAACCGCCTTTACTAAGTATCAAGTGTGCGGTAAGTGTGTCCGCTCTAATCACAAGAAGGCGGTTAGATAATGAAATGGAATAATGAAGGGGCGGTAT
>Ga0209972_10003040_pt1 | contig 13341 bp, 7 predicted proteins | sample NOAtaG_7_FD_187302 | JGI IMG/M metagenome (GOLD analysis project Ga0209972, IMG submission 187302) | Freshwater lake microbial communities from Lake Erie, under a cyanobacterial bloom - NOAA_Erie_Diel1S_2200h metaG (SPAdes) (version 2) | ecosystem: Environmental > Aquatic > Freshwater > Lake ...
AAGAAGCAAAAGCTCGATGCGCTTGATTCGATTCGCATGAAGCGCATCTTGAGCGAGACCGACTATCGTGACTTGCAGGACATCGCTCCATCCGTCTTCAAAGCCGAGATGGGCGCTAGCGCCATTCGCTACTTGATTGAGCGCACCGTCGATCTCGATACCTTGGCTGCCACACTCCAAGACGAAATCAACAACACCAGCAATAGCCCCAAGCGCAAGAAGTTGACCAAGCGCTTGCGCGTGGTTGAGGCCTTCCGCAAGAGCGGTAACAAGCCTGAGTGGATGATTATGACCGTCTTGCCGGTCATCCCACCCGATTTGCGCCCAATGGTACAACTCGACGGTGGTCGTTTTGCCACTTCAGACCTCAACGATCTCTATCGCCGGGTCATCAATCGCAATAACCGTCTCAAGCGCTTGATGGACCTCAAGGCGCCCGATATCATCGTCCGCAATGAAAAGCGCATGCTCCAAGAGGCCGTCGATGCCCTCATCGACAACGGTCGCCGTGGTCGTGCCGTCAGCGGCAAGGGTAAGCACCGCCTCAAGTCGCTCAGCGACATGCTCAAGGGTAAGCAAGGTCGGTTCCGCCAGAACTTGCTCGGTAAGCGCGTTGACTACTCCGGCCGTTCGGTCATCGTGGTCGGCCCCAGCCTCAAGTTGCATCAGTGTGGTCTGCCCAAGAAGATGGCACTCGAGCTGTTCAAGCCGTTTGTCATGCAACGCTTGGTCCAGAACAAGATTGTCAGCAACATTAAGGGCGCCAAGAAGTACGTCGAGCGCGTCAAGCCCGAGGTGTGGGATGTCCTCGAGGAAGTCATCAAAGACTACCTCGTGCTCCTCAACCGTGCGCCGTCATTGCACCGCTTGTCCATTCAAGCGTTCGAAGCGCAATTGATTGAGGGATCAGCTATTCAGTTGCATCCACTCGTCTGTACCGCGTTCAACGCCGACTTTGACGGCGACCAGATGGCCGTGCACGTGCCACTCTCGGTCAAGGCTCAAGAGGAAGCACGCTTGCGCATGCTTTCGAAGTACAACATCTTGTCACCAGCAACTGGCGACCCGATTATTACGCCATCACAAGACATCGTGTTGGGGTGTTTCTACCTCACCATCATGAACGATGGTGCCAAGGGTACCGGCAAAATCTTCACCTCAATCGAAGAGGCGTTGTTGGCCTATGATAAGGGTGTGGTGGACATTCAGGCACCAATCTTTGTGCGCTTGCAGGGCGTCAAGCTCCAAGGTGACAACGTCAAGGCCACCAAGGACGGCAAGAAGATTCCTGCCGAGGTACGCGAGCTTCCTGCTGGCCCCAATGGTGAGTCACGCATCTTGCTTGAGACCTCAGTCGGTCGCTTGATTTTCAATCAAGAATTGTTGCCGCCGTTGCAATACCGCAACCATGAGGTCATCAAAGATAGCCTCAAGCACATCATTGCCGATTGTTACAAGCACTACACCAATATTGACAATGTCAGCGAGAAGGATCTGAACGTCATTCGCGACAAGTATCCAAATCGTAAATTCAGCATCGAAGAGTTGACCCGTTACTACGGCTCAGAGCGCACTGCCGAACAAGCCGACAAGATTAAGGCACTCGGGTTCCATTACGCTATGCGCGGTGGCATGACAGTCGGTGTACGCGACATTCAAGTACCTACCGAGAAGGTTGAAATCATTGCGCAAGCCGAGGCCGAGCGTGACGCCACTCAACGTCGCTTCAATCGTGGTCTCATGACCGAAGACGAGCGCTACAACAAGGTCATTAATATCTGGCGTGATGCCGGTGAGAAGATGACTAAGCAAGTGCGTGCCGTCAACGAGGTCCATGCCGAGAGTCTCGATACCGCTACACCAAATCAAGTCAAACGCTTTAACCCGGTCTCGATGATGGTGACATCAAAGGCCCGCGGTAATATCAACCAGTTGACGCAGCTTTCGGGTATGCGTGGTTTGATGGCCGACCCATCCGGTAAGGTTATTGAGCTCCCGATTAAGTCGAACTTCCGTGAGGGCTTGTCGGTGCTCGAATACTTCGTATCAACCCACGGTGGTCGTAAGGGTTTGGCCGACACCGCCTTGCGTACTGCTGACGCCGGTTATCTCACACGCCGTCTCATCGACGTCGCACAGGATAATATCGTCACCATGGATGATTGTGGTAGCAACGAGTCACTCTTGCTCCATAGCAACGATGACGATGAGGTCATGAAGCCACTCCACCAGCGTGTCGTTGGTCGCGTCACTGCAGAACCAATTCATGCTATCGATGGCAGTATGTTGCTCGACGCCAACGAAGAAATTCGTGAGGATGTCGCATCAAAGCTGCCAGCCAACAATATCCGCTATGTGCGCGTGCGCACCCCGCTCTACTGTCAAGCAGAGTATGGTATCTGCCGCAAGTGCTATGGACGTAACTTGGCTACTGGCAAGTTGGTCGAGATCGGTGAAGCCGTTGGCATCATCGCTGCCCAGTCAATCGGTGAGCCTGGTACGCAGCTGACGTTGCGCACCTTCCACACCGGTGGTTCGGCGACCGCCGCCGACATCACCCAGGGTTTGCCACGTATCATCGAAATTTTCGAGGCGCGCGTCAAAGCCGAGACCAAAGCCACCTTGGCAGAGCTTGATGGTGTCCTGATTCAAGACAAAACCGACAACAAGCACACCTTGTCAATCAAGGACGACGGCAGCGTCAGTGACGAGCAAATCATGCCCGATCACTACGTCCCCGACATCGAACACGGTGCGCAAGTGCACAAGAACCAAATTATTGCGCGGAGCAATCGCACCGATCTTGGTGGTCAACCCATGCGTGCCCGTCAAGATGGCGTCGCAATGATCTCGGGCAACGTGATCAACATCGTCTCTCAGTACAACGAAGAGATTGAGCGCATCGTGCCAACCACCGCCCGACTCCGCAAGGGTCTTGCCGAAGGCGCACGCGTGTATGTGGGTCAGTTCTTAACCGAAGGTGCAGCGCACCCCCAAGAGTTGCTCGAACTCCAAGGCCGTGACATACTCCAGAACTACTTGGTCAAAGAGGCCCAAAAGGTCTATCGTAGCCAAGGTGTGGATATCGATGATAAGCACATCGAAGTCATCATCCGCCAAATGCTCCGTCGTGTCCGTATTGCCGACCCAGGTGATACACACTACCTGCATAACGAGACCGTTGACCAGGTCGAGTTGATGCGTGTCAATGCCGAGGTCTGGGCTCAAGGTGGTATGCCAGCTGTTGCTACATCACACTTGCTAGGTATCACCCGCGCCTCGCTCACGACTGATAGCTTCTTGTCAGCCGCTTCGTTCCAAGAGACGACTCGTGTCTTGACCGAAGCCGCTATTACTGGCAAAATCGACTACCTCCGTGGCCTCAAGGAAAATGTGGTCATCGGTAAGTTGATTCCTGCTGGTACTGGTGCCGAAGAGCGTAAACGCATTGCTGATATCAAGAGTGAAGCAGCTGCCAAACAAGTTGCTGTTGTACATGCTGACGCCGTCGCAGTGGTCGATGATCCGGAAGACGAGAAGCAGAAGAAGCAAGCCCCAGCCGTCGAGCCAACCAAGACGCTGCGCACATCAGCAATGAGCCCAGAGGATGCAGCTGCGCTTAAGCTCGCTGAAAGTCTCCGCCAAGACCTGGATGACAATAATACGCTGAACTAACAGGCAACGACATCCATCAATACAACGGCCTCGGAACGATTGTTCCGAGGCCGTTGTGTTATACCCGTTAAAACGCCTAAAAGTGCTTGACAACCTCGTCCGCAAATTGTGCCACACGCTCACGCTCGTATGCAACCCGTGGCAAATATGCAATGATGTAATCAGCACCAGCATCAACCAACTGACCAACGCGCTCGCGCACCTGTGCTGGTGTACCGACGAACGTGGCCTTGCGGAACTCCTCAAGGCTTGCTTTACCTCGCGCCTTGGCCGTCGCTTGCTCTGGATCATCACCCGGATTAATCATGAATACGTTCAGATTCGTGCTCTTAGCAATCGAAGCGTAATCGCGACCAAGCGCATCACAATGCTCCTTGAGTACTGCCAATTTCTGCCGTACGGTGTCAGGGTTACCACCGCCCACATTACAAGCCTGACCGTACTTTGCCACCAACTTGAGCGTTACTTTCTCACCGCCACCACCCAACCACAATGGAATATGTGGCTTCTGAATGCCTTTGGGCTCATTAATTGGGCCATCTATTGTGTAGAACTTGCCGTTGTACACCGGTTTCTCTTCGGTCCACATTTTGACGACAATCTCGACAGCCTCACGGAACGCACGCATACGCTCTGGTACATCGGGGAATCCATAGCCGTATGCTCGCCACTCGTGCTCATACCAACCCGCCCCCAAACCACACAACAAGCGCCCTGCACTCATCACATCGATCGTCGATGCGATTTTGGCCAACAATGCCGGATTGCGATAGCCGTTACACGTGACCATTTGACCAATGTTGATTGAACTTGTATCGCGAGCAAGCCCAGCCGTAATCGACCAACACTCAAACGTCGTCTCCATCTCGGGCGTCGGTACCGTGTGAAAGTGGTCGTAGACCCAAATTGAGTCGAAACCGGCCTTCTCTGCATCACGACCAACTGCGGTCATTGCCTCGTACTGCGCAAGTGGATCGCGAATTTCGACAAGATCCATGCGCCAACCTTGTGGCACAAATACACCGAACTTCACACTCATGGACTTGCTCCTTGTTCAAGTTAGAAGTTTACGTAGGGAGGGAGAACCTGTATCACAAAAATACAATAGCACAGTTTTCCTTTTTTTTGTGTGAAAAAAATACATAACCGGCGTTTACACCATATACGTACGTCCCATGAAGTGCGCGCGTGCCACTTTTTGACAAAAAACAGCCCCCACACTCATACATAACGCATGAGCATGGGGGCTACAACCACAAACTAAGTCAACGATACCTCACACGAGCCGCCAACACAGGCCAACTCTTGTGCAGCATTGGTCAAATCGCTCTCTTCGTAGCGCCATACCTTGCTGAAGTCGATTTCGGGGAAGTTGGCTGCCAACTTCTCGTACTCGTCCTTTTTGATCTCGATATACGGCATCTGAGCGTACTGGGCATCGAACGACGGCAAGAACGACATACCGCCGACCTGCTCGCGATGCTCCCATACCCACTTCATCACATCAAGCACCTCTTCGGGGCGGTAGGTGATGGTCACCGATGGGTTGTGCTCCGTCCAGAACAGCTTGTTCTGCAACCAGAACTCACACTGCTGAATGGCGCTGACATCGCCACGAGTCGTGGCACCGTCTGGTGACTTCATGGGGAAGTGGACGACCCACGTGGTCGCGTTATCGACCGTCTGGCCGTTCTCGGGATCCATTGGTACACCTGCATCGCGCAACACCTTGAAGATGGGTGAGTGCACTGACACGCGCACGTTGCGGATGTAGTATGGAGCCCAACGTGGGTGCAAACCGCTGGCACAATTCAACAACTGTGATGAATTGCCGCTTGGCTTGACACAGGTGATTGAGGCTGACTGATTGATGCCCAGCTTGCCAGCCACCTCGCGGTTGACCTCAATCGCCACCTCGCGCAACTGACGCTTGAACTGTGCATCCTGGGCGGCAGCACTGTCCATTTGGCCAGTGATGTCGACGCCGAGCAAGCGCTCCTCTTCACAGTTCTTCTGCCATTGTGGGCGCAAACCGGGGAAGTTGGTGGCCAATGACTGAATCGAACCAATGATGGTAGCTACTTCGACCTTCTCACGCAAGGTCTCGTACGTGTCATCGGCGCGTGCCACTGCTGCCGTCAAGTTACAGAACTGCCATGGGCGCAAGTTGATCTCACCACATGGGTTGGTGCCGAAGTCTGCGTCCTTGCGGCGGGCGGGCTTCATCGTGTTGGCACCCTCGCGGTTGAAGATACCAGGCTCACCACGTCCCGAATCGACCATCTCCATGAACTGATGGATAAACTCTTGTTGCGTCAAACCGCCAACCGGCCACACCACCGAGTTGTTGGCGTTCCAGCGATGGCTGTTCTCACGCTCGAAATCGCCACTCTTCGACTGCAACATCTCTTGATCATCTGGGTCAAAGAGCGAAATCATGGCGGTACGGCGTACGCCACCTGACACGGCCGCATTACCGACCACACACATCATGTCGTGGGCGTCAATTGGGCGCAAGAATGACCCCTGACGCGACAAAATCTTGCGGCGCATGAAGTCAAGCGTGACGCGCAATGGCTCTGGGCCTGATGCACGACCACCCTTGATACGCAATGCGGTACCGGCTGGGCGCAACATCGACAAGTCGAAATGCACGTCACCGCCGTCCCACCAGGTCTGCAAGCCGAAGCGCAATGCATCAGCCCAGCCCTCAGCGGAGTCCTCGACCACGTAGTTCACGGGAGTGAGGCCCTTTTGACGCTTAATCCGAGGGAAGTTCTCAACGTATTTGCTCTCGACCGAATACCCTACGCCACAACCGGCCATCGAGATAATCAACGCCTCAACAAATGAGTCGATGCTCTCAACCGGCTGATAGCTACAGTTGTAGATGGCAATGTTGTTACGACGTGCAGCTGGGCCAGCCATAGCCAACAAACGCATCGATGGCATCGCACGCATCTCGAGGATGGCCTTGCGAACACGCTCGTACGTCTCACGTGGCAGACGATCACCAGCCAGCTCGTGCAAGTAATCTACCGAACGATCAACCGTCTCGATCCATGTCTCACGACGGCCTAGCTCATAATTAAAGCGTGAATACTTGTCGAAAAACTGGAACTTCTGCAATGCAGTTGGGAAGTATTTGTCTGAGGCAGCAAAGGCAGCCCGCACTTCTTCGGGGATTGGCCGGCGCTCGCGCTCTTTGGCATGCTCAGCACGGTACAAAATGTAGCGCTTTGCAGCCTCAAATTCACCAGCCGCCTGCAGTACCATCTCCACAATATCTTGGACATCTTCGACGGTGGGTGTGCCACGGGCTGCCTTGGCAGCTACAATGTTCACCACACGACGCGTCAATTCCGCGACTGAGGTACTTGGTTCACGACCAAAGCTTTGGAAGCAGCGAAGAATCGCATTTTCGATACGATCTGCATCAAATGGTACCTGTCGACCATTTCGCTTCACGATTGTCTGCGGTGCCTGAATACCATCATCATTCGATGATGTCGAATCCGACGATACCATCGTCTCTTCTAAGGTCATGATCACCCTCCCCAGAGATTACAAATACATGACATGAATACCGCAAAGTAACGCTCTCCAACGCCATTCAATCAACCTACATACATTAATACTACATAATGTAATGGTGATTTACAGCGAAACAAAAGGGGCCAAAATGTTCTATTTCAGCCCAAAAACACAACATATAGTGGTGTTCACTTGGGAGAGGTAACTAAATAGCGTAGTGTTATGCTAACATAGGGTACTTTGTCTGTCAAGGCATTTTAGTTTAAGAATTATTTCACAAGAACCTGAAATATTCTCAGAAACCTGATAGATTATTGACATTGGTGCTGAGTTACGCTAACATTCCAACTTACGAATACCAAAATTTGTAGTCGCGGATGTGACTATGTGCCGGTGTAGCAACACAAGGTACAGCAGAGGTTTTGGGGTTGTTCGCAACGGTTTAAACCGAACAGGAGAAGAGAGATCGTGAAGAAGCAGCACATTTTGCGCCGCGCTGCGATTCTCTTTGTCGCTGCCGTGGTCGCACCGATGATTGCCGCGTGTGGTGGTTCAGCCGCCACCGAGCCGCAGGTCATCCGTGAGACCGTGGTCGTCAAAGAGACCAGTGCCCCCATCGTCGAGACGGTGGTTGTCAAGGAAGAAGTCGCCACAGACACCTCCTTCACGACCCCGCACCCAATTCTGGGTGACGTACGCGTGCGTCAGGCTATCGCCCACTGCACCAACCGCCCCGAGTTGATCAAGTCGGTCTATCCGTTCTTGAGCGACGAGCAGCAGCAGGGCTTGTTGATGGACACCTTCTTGCCCAAGAGCCACTGGGCAGCCGCCAAGGATGTGACCAGCTACGCATTCGACCCCGAAAAGGGCAAAGCATTGTTGAAGGAAGCTGGTTGGGAAGAAGGTGCAAATGTCGAGACGGGCGCTCCGCTCTTCTTGAAGTTCACCACCACCAACGCTGGTTTCCGTCAAACCTGGGCCACGGTGCTTGAGCAGCAGCTCAAGGACAACTGTGGTATCACCATTGCACGCACACATGCACCAGGTGCATGGTGGTTCGGTGACACCACCGGTTTGTCACGCCGCGACTTCGAGTTGGGCGCTTTCGCATGGGTCGGTCAAGCTGATCCAGGCGGTATCTCACTCTACGCATGTAACCAGATCCCATTGCCCAGCAACAACTGGGAGGGTCAGAACTACATGGGTTGGTGTAACGAAGCTGCCAGCAAGGCCATCATCGCCGCCAACAACACCTTGGACAAGGCAGAGCGCATCAAGCAGTATGCCATCGTCCAAGAAGAGTTCACCAAGGATATGGTCAGCTTGCCACTCTTCAACCGCTTGGAGGCCGCAGCCGCCAACAAAGACTTGAAGAACTTCAAGCCAAACCCAACCGACTACTACACCTACAATGTTGAAGAGTGGGAGCTTGCCGGTAAGGACACCGTTGTGTTGGCCTTCACCCAAGAGCCTGCCTCACTCTACACCTTGGTTGAGAGCGCAGCCGTGGCATCAACTGCCGCTGGCTTGCTCAGCGCCCGTGGCGTCACCAGCCTCGACTACGACTACCAGGCCGTTGGTATGACCAAGTTGCCATCAATTGGCGACGGCGCCACCAATGAGGATGTCGAAGTCAAGGCCGGCGACATGGTATGGAGCACCGCCGGTGAGGCTGTCGCCTTGGCCGAAGGTGTCGAAGTCACCAACGCCGCTGGTGAGACCGTCGTGTGGGACGGCAGCAGCCCATTGACCCTCAAGCAACTCACCGTCACCTTCGAGATGAAGCCCGGCATGAAGTGGCAAGATGGTACGCCAGTCACCAAGGCCGACTATGAGCTCGGCCAGAAGGTAGCATGTGATCCAGAGTCGGGTGCCACCTCGTTCACGTTCTGTAACTCAGTTGCCACCTTCACCCAGGAGAGCGACACCAAGCAAACCTTGGTATTCCACCCTGGCGTGCAGTGGCCAACCTTCTACACCGGTGGCTTCGGTGCCTCACCAGCCCACCAGGTCATCGAGAGCGATGGACCATACAAGGGTAAGAAGTTGGCAGAGGTCCCAGCCAAAGACTGGCCAACCTTGCCAGAAGTCGCCGAGAAGCCATTGAGCACTGGCCCATACAAGATTGTCTCATGGGACAAGGGTCAGAAGATGGTATTCGAAGCCAATGAGAACTACTACGGCAATGCTCCAAAGATTAAGAACTTGGTCATCCAGTTCTACGAGGACACCAATGCCGCAGTAGCCGCCCTCTTGACCGGTAACGTCGACGTCGTTGGTACCGAGACCCTCGGTGCCGGTGCCGAAGTCGAGACCGTCATCAAGGCTGCCGCCGAGGGTAAGGTGCAGGTCGAGACATTGGCCAGCCCAACCTGGGAGCACATTGACTTCAACCTCTTCATCAAGTAATTTGATGCGCTATACCCCCAATCAGCCTGTGCTGATTGGGGGTATTTGCTCAAAAAGCCCCTTTTTGTCTTGCACCCATGATTTACCTCACATATAGTTGGGAGCCGCTATCGTGGCGACATTCCTTATCCGCCGTCTTATTCAAATGGTAATTGTGCTGCTGGCATCGGCCATCGTGTCATATGCGTTGCTTTACCTCGCGCCAGGCGGCCCAACCGCGGGATTGCGTCAAATCCAACAGGGTGGACGCAATACCATCACTGCCGAAGACATTGCCCGCATCAAAGCCCGTTTTGAGCTCGATCTTTACTTGCCCTATCGCTTCACTCGCTGGCTCGCTGGATTCCCAAGTGGCCCCGTTACCATCGGTGGCCAGACATTCTTGGCGGATACCGCTGTTGGATGTGCTATTCCTGGTCAAGTCCGTCTCCGATACCCTGATGGCACCTCGGAAATCATCGAGGAGGGGTGCGAGCAATACGTCACCTTTGCCGATTTGACCGATCGACGTACAAGCCGCGGTATCATCTTCGGTGACTTTGGTAGTTCTCAGGTGATTTTGCGCGACCGTCCCGTTTCTGTATTGATTGAGAGTCGCTTGCCCTATACTCTCCAGTTGATGGGCGCCGCACTGGTTATCTCAATCCTTATTGGCGTCCCTCTTGGTATCTACTCAGCCGTGCGCCAATACTCTCGCTTTGACTACGTCATGACCACCGTGTCGTTTGTCGGGTCTTCACTACCCACATTCGTCATCGGTATCATTAGCATATTAATCTTTGCCATCGCCGCCAAAGAGGCAGGGCTACCATATTTGCCACCTGGTAGTGCAGTTGCCCTCAGCGACTACACCGTTCCGCTGATTGGCACCGTCGAGGCTGAATCAACCCTCGACCGACTACTGCACTTCATCATGCCCTGTGGTGTCTTAGTATTCGTCAATATCGCTGGCTATAGCCGCTTTATTCGCTCAGGCATGCTCGAGGTACTGCGCCTCGACTACGTCCGCACTGCTCGCTCCAAAGGTCTCCGCGAGCGTACCGTCGTGCTCAAACATGCACTGCGCAACGCCATCCTGCCGTTCATCACGTTGCTTGCCGGCGTACTCGTTGAGCTATTCGGTGGTGCAGCTATTACCGAAGCCATCTTCAACTGGCCCGGACTCGGGCGCTTGTTGGTTGACTCGATTGAGCGCAGCGACTATACAGTAGCGATGTCACTCACCATGGTCAGTATCTTCTTGTTGTTAATTGGCTACTTAATCACCGACATTCTTTATAGCGTGCTTGACCCACGCATTCGATTGTCGTAAAGGGGCATCATGAGCACATCCACACCAACACGCCCCGCAAGCCAATGGGAGCTCGTACTGCGTCGCTTTCGTAGCCATCGCGTCGCCATGTTCTGTCTGTATGTCTTGATTGCGATCTACATCGCCTCAATGTTCGCACCATATATTGCGCCATATCCACGCGATCAAATCTCACTTGACCGCTCGTATGTCACACCATTTCAAACCTCCAAAATCGGTACATTTCATGTGCTGGGCACCGACCATCTCGGCCGTGACTTTTTTACCCGCTTGATTTATGCGGCCCGAGTCTCACTCACCACGGCTCTAACCGTCGTCACTATCTCGACAATTATCGGTGTGGTGATTGGTCTCGTAGCTGGCTACTTTGGCAGTTGGGTCGATAATCTCGTCACTCGATTCATCGAGTTCATCTCCACCTTCCCCACGTTTACGCTGTTGCTCATCGCCGGTTCGATTGTGTTGCAAAGTGAACAGGCCATCCCCATCCCAGACATACTCACCAAACTCTTCTCATTCTTGATGGCAATCAACGAACGCGAAGCGCGTCAGGTCGTCATGATTGTGGCGATTTTTGTGCTCCTCGGCTGGACGGGTGTGGCCCGCTTTGTACGTGGTATGGTCTTGTCCATCCGCGAACAACTCTACGTTGAGTCGTCACGCGCCCTCGGCGGCTCACACCTACACAACATGTTCACCCATGTGCTTCCGAACGCCATGCCACCGATTATCGTGTCATACACACTCGGTTTAAGTGGCACGTTGGTGGCCGAGTCGGGGCTCAGCTTCCTTGGTTTTGGTATCCAAGATCCAACCCCAAGCTGGGGCAACATGCTAGCCTTTGCCAATAGCTACATGTTTAATTACCCGTGGATGCCACTAGTACCCACCTTGCCCATCCTCGTCTGTTCATTGGCCATCAATTACGTCGGTGACGGTCTACGCGATGCCCTTGATCCGCGTGTCCAAACCGAAATACGCCGTGAGCAACGCGACGCATTACTGGCCGCCATTCGAGAGCGGAGCAAATCATGAGCAATCAACCCCTCCTCAAGGTGCAAGGCCTCAAAACCTACTTCTTCACTCCGCGTGGCGTCGTTCAAGCCGTCGATGGCATCGACCTGCACCTCATGCCCGGTGAAACCCTCGGTATCGTCGGTGAATCGGGCTCAGGCAAGAGCGTGACCTCGCTCTCCATCATGCGCCTCATTGCTGATCCCGGCGAAATCGTCGAAGGCTCGATTGAGTTTGACGGCGTCAATTTGCTCGATTTGCCCGAAGAGGTCATGCGCACGTACCGCGGCAACCGCATCTCGATGATTTTCCAGCAACCAACCTCGTGTCTGAACCCGGTCTACACCGTGGGCTCACAAATTACTGAGGCGCTGCAAATTCATCAGAATATGACGCCCGAAGACGCCAAAACGCGTGCCATCGAGCTTCTCAAACTCGTACGCCTGCCCGACGCCGAACAGCGTATCAACTCGTACCCGCACGAAATTTCGGGCGGTCAAGCCCAACGCATCATGATCGCCATGGCACTTGCCTGCAACCCAGCACTCCTGATTGCCGACGAGCCAACGACCGCCCTCGATGTCACCATTCAGGCCCAAATCCTCGAGTTGATGCGCGAGCTCCGCAACACGATTAGCACGGCCATCATTCTAATTACCCACGATCTCGGCGTCATCGCCGAGATGGCCGATCGCGTGGTCGTCATGTATGCTGGCCAGGTCGTTGAGTCAGCAACCGTACATCAGCTCTTCGATCAGCCACTCCACCCATATTCAACCGCACTGCTCAACTCCATGCCGTTTTTGGGTGACGAAAGTGGGCGCATGCTCGAAGCCATCGAGGGCACCGTGCCCATGATGATTAATCCACCACTTGGTTGTCGCTTTGCGGATCGCTGTAGCAAACGCTTTGATCGCTGCGATAAGGCGCCACCACTCGTCACCCACGAAGACCGCCTAGTCCGCTGTTGGCTCTATGCCACCGATGGAGCACCAAGTCTATGAGCCACACACTGCTTGAGGTCAATAACCTCGTCAAACACTTCCCCATCCGTAGTGGTCTGTTGCGTCGTGTCACCGGTCAAGTGCGTGCCGTCGATGGTGTCTCTTTTACCATCAACAAAGGCGAGACCTTGGGCTTAGTGGGCGAATCTGGCTGTGGCAAAACCACCGTCGGTCGCACGTTGCTCCGCCTTATTCCTGCGACAAGCGGGAGCGTAAAGTTTGACGGGAGCGAGGTACTCACTGCCTCACGTAGCGAGACCAAAAACCTGCGCCGCAAAATGCAAATCGTCTTTCAGGACCCCTACGGATCACTTGACCCACGTCGCACAGTGGGCGAAAGTCTGGCCGAAGGGTTAGTCATTCACAACATTGGTGACCGCCAAAGCCGCAATG
>Ga0209972_10003043_pt1 | contig 13326 bp, 9 predicted proteins | sample NOAtaG_7_FD_187302 | JGI IMG/M metagenome (GOLD analysis project Ga0209972, IMG submission 187302) | Freshwater lake microbial communities from Lake Erie, under a cyanobacterial bloom - NOAA_Erie_Diel1S_2200h metaG (SPAdes) (version 2) | ecosystem: Environmental > Aquatic > Freshwater > Lake ...
GTTCGGGACGCCGGAGTTCATGTCGCCGGAGCAGGCACGGGGCGAGAAGCTCGACGGACGGAGCGACATCTACTCACTCGGCGTGATCCTCTACGAGCTGCTCACCGGCAAGCTCCCCTTCGATGCGAACCAGCCGATGGAGTACATCCAGCGGCACATCAAGGAGACGCCGATCCCGATCCACGTACGCGCCCCACAGCGGAGCTTTCCGCCCGGGCTGTGGGAGGTGATCGAGCGGACCCTCGCCAAGCGCCCCGGCGACCGCTTCCCGAGCGCGGCCGAGTTCGGCGCGGCGCTCTCCGCGGTGCTGACCGCACCGAGCCGCGCGTCGACCCCGAGGCCCCCGTCCGTGGCGCCCGGGACGCAGCCGATCACCGCGCCGGCCGTGCCCGTCGTCTCGCAGCCTCGCCCCCAGCCCAGCATCGAGCCTCCGCCCGCGCCGCCGACGAGCCCGCTGCCCTTCATCGTGCTGGGCATCGCTGCCCTGCTCGCGGTCGTGGGCCTCGGAGCGCTCGCGGCCGCGGTGTTCATGATGAACTGAGGCCGCCGGGACGCTCAGGGGCGGCTGCCCGAGAGGGCGTACTCCGCAGCGCAAGGGAGCGAGGGAAACGATCCGCCCTGCGCCAGCAGGGCGCGGCTGCAGTCGAAGCCTGCCTGCGGGACGAGCTCGATGCGGCTCGTGGCCGAGAAGGTCGCGGACGAAGAGCCCCCCGCGTCGCTCGGCCCCCCATCGATCGAGGCCGCATCGTTGGACACGCCGGCGTCGGCGGCGGGCGCATCGATGGCCGGTGCGTCCTCGAAGGTCCCCTCGATCGTCTCGATCATCGAAACCCGGCAGCCGGGGGTGCCGGGGTCGAGCTCCGGATCCGTGCCGCGGCTCGGCGGGTAGAGCTCGACGTCGGTGCGGGAGGTGAAGCGGAAGCGCCCCGTCGGGTCGAGCGAGCCCGGCACCCACGGCTGCTCCCCGAGGCGCCAGTAGGCGATGCCGCTCTCGCGGCGGATCTCCGCTCCGAAGAGGAGCGGGTCGATGGGGTCGAGCCCCGGCGAACACGCATTGCTGCGAAGCGCTCCGCTCACGAGCCACGACTCGCCGCGGGTCTCGGGGGAGGCCACCGGCGGCCGGCACGCGAACACGAAGGGCAGCGCGAGCCCGACGGCGAGGGACGCGACCCCGAACCGAACGCGCACACGATGGACCACCATGGAGGGCCGCTACCACGCCCCGTCCGCGCGAGGAAAGAAAGCGACGCAGCCTCCTTGGAGGCCGCGCGGTCACTCCTTGGAGGCGCTCGACGCCGACTCTGCGGGCGCGAGGGGGTCGGGCTCGGTGCGCCGCGCGGTCCCCGGCACATCGGGACGCCGCTCGGCGACCACGAGGAGGCGGGGCGACTCGGCGCCGAAGAAGACGCCAGGCGTCGCCTCGCGGCCGCTCACTTCGACGACCCGGAAGCCGCGCTGGTGCAGCAGCTGACCAAGTTCGTGGAGCGCGTACAAACGAATGCTGTAGACGGTCTCGCTCTGACGCCCGTCGTCGAGCATCACCTGCCGCTTCACGGTGAGGCGCGAGTTGATGAAGTTCGCGTTCGACTCCTCCATCACCACGCAGCCGTCGCCCTGGAACCAGACGTTGTTCGGCTGGGTCTTGAAGACGTAGTCACGGTTGACGACGTCGAGCAGGAGCAGGCCGCCCGGCTTCAGGGCGCGATGCAGGCGCTCGACCACCTGCCGGTTCTGCTCGTCGTCGAAGTACCCGAAGGTCGTGCCCCACGAGAGCACCGCATCGAAGCTCGCATCGAACGTCATCTCGCGCATGTCGCCCTGCACGAACTCGATCGCCAGCCCCAGCTCCTTCGCCTCGCTCGCCGCGCGCGCGAGCATGGACGGGGAGAGGTCGAGCCCCACCACCGAGATGCCGAGCCGGGCGAGCTCGACCGCATGCAGCCCGAGCCCACAGCCGACGTCGAGCACGCTCATCCCGGGACGCAGGCCGAGCCGCTGGACCATGAACTCGGTCTGGGCTGCGATGGTCCGCGGCTGCGGCAGCGGCACCGTGCGGAAGTAGACGTCGTTGAAGAACTCCTCCCACCACTTGCGGCGGACGCGCTTGCCGGTCTCCGGCTCGGCGGGCAGCGCGGGCGCCTTGGGCGGAGGCGGGGGGCGATCGCGGGAAGGCGCCGACGCGAGCGAAGGCGGAGGCGGAGGCGACACCGACGGCGGGGGAGGCGGGACGGAGGGGACCGGCGGCGGCTCGGCGACCTCTTCGAGCTCCTCGAGGTGCTCCTCGCGCTCGTCGTAGCTCGCAGGCAGCTCCGCCTCGACGAGGATCTCGGGCTCGCCCACCCCAGCTTCCAGCCCGACCGCGTCGGGGTCGGTCGCGACGACGCCGTCCGACGCCGCACCGCTGGGCGAGGAAGCAGCGCCGGCCGAGGAAGCAGCGCTCGGCTCGACGGGCGGCAGCGGAAGCAGCGAAGGCGGCAGCGGGGGCAGCGACTCCCGCTCCTCGGCGATCGTGATGTGGGTCGGAGCGCGAACGCCGATCGCGATCGTGCGCTGCACGACGATCGCGACCGCCGTGGAGGAGACCCGGGACGTGGCCTCGGACGCGGCAGCCGGGGCCCGCAGCGAGGCGGGGGGCTGCGGCACGGCGCGCTCTGGGTCCATCGCTGGCAGCCGGTCGGTGGGCTCCGCGGCGGCAGGCTCGGCCGAGGCGCCGAACGCCGCGCGCGCCGCGTCGACCCGCTCGGCCTCGGACGGCGGCGCCGAGGACGCGCTCGGCAGACCGCCGCCGAGGCCCGAGGCCGGCAGCGCGATGCGCAGCGTCGCCCCGTCCAGCCCCGCCGCGGGGTCGGACTCGCCGAGCCCGCCGAGCTCGACCTCGACGAGCGGGACGGGATCGATCGCAGGAGGGCCGCCCCCAGGGTCGGTGGGACGCAGCGGCTCGAACTCCTCGATGGCGGGCGAAGGAGGAGGAGGAGGAGGCTGCGAGCGCCGGGCGAGCGGAGGAGGAGGAGGCGCGCTTCGCGGGCGCGTCGGCACGCTCGGCGCGGCCGGTGGGGACGCCTCGGTGACGCTCACCCGACGCGGGACTTCGTCGACCGGAACACGGAGCGAGCGGCGCTTGGCACGCCGTGCCCCCTCCCCTGCTTCGTCCGTCATCGCGTCCCTCCTTTTGCGCCGGCCCGCAGGAGAGGACGGCCCATCCGTGCAACCGACCCCGCAGCGACCTCGGGGCGGAGCCGCGCTGCCTCGGTCGCGAGCACGATCGCGGTCGAGCCGAGGACGAAGCGGCCGAGTTCCTCGCCCCGCGCGAGCAGCGCGCCGTCTTCGCCGTAGCGGAGCTCACCCAGCACCGCGCCGCGGTTCGTGCGCAGACGCGGCTCGAACGCGAGCTCGATGCCGCCGACGACGATCGCGCCGACGAGGATGGTGACGACCTCTCCGAAGCGCTCGCTCCGCTGGTGCACGGCGACGCGCTCGTTCTTGGCGAAGAGGCGCGGCACGTGCTCGACCCCGATGCGGTTCACTGGGAAGAGCGTGCCGCCGAGGTGCCGAACGACCTCGACCCGGCCCTGCACCGGCGCATGGACGCGGTGGTAGTCGCGGGGCGAGAGGTACACGACCGCGAAGGTCCCCCCGTCGAACCGCCGCGCCGCCTCCGCGGACTCGCCGAGCAGCTCGCCTACCTCGTAGTCCCGGCCCTTCACCAAGAACCGGGAGCCTGGCTCGATGGGGCCGAGGTCCTCGACCGTGCCGTCGGCCGGAGAGACGACCACGTCGGGGTCCGCGTCGATCGGCCGGGCCCCTCGGGCGAGCGGGCGGCCGAAGAACTCGTTGAAGGAGCGGAACCCGCCGGCCGGGACCTCGCACTCCGAGAGGTCGACCCGGTAGGCCCGGACGTAGAGTTGGATGGCCCGCTGCAACATCGCTCGCGGCGGCTCGAGCGAGGCAGCCCGGCCCAAAGCGCGGCTCAGCCGTTTGCGGGGCAAAAGGCGCAAGGTCTCGGCGGCGAGGCGGGTCGTGACCATGCGGCGAACGCGGAGAGGGATGCTACCGGAGCGGGCTTTCGGCCGTCAAAGGTTGTTCGCCGGACCGCTGCCGGGCCCGAGCAGGCGGCGCTCCACGAAGCCGCGCAGCTCCGGCCAGTGCGCGGCGAGGCCCTCGGCGACCTCCCGCGGGGTGCCGAGCGCCGGCGCCAGCGCCGTCTCGACCTGGGCATCGTCGGCGCCGAGGCGCTCGGCGTGGAACGCGGCGAGGAGCGCGGTCGTGCTGGCGAGCGCCTCGTCACGGACGCGCGCGGCGTGCCGCTGGCTCGCCTCGAGCGATGCCTGCACCTGCGCCCCCATCTGGCCGGCCCGAAGCGCCAGCAGCGCATCCCCGTAGGCCGGTGCGTAGCTCAGACGCTGGGTCCACGTCGGCGCGTAGGCCGCACGCGCTGCCGCGGCACCGGCCGCGTCCCCATCGAGCGCCCGTGTCACGGCGAGCACGATCTGCCCCGGACCACGCAGCAAGCGCATCGTGCCGATGTCCCGCCACGGCGAGGGCGTGAGCGGCTCGAGGGTCACCCGGGCGCGCGCATGGTGCCCCAGGCTGCTGGCGCAGGCGGCATGGAGCCACAGCGCGAGGGCGCGCGCCGCAGGGCCGAGGCGCTCGGCGCGGAGCGTCTCTTCGAGGAGCACGGCCGCCGCGGAGACGCGCTGGGCCCGCATGTGCGTGAGCGCGGCGCGCAGGCGCGAGCGTCCCCGGCGATGGAGCAGCGCCTGCACGAGGCGCGTGAGCCCGAGCGCCATCGCGACGAGGCCGATGACGAGGATCGCGAGAAGCGGCGGGGCCCGATCGGAGACCCAGGGCGCCACGCCCAGCACCACCAGCCCGACGAGGCGCGCGGCGGGCGAGGTGAGCCAGCGGATCGGCCGAGGAGGAGGACGCGGAACGTGGGCCCAGTCGGCGCGGCCCCCGGCCAGACGCTCCTGGCAGGCACGGCAGAGCAGGGAAGGTGCGGGGCTGCACGCGCCGCAGGTGAACGCGCCGCACCGCGCGCACGCGAGCGCGGAGGGCTCGAGCGGGTGCAAGGCGCAGCGCGGATCCAGCTCCACGGCGGGGATCCTACGGCAGGCCCGGAGCGGCCGAAACGCGCAAGCCCTTGCAGGGCGGAGGCAAATGATCGACAAAGGCGGACATGTCGAGCCCGCGTGTCTCCCGGTCGGTCTTCGGATGCACCCTTGCTTTCGGCGTCGGCCTCGCCGGCGTCGCGGGATGCGGAGGCAGCGACGTCCGCGCTCCGTTCCCGAACGTGACGGTGACGGATCAGAGCGCCGACGACATGGGGCTCGCCGCGCCCGAAGCAGAGAGCTCCGGAAGCGAGGAGACGGCGTCGGGCGACGAGGGCGAAGAGGCCCCATCAGCCGACGGGGCGCCACCGGCCCCACCGCGCGTGGTGGTCGGCGACAGCACGCCGCTCGAGGGGACGACGCCGCGGCTGCGGATCACGGCCCCGGAGGAGGGCGCCACGATCCGCACCGGAAACGTCACCGTGCGGCTGAACCTCAGCGACTGGCCGCTCGCGGCGCCGACCGGCCCGCACGTCCACCTCATCGTCGACGACGAGCCCTACATCGCGATCCGCGACGTGTCCGCGCCGATCGATCTGAACGCCCTGGTGCAGACGAGCCTCGGACACGAGCTCGCCGAGGGAACGCACGTGGTGCGCGTCTTCCCGTCGCGGGGACACCACGAATCGGTGAAGGACCCGGGCGCGTTCGCGGCCGTCACGTTTCACTACCGGCGGCGGACCGAGGGCTTCTCGTTCGACGCGTCGGCGCCCCTGCTCACCTACAGCCGGCCGAAGGGCTGCAACGTCGTCGGCGAGCGCGTGCTCGTGGACTTCTTCGTCACCCACGCGACGCTCGCCCCGGGCGGCACGCGCGTGCGCTGGACGCTCGACGGACGCACCGGCGAGATCACCGCGTGGCTGCCGCACTGGATCGAGCTGCTCCCGGTCGGCGAGCACTCCCTCCGCCTCGAGCTGATCGGTCCGGACGGAGCGCTGATCCCGGGGCCCTTCAACGACACCACCCGGCGCTTCACGGTGGCCGAGCGCTGCGGCTGAGCGCAGCCCGAGGCGTCCATCGATTGACCCGCCGAGCGCGCTGGTGATAGCGTGCCCGCACAAAGCGCTCCGCGCGCCGCGTGTCCCTTGGCCCAGAAGATCTGTCCTGCCTGCAAGAACGAGTTCGCCGGGGGAGAGATCTTCTGCCCGAACGACGGATCGCGCCTCGCCACGCCCTCGCAACTCTCCGCGACGCGAAGCGTACCGGGGGCCGACCCGCTGGTGGGCATCACGGTCGATGACCGCTACGAGATCCTCCGACGCATCGGCGAAGGGGGAATGGGCATCGTGTACGAGGCCGAGCACACGAAGCTCGGCAAGCGGGTCGCCCTCAAGGTCCTGCGCGACGATTTCTCCTCGCGACCCGAGGTCGTCGAGCGGTTCCGCCAAGAGGCCAAGAGCGCCTCGCGCATCGGCAACGCGCACATCGTCGACATCTCCGACTTCGGCGAGATGCCGAACCGGGCCTCCTACTTCGTCATGGAGCTGCTCGAGGGCGACGACCTCGCCAACGTGCTCGCCGCGGCGAGCACCCTGCCCCTCGAGCGCGCCGCGAACATCGTCCTGCAGTGCTGCCGCGCCCTCTCGGCTGCGCACCAGAAGGGGATCATTCACCGGGACATGAAGCCGGAGAACATCTTCCTCACGGTGCGCGACGAGCGGCCTGACTTCGTGAAGATCGTCGACTTCGGCATCGCGAAGATGAGCGACATCGAGACGAAGGGCGCCCCGGGCCGCAAGCTCACCAAGACGGGGATGATCTTCGGCACGCCGGAGTACATGTCGCCGGAGCAGGCGGCGGGGAAGCCGAACCTCGACCACCGCGTCGACATCTACGCGCTCGGCGTGATCCTCTACGAGATGCTCACCGGGCGGGTCCCCTTCGTGGGCGACACGTTCATGGGCGTGCTGACGCAGCACATGTTCGAGCCCGTCCCGAAGCTCTCGGTCGCCAACCCCTCGCTCACGCCGAGCCCGGCGATCGAGGCGTTCGTCGCGAAGGCGCTCGCGAAGGAGCCCGCCGAGCGGTTCGCGAGCTGCGACGAGATGGCCAGGGCCCTCGAGCAGGCGCTCGAAGGTCAGGTCATCCCGGTCGAGCTGAGCGAGGTGAGGCGCTCGACGCCGGCCGAGTTCGCCGCGGCGCGGCGCAGCGCCCCGACGGCGGCCGAGTTCGTGCCGCCGGCCCCATCCCGGTCGCTCGCCCCGGTCGTCGGAGTGCTGGCGCTGCTCGCCATCGGCATCGGGGCCTACTTCGCGCTCGGACAGGGCGGGGCGCCCGAGGTCCGCGGCGACGCAGCGCCCGACGCGGGTCCGCGCGAGGTGGCGGCCGCGCCCGCGACGCTGGATGTCGGCCCGCCCGACGCCTACGCCACGGCCGTCGACGCGGCGCCCGAGCTCGACGCGGGACCGCGCCGCGTGTCGATCCGGCTCGAGACGAACCCTGCGGGCGCTCGGGTCTGGGTCGTCGACCGAGGCGACGTCTGCGCCGAGACGCCCTGCTCGTTCGAGCTGCCGGCCGGCGAAGAGGTCGTCGTGCGGGCTGCGCGTGGACGGGCCCGCGGGGAAGTTCGCCTCACGCCGACCGAGGGGATGGCGCCGGTGACGCTGCGGCTCGTGGCGCGGCCCGTCGACGACGCCGTCGACGACCGCCCGGGCGGCGGCGGCACCGGCGGCACCGGCGGCGGCGACCTGAAGGTGCCCGACATCTTCAGTCGCCCGCGCTGAGCCGTTCGCGGCGCGGCCCGCATGGCGCCGCTGCGCCGGGCCCCTGGGCGGACGGGGCCGTGAGCAGCGACGCGCTCGAAGTTGTGACGCTTTTTCGTGGCTGGTAGGATTCTCCGTCCAGTTGCGTCCCGTCGTGCATCGGACGCAGCAGAGCGCATGGCCCAGCTGACCGACATCGTGGACAAGGTCCGCGCGTACCAGCCGCAGGCGGACTTCGATCTGCTGCACCGCGCGTTCACGTTCGCCGCGACCAAGCACGAGGGCCAGAGCCGCAAGTCGGGTGAGCCCTACATCACCCACCCGACGGCGGTCGCGTCGATCATCGCGGACATGCGGCTCGACGGCGCGAGCGTGTGCGCCGCGTTCCTGCACGACGTGGTCGAGGATTGCGAGGTCTCGCACGAGGAGATGGCCGCGCGCTTCGGCGAAGAGATCGCCTTTCTCGTCGATGGCGTCACCAAGCTCGGCCGCATCAACTTCACGAGCAAGGAAGACCAGCAAGCGGAGAGCTTTCGCAAGATGGTCGTCGCGATGGCCCGCGACATCCGCGTGCTGCTCGTCAAGCTCGCCGACCGTCTCGACAACATGCGGACCCTCGAGCACATGAAGGCCGAGGCGCAGGTCCGCATCGCGCAGGAGACGCTCGACATCTACGCGCCGCTCGCCGGCCGCCTCGGGATCAACTGGCTGAAGAGTGAGCTCGAGGACTGCGCCTTCCAGTACCTCTATCCGGAGCAGTACCTCGACCTCGTCCAGAAGACGAAGAAGGTCCAGCGGGACCGCGAGCGCTACATCGGCGACGTCGTCAAGCGGCTGCAGAAGATGCTCATCGAGCGGGGCTTCGCGGCGGACGTCTCGGGCCGCGCCAAGCACCTCTACTCCATCTACCGCAAGATGCGGCAGAGCAACTGCGAGTTCGAGCAGGTCCACGACGTGCTCGCGTTCCGCGTGCTCACCGAGGACGTCGCCGACTGTTACGCGGCCCTCGGCGTGATCCACTCGCAGTGGACCCCGATTCCCGGCCGCTTCAAGGACTACATCGCGCTCCCCAAGCCGAACATGTACCAGTCGCTCCACACGACGGTCATCGGCCCGGGGCAGCGACGCATCGAGGTGCAGATCCGCACCAGCGACATGCACAAGACCGCCGAGCTCGGTATCGCGGCGCACTGGAAGTACAAGGACAAGACCGGCGGGCTCGACACGAAGGACGCCGCGCGTTTCGCCTGGCTGCGCCAGCTCATGGAGTTCCAGCAGGAGGTCAGCGACCCGGCGGAGTTCCTCGACTCGGTGAAGGTCGACCTCTTCGCCGAGGAGGTCTACGTCTTCACGCCCAAGGGCCAGCTGAAGGTGTTCCCCCGCGGGGCGACACCGATCGACTTCGCCTACTCCGTCCACTCCGAGGTCGGCGACCACTGCTCGGGGGCGCGGGTGAACGGCGCGATCGTGCCGCTCCGCTACCAGCTGCACAACGGCGACACGATCGAGATCCTCACCTCACCGCAGCAGCACCCGACGAAGGACTGGCTCGACCACGTCGCGACCGGGCGCGCGCGGAGCAAGGTGCGGAGCTACATCCGCGCCGAGGAGCGCAAGCGCAGCGTCGCGCTCGGCCGCACCCTCGTGGAGCGTGCGTTCCACCGGCACGACGCGAGCTTCGCTCGCTTCCAGAAGAGCGGGCAGCTCGAGAAGGTCGCCCAGCACCTGCACGTGACGAACGGCGAGGAGCTCTTCGCTGCGGTCGGCTTCGGCCGCATCGACGCGGGCGACGTGTACGCGGCCGCCGTGCAGGACGACACCACCGCGCTGCGGCCCTCTCTCTTCGAGCGCGCGGTGCGCCGGGTCACCGGCGGCAACGACGGCGGCATCCGGATCGACGACGTCGACGATGTACTCGTGCGCTTCGCTCAGTGCTGCTCGCCGCTTCCTGGCGACCCGATCACCGGATGGATCACCCGCGGTCGCGGCGTGACGGTCCACCGACGCGGGTGCTCGAAGGCGATGGAGCTCGAGCCCGAGCGGCGCATCGACGTGACCTGGTCGGAGCGGGTGAAGGTGTCGCGGCCCGTCGTCCTGAAGGTGATGACCACCGACAAGCCCGGGATCCTGGCGAACGTCAGCGCGGCCTTCACCGAGGCCGGGGTCAACATCTCCGAGGCGAATTGCCGGGTCAGCCCGGACGGAACCGCCGTGAACCTCTTCCACTTCCAGGTCGACGAGGCGGCGAAGCTCAACACGCTGATGCGCAAGATCCAGGGCGTCGACGGGGTGTACTCGGTCGAGCGCGCGTGAGCCCCCGCCGCCGGCCCGTGCTAGCCCGCGCGGCATGAGCGGAGAGAACTCGAACACCCTGAAGTACGTCGGGATCGGCTGCGGCATCGCTGCGCTGCTCGGTCTCTGCGGCGTCGGCGCGTGCGCGGCCTGCGCGGGGGCCGGTATCGGCGGCGTGATGGTCGCGGTGGAGGCCCCGGCAGAGCAGGCGCATGGATTTCTCCGCGACGCCCGGACCGGCAACCCCTCGGCCGCCTACGCCCGCATGAACTCGACGTACCGGAGCCTGCACGGCGAGGCGGAGTTCGCCGCGCGGCTCGCCGCGTTTCCCGCCCTCACGAGCGCCACCGACGCGACCCTCTCGAGCCGCAACGTGAACGGGCCGACGGCCACGATGCGCGGCACCCTCGACGGCGCGAGCGGTTCGCTCGGGACGGTTTCCATCGAGCTCGTCTCGGAGGGCGAGCTCTGGTCCATCACGGCGATCGACGTGAACGGGCAGCGCTTCTGAGCGCGCGGCAGGACGGAGGGGGCGGCGCGGGGCGCGCGAAACCTGCGCGGCCCCGCGGCTTGCGAAACCTCCGTCGCCTCACGACACTCCGGGGATGACTGCGTCCATCCCGCCCCCCGAGGGGCCGGAGATCCTCCCGGTGCTGCCGCTCCGGAACTCCGTGCTCTTCCCCGCCTCGGTCGTCCCGGTGAACGTCGGCCGCGCGCGCTCGGTCCGCCTCATCGAGGAGTCCTTCGGTCGCGACCGACCGACCGTGGCGGTCGTGGCGCAGCGCTCGAGCGACGTGGAGGATCCCGACTTCGAGAACGTGTTCCACCTCGGCACGGTGGCCCGGGTGCTGAAGGTCATCCGGCTCAGCTCGGGCAACTACTCGGTCGTGCTCCAGGGCATCGCGCGGATGGAGATCCTCGAGCCGGTCGGCCGCGAGCCGTTCCTGCGGGCGCGGGTGCAGCGCCTCGACGAGGCCCCGGTGAAGGACCCGGAGCTCAGCGCGCTGATGATCCAGCTGCGCGAGTCGGCGCGACGCCTCCTCGAGCTCTTGCCGCATCCGCCGCGCGAGACCGTGAGCGTGCTCGACAACATCCAGGATCCTTCGGCGCTCTCCGACCTCGTCGCGTCGAGCCTGCCGGTGACCACGCCGCAGAAGCAGGAGATCCTGGAGATCCTCGACGTGCGGACCCGCATCCGCCGCGTCTACGAACTCGTGCAGCGCCAGTCGCAGGTGTACCGCGTCAAGAAAGAGATCTCGACGATGGTGCAGGAGGAGATGAGCAAATCGCAGCGCGAGATCCTCCTTCGACAGCAGATGAAGTCGATCAAGAAGGAGCTCGGCGAGGGCGACGACGACGACGAGATCGAGAACCTCCGCGACAAGCTCGCGCGTGCCGACCTCACCATCGAGGCGGATCGCGCGGCGAAGAAGCAGCTGACGCGCATGCGCTCGATGTCGCCGAACGGCGCCGAGTACCAGGTCGCTCGCAACTACGTCGAGTGGCTCAGTGAGCTGCCGTGGGGGCGCACGACGCCGGATCGACTCGACGTCGGAGAGGCGCGCCGGGTGCTCGACGAGGACCACCACGGCCTCGAGAAGATCAAGCGCCGCATCGTGGAGTACATCGCGGTACGGAGGCTCAAGAGCGACATCAAGGGTCCCATCCTCTGCTTCGTCGGCCCGCCGGGCGTCGGCAAGACCTCGCTCGCGAAGTCCATCGCCCGCGCGACCGGGCGGAATTTCACCCGGGTGGCGCTCGGCGGTGTGCAGGACGAGGCCGAGATCCGCGGCCACCGGCGGACCTACGTGGGCGCGTATCCGGGGCGGGTCGTCGGCGCGATGAAGGCCGCGGCGGCGCGCAACCCGGTGATGCTGCTCGACGAGGTCGACAAGCTGGCCTCGGACGGACGCGGCGATCCCGGCGCAGCGCTGCTCGAGGTGCTCGATCCCGAGCAGAACGCGACGTTCACCGATCACTACCTCGAGGTGCCGCTCGACCTCTCGCAGGTGCTCTTCATCGCGACGGCGAACCGCAAGGACACGATCCCGCGGCCGCTGCTCGACCGCATGGAGGTCATCGATCTCGCGGGCTACACCCGCGATGAGAAGGTGGCCATCGCCAAGGGGTTTCTCATCCCGCGGCAGACGAGCGATCACGGGCTCTCGCCGGGCCGGCTCGACTTCACCGACGACGCCATCGACACGCTCGTGGACCTCTACACGCGCGAGGCGGGCGTGCGGAACCTCGATCAGAAGGTCGCCGCGCTGTGCCGGGCGGTCGCGGTGCGGCTCGCGGAAGGCGAAGATGTGCGGCAACTCGCGACCGGCGAGTGGGTCCGGGAGGCGCTCGGGGCACCGAGGTACGAGCGCACGGTCGCGGAGCGGCTCGGCCGCCCCGGCGTCGCGACGGGGCTCGCGTGGACGCCCGCGGGCGGCGAGCTGATGTTCGTCGAGGCCGAGCAGATGCCCGGCAAGGGGCAGCTCCACCTCACCGGCAAGGTCGGCGACGTGATGAAGGAGTCGGTCGCGGCCGCCTTCACCTACATCCGCGCGCACACCGAGCAGCTCGGCCTACCCCGCGACTTCCTCGACAAGCTCGACGTGCACCTGCACCTGCCCGGCGGCGGCTTTCCCAAGGACGGTCCGGCCGGCGGCATCCCGATCTTCGTCGCGCTCGCCTCGATGCTCACGAAGCTCAAGGTTCGCCCCGACGTCGGAATGACGGGCGAGGTGACCCTGCGCGGCGCCGTGCTCCCGGTGACCGGGATCAAGGAGAAGATGCTGGCGGCGCACCGCGCCGGTCTCAAGCACGTCGTGCTGCCCAAGCGCAACGAGCCCGACCTCGACGACGTCCCCGACACCGTGAAGAAGGACCTCACGTTCCACTTCGTCGGGCGGGTCGACGAGATCCTCGCCCACGCCCTCTCGCTCGATCCTCCGCGGCCCGCCGAGACTCGGGCCGACGCGCCGAGCTGACGGCACCGCGCTGAGGACACCGCGCTGAGGACACCGCGCTGAGGGCACCGAGCGGAGGGCACCGCGCTGAGGGCACCGCGCTGAGGGCACCGAGCGGAGGGCACTCAGCGCGGCACGATCGGGAGCGGGCGCGGGTCCCAGATGACGTCGCGCCGCTCGGCGACGCGGACGAAGCCCGCACGCTCGTACTGGCCGAGGGCGCGCGGGTGGTCGAGGGAGCAGGTGTGGACCCAGAGCCGGGTCGTG
>Ga0209972_10003046_pt1 | contig 13306 bp, 7 predicted proteins | sample NOAtaG_7_FD_187302 | JGI IMG/M metagenome (GOLD analysis project Ga0209972, IMG submission 187302) | Freshwater lake microbial communities from Lake Erie, under a cyanobacterial bloom - NOAA_Erie_Diel1S_2200h metaG (SPAdes) (version 2) | ecosystem: Environmental > Aquatic > Freshwater > Lake ...
GATGCTCCTAGATTAACTCCACCGCGATTGAATTTAACTACACTTTTATCTTTTTTAACCTTTGCTCCACTTACTACACCTTTTGTATCGGTGATATTTGCATAATCGTATCTACCTATCTTTTCCTTTACAACATCAATAACTTGTTGTAAATCACCTTTAATATTCTCATGGGTAGCAAGTCTAGTCATCATTTCGCCACCGCGAGTAGGTATAGTTTCAAAATAGGCCACCTTCCATGTGATTGGTGTTTCTCCACCATCGGCCATGTGATTAGGCACTAGCTTGTTATAATCATCCATCTCTAGTGTTTCCCCGCTTTGGCTTAGGTCGATAGCATTATCAGCGAACTCATGTAAATCCGCATCGCTCTTTGCATCCTCTCTTGCGTACTCTTGGGAACGAATGAAAAGGGGAACATCCATTTTAATTACATCCTCACCATCGTTGCTATTTTCATTGTTTACACCCGCTAGGTAATGAGTTATATCACTTAGGTCGGTTGCAGCTCTCTCGGCCTTGGCAACTACCCACGCATCTACTCTAGGATTATTTCTTAAAGCCTCTTGTAGTTCTTTTGCGTGATGTTCAAATTGCTCGGCTTGATTCTTGAGCATGTGTAGGTTCCCTTCGGCAACCCCACCACCATGTTCTAGGTGTGCGGAGTCGGGCATGATTGTGCCATCGGGCATCTGGTGATACCCTTCGGGAATTGCACCGCCATCGGCATAGTTGTTGAATATATGGTAATCGCCATCCTCACCTTCTATAAAGATGTAATCGTATGAAACATCCTCGGCTAGTTTCTCATAATCAATACTAAACAAGCTATGGTTAGCTAGGTCTTGTGGAGAGTATCCTAGATTTTCAAAATACCCTACCGCATCTTTTTCTAGTTCCTCGGTTATCTCATCATTGGCATTACTCAAAGCATCATCGCGGATATCATCGATAAAATCCTCAATGCTTGACCATTCTATTTTATTATCTAATAACTCTTTTTGCTCCTTAGCATGTTCTAATTCCTCCTCATCGGATTGTATATCATCATCGAAATCATCTCTTTCCTCCTCGGTAGCATTTTCATGGTCGAAAGCATCCTTTTTTTCTTTTATATCGCTTTCTAATACATCAATCTCATCGTTTAACTCCTCGAGTCGCTCTAAATCCTCTTTTAGTTCTTCGTACTCATCGGATTTGCCAGCTAAATCGGCAATATCCTCATCATCCATACCATCCAAACGAGCATCGGCTTCCTCACCCGCCAATATCCTAATATCGGTGTCGGTCATGTATAGATAGTTAGATAAGTCGGTAATTAAACCATTATCTACTAAATGCTCGGCAAAATCCTCTTGAGTACCAAATGCACCATTGTAAGGGATATCATTTGTTAAATCCATGTAGTCGGTACCAATCTCATCCGCATAGCTTCTTAGTACATCAACGGGGATTCCCGTATCATCGCTTATGCTTTGTAGATGCTCCTCGATTTCATTCTCCTCTTTGTCCTCCTCCTCGATATCCATTTCACCACCCTCCTCTAGTAAGGTAGTGCCATGGCCATAGGCTCCCGACGTTAGCCCACCATCATGATAGTTGCTTTTAAAATCATCCTCATGGATAACCTCATCATCCTCATTAATCAAACGCATATCTACCAAATACTTTCTCAAGCCCTCGGTATCATCCGCGTGTTTCATAAAGCCATCTTCAAAGATGGTTGAGGATTCTAATAGTTCCCCCGTTTCATCATCCTCATAGAACTCGGGATAGTGCATTTCAAAGATGACGTTACCCATCTCATCCTCTACATATCCATGAAATTCACCTCTTTCCTCTAGATAGGAGTATTTTAAAGCCGACATACGATTCTTAAGTTTAAGTTATTGAGTAACGACAAAACTAGAAAGTTCACCACCTAGAGCCATGAAGCCATTTCCTTCTAGGGATTTAGCCATCATGTTATCCATTTCGTTACGTGATACCACTTGAGCATCATACGTTGGGCGAGATGCGGTGATATGACGTGCGGTAGTTTGAGAGAACTTGTCTTTGTTTTGGTACCACTTGTCCTCTTTCTTATTCCAATACCAAATTGGGTAGTATCCATAAGAAAGGACAACGTAATCTCCGTTCTCCAACGTCTTAGCTTCTAGGTTGTTACCTCTAAATGGTTGGTGATTCTCGGCATAGCTACTTGCTTCGCTATTTGAGATACGTGTTCCACCACCTTTTGCCATTTCGGTATCACCGCCATACTCAAGTTTACCACTAGGATTTTGGTCACTCTTATCGGCACGATTTTCCCAATAAACGTATTTATCCTTGTACTTTTCAATATGGGCTCGAGTCGGCTTGGCATAAGGATTTTTAATCTTTAATGCTTTTAAACCATCCTCATTGTATCGATAACCTACGGGTTTAGCTTTTTTCTCTAAATCGCGAAACTCGTTGTAGTTAGTGCTTTGAGGATAGTTTTGGTCGGTTTTACCACCCTTGGCATATCTATCCTTCCTAGAAATATCACTCTTATCCTTACGATTTTCAAAGTAAACACCATTACCTAGGTATTTTTCTATATGTTCATCGGTAGGTTTTGCAAATTGACTTACTCCTAGTTTATCGGCTCTTTTCTTTGTATATCTATACCCTACTCTTTTGGCTGCAAACTCTTTATCGTTCTTTTTTGAGTGAGCGTGACCGAAATAGGTTGATTTATAAGAATCCGCTTGACCCCCTTTGGCAAATGAATGAGAATGTAATTCTTCTCTTGTTCCTTCTTCAATATTTATTCTATATAATTTGCCATCATTTTTTACAATCATTGAGGATTTACTAGCATGGATTATTTTATCACCCTTTTGTAAACCATGCTCGGCAATACCACCTTTTGCATATTCGGTATCTCCACCACCCTCTAGCTTTTGCTTAGGGTTTTGGTCGCTCTTGTCGGCACGATTCTCCCAATAAACACCTTTATCCAAATATTTTTCAATGTGTGCTTGGGTAGGTCTGTCCGTTACATCCTTACGAAGCCTTTTTGCTAAATCATTGGTATAACGATAGCCTACGGGTTTAGCGGTTTTTGTTAAGTCGCGAAACTCATTGTAAGTATCTCTTTCTTGAGCATAGGTTTGCTCGGTTTTACCACCTTTGGCTAATTTACCACTTGGGTTTTGGTCGCTCTTATCGGCACGATTTTCCCAATAAACGTATTTATCCAAATATTTTTCAATGTGGGCTCGAGTCGGCTTGGCATAAGGATTTTTAATCTTTAATGCTTTCAAACCCGCCTTATTATAACGATAACCTACGGGTTTAGCTTTTTTCTCTAAATCGCGAAACTCGTTGTAGTTAGTGCTTTGAGGATAGTTTTGAGCGGTTTTACCACCTTTGGCAAGTTTATCCTTTGGCTTTACGTCGCTTTTATCCTTACGTGTTTCGGTATAAATGTATTTACCATTCTTTTTTCGGCCTAAATACTTTTCAATATCGGCTGCCGAGGGTTTTTTTGAAGGGTCTTTAATACCTAATTGCTTGGCTAGTTTATCGGTATAACGATAGCCTACGGGTTTGGCCTTTTTTTCTTTATCGGCACCTCTAGTGTATGAGGTGCTTTGAGGTTTGCTTTGACCATTTTTATCAACTCTTGCCATATACTTTTTTTAATGGGTTTTTTATTTATTTCTTGTTTCAAAACGTGCATCATCTCTACGTGAGTGTTCTCTACGTTTGTGAGAACCTACGAAATCCTTTGAGGCAATCTTACCATGCCTCATAGCTAGACGTTCATCTTCTCTATCATCATAGCCTTGCTCATGGGTAGAACCGCCATGCTTGTACTTTTTAAGGTCATCGTTATCAAAATTCATAGCCCAATTATCAAACTCGGCTATTTCTTTAGAATAATGACCATATTTATCTTGCAACTCTTGAACTTCTTTTTGTCCAAAATTTTCGTAGATTCCTCTAGCCTTTGCTTTTTTTATTAAGGCTTTTTTCTTTGCTTCAATATCTTTTACAATACCACCTTTGGCATACTCATCATCTAAACCTAAAACCTCAAATCTTTCTTCAACGTTAGAGGGGTCATTTAAACCATGATACTTGATGATAGCTTTTTCTAATTTGCTAAAATCATTTTTTTTCAAATCTTCTTCACTTACTCCATAAGTTTCGGGGTCATCATAAATATCATTGTTCAAATAGTAATCAATAACTGCTTCCTTTTTTGAGTATCCTTTATCCGTTGCACCACCTTTGGCATGTTGATTTGCATATTGCTCGGCAAATTTTTCTAATGTTTCCTCATCAATATCAAAATTTTCACTAGCCATATCGACCATTTCACTTATATTATACTCTCCTCCATCTTTCCAAAAATCTAATTCATTTTTTTCCTTGCTTTTAAAGTATGAAAAAACTTTTTGTTTATTGGTATCACCACCTTTGGCAAACTTATATGGGTCATGGTTTTTATCAAGGATGGCGGTTAAATAACTCCAACCCGTTGTACCAATTCTATTTACGGGTCTATCTAAAGCAAAACCAACTAACCTTGATGAAACTGTAATATCATCGTTCACCTCTTTAGAATAGATATAATCTTTTGCTTCATCATAAGTCGCAAATAATTTAAAAGTTTCTCCATCTACTCTTAAAGGAACACCTGACATATAACTTTCAAAAATATCTCCATAATTTATAGAACTCAATTCATCTATACCCGATGAATCCATAGCACTCTCAATGTGCTTTTTGTCTATATCCTTTAAAGAAGGTACAATTTCAAATGTTACCTCGTATGGTGTTTTTTCAAATTGCTCATCACCCGTAGCATCATAAATATTCATAATCTTTGCTAGGGCTACCAATTTTATTTCTTTATCCTTTCCTTTGACTTCTAATTCTACACTACCGAAATCTCTTATATATCCTTCCCTATCACCATAATCGTATGCTTCTTTAAACGTATGACTTAGCTTACCACCTTTGGCATACTCATCACCCTCGGGCACTTCCGCACCCTTCTCCGCGAACATGGTAGTGTTGTAGATATCAAAGCGAGGGTCGGCATTAACACCGCCTATCATTGGTTGAAGGATTCCACCATACTCTAAGATTGGTGTTTTTTTCATATCATCTATGACTCTTTCATAGTAGTAATTATTAGTTTTTGGATTTCTATTATACTCTATAATATCATGAACAATATGTCTGTGCATAGAACCATAAAAACCATTAACATTTTGATTTACTTTATTTAAAAAAGCGAGGTATTGACTTACTGCTTTTAATACTTCTCCCGTTGTAGCGGGAACACCCTCCTCCAATTCACTCACTAATGCTCCGTTCTTGCCATAGTAGTAAAATATATGCTCTTGAAAATCACGCACCTCTTTAGGGTCAAATACTACACCACCCTTCTCCATTTCGCCACCATCTTCAAATTTATTTAATGGTTTTCCATTCTCATCTTTGAGGCTATAAAATTCTCCTTCTACCCAATTATCCCAACCCTCTTGCCAATCCGATTTATCGTAATCAGTCCAATTTTCCGACCTATCTCTATTTATTACATCTAATACATCTTCTAGTGTCCAATCGTGTACTTCATTTTCTTCGACGTACCTAACTTTAATTTTACCACCCTTGGCATACGTTCCAATTCCCGTTGCTTTAGAAAGTTCATCTACACTTGGCCTTCTATTTTTGACCGCTAAAGGGCGAATGTAATAGTGAGCATTATATAGTTTCTCCTCTCCTTTTTTCCATCTTTCTAAAGTCGCTTTATCATTCACATGGATTCCATCATCATCTTGTAGTTGGTCGGTATGGATATTCCCATCATCATCAATTGCATAATCATTGGGGTTTTCACTTAAGTATAACTCCTCGGATAAATACTTAACTAAATCCTTCGCCAAAACTTGTGGGTCTTTTAACCAATTAACTTCATAGGAATTTACATTCTTTCCTTCACCTTGTTCATAATCATCTTCATAAACATCCACGAAAATTTTAAGTTCAAGCATCTCATCGGGATTATAACCACCGAGTTCTAGCTTACGTGCTTTGTTGAGGTCGGACTTATCCGCTCTACTCTCAATGTATAAATAACGGAATGAACCATCGCCCACACCTTTGGGGCCTGATTTATTTACCTTACCCTTAACTTTAAATGTTTGATTGCGGTACTTATCAATCTCCTCCGCGGTAGGTCTATCGTTTGGTTGCTTACCTAATTTCTTAGCACCTTCTTTTGTGAATCTATAACCCGTTCTTTTTGCGGGAACTGTTTTATCATTCTCTATATCGTATGCTTTGCTTTGAGGTCTGTTTTGTCCTTCAGGCCAAGCACCTTTCTTAGTTTTCTTGTTACCTTTTTTAGAGATTAGCTTTTTAGCTTTTTCTAAGGTCTTATTTACTCTAGCACGTTTAGTTGCCATATTTCCAATTTTTTTAAGGGGCACTAAGCCCTAAACAAAAATAGATTAAATACTTAATTTTTCCCTTTTTTAAGAAAAAAATACTAAAAATCGAAAAAACCTCGATTTTTTTACTCGTATTTAAATCCGACGTTTGCTAAAATTGGAATCGCTAAATCAACTAACCGATACTAAAAATATCGCATTTTTCTCGATATTCTGTATTTATTTCACTTTTAGGCGGTTTTCTCACCAACGACCCCACCATCGGCAAAAGCTACCCCACCACCGCTTTGGTTTATTTCGCTTAATACCTCTCGTTTGGTCATTTGTTTTCCTTCATAAGTAACGGGTTCGGGGTCGGATACCGCATCGCGGGTAATCACCACTTCGCCACCTTCCATTTCTAGGGGTTGCCCCGTACTCTTATTGATAGCTTTGATACCACCTTCGCTATGACGTTTACCTACTAGCAATCCACCCGCACTTCCGCTTTTATGCTCAAAGTAGTTTTTCACCGCTTTGTTGTCTGGGTTTAGTTCACCGCCCTTTTTGTAGCTACCCACAATGTTTTGTCCAAACGTAGTACCCATTTCCCGCCCCTTGTTGATGATGTTTCGGATAGGTCGGTTGATTACACTTCCCACTAATAAGGCGGGTGATGAGGATTGGATAACCTTTAAATTTAAGGTATCGGTTATACCCCCCTCGCCCATGCACTCAAGGATTAGGTATCTATCCCCGATGTGGCTCATAGTATCGCCTCCTTTGGCAAATACCGATTCCCTATATACGAACCGCTTACCATCGGCCATCTCACCCAAAGCGGGTAAATTTTGATATTGAGCATCATTCATGCTACAAACGTGGCATGGCTCATCTATATCTCCACCCCCCGCTTTCTTGTTGGGGTCATTTCCCCATATAAGTAAGGAAAGATACTTACGTGTTTTCTTACCATTCTCATCTACGAGTTTACCTTTATTCCCGCTCATCCGACTTACAAAGGATATTTGCTTTTTAGCCCACATCCACATGGTTGGTGTCCAATCGGCTACTTTGGTATCCTTCATTTTCATAATCCAACGGGCACTTTCGCGACCCGAGTCAATACCTGCTTCCTTGGCTTCCTCGGGGGTTAATCCCGCTTGTTTACCTTCCTCGCTATCATAAAACTTTTGTAGTTCGCTTTTGGACATATTTACCAACTTTCTCCACTTGGCATATATTTCTTTTTTTTCCTCTTGGCTAATTTCACCACCAACTTTTAAATTTTCCATGTTTTCATTTTTAAGGTTACCACCTTCATTTAGTTTTTTGTTACCTAGATAAGCACAATCATAGCAAAGTAGCTTACCATTATTATCAAAACCGACGTTAGCCGAATGATTATCGCCTAAGTTTATTCCATAGGCTTTTGCTTCCTTGTCCACATCCTTCGCTAGTGCAAATACTTGTCGAGCATAAATTGATTCTTGCTCGGATAAATTTTCATCCCTAATAATATTTTCGAGCATTTCCAACCTATCGTTATTGCTATACTTCGTTGCGGTTGCGGTTGCTTCGATATCATTATAAATATGGCTTATAGAACTAGCCTTGCTATCTTGGAATGGATTTAAGAATTGCTTTTCAATGAAATAGATACGTTGCACATCGACTTTAGAATAATCATTGATTATAAATATGTTAAATATCTCCGCTTGGCTTCTAAAGTTCTCTTGGTTTTTGAAAATGATATATGAGGAGTAGGCTTCGGCTCCGTTTTTCGTAAGTTTAAGCACTGTATCGTTTTCGGTCATCCACGCGGTTCCGTTAGCACCCTCGCCTAATTCAAACTTCACTTTTATAGGGATACCAATATTCTCAAGTAATTGGTTTATTAAATCTTTGCTATGTATCAACTTAAACCAATTAATATCATCCTCATCAAACGTCGGTATTAAGTGTTCTACACTTTCTTTATTTACTAGCTTGGATACACCATCCCTATATTGTGTTTTACCACCTTTATCATAAATACCTTGTCCATCGTTGGGAACATCGGCTAACTCATTTAGCGGTTCCGTTTCAAGGTTTGCTAGTGCATCGAATCCCGTATTAACCTCATCGTGAGTATCTCCCCCTCTAGCCATTCCCTTTTTAGTAAGGTCATACCCTTGATTGCGTAATATTTCTTTTAGCCTTTCGTATTGAGAGTAGGTATCGGGTAGTGCAATCATTTCTTTTGTTTTACCACCTTCGGCAAATTGTTTACTCACTTCATTTATGCTTTTAGCTTTTTTACTTTGAATATCAACTATTTTTTGGTCTAGCTTTTCTAAAGCGAAATCGGAAATAAGTATGTAAGCATCATCAATTTCTTTACCTATATGTATTACTTCATTTTCATTAGAACCAGTCATTACATTCAATACTTCGGGATTCATGAAAAACTCATCGTTTGTTTTTTTAACCATGATTATTCCTTCCTCGCCAAAATTAAGTGCAGACTTAAAATTTGTAGTCCAACTTTGAACGTTCCTTTTTTCGGTATAACTAATAGGTCTTTTAATGAAATAAAAATTCTCTTGATTATTGCCTTTAATTTTTACTACATCATCAAAACTAAAATCTCTTAAAAATAGTTCTAGGTATTTATCAATAGTTTGGCCTCTATAAAACTTTTCATCATCGCGATAAAATGCTATACCTCGATAAACAATTTTATTTTTTGGGGCTTGAAATATTTTTGGATATTGTTTAATTAATTTTTTTATTATTTGCTTCCTTCTATAAATTTGATTAGCATTTTTATCATTTGTATCCTCGACCCAATCCGCAATTAATCTTATTAGATTATTTTCTAGTATATTATTTTTCTCAAATGTTTTAGCCGATTGTATTTTTTTAAAATAGTTACCTAAAAGTCCTAACTTGGAATCGGCAAAAGCATAATTATCGAGTAGCTTACCGCGTTTAGCAAAATCCATATCATCATCATTTATATGGCTAACTATCTCACCACCATCCTCATAAGTACGTTTGATATTTGATAAATCCACAATCTTACCATGATTGATAAACTCACGTTCTAAGGATGGTAGTAAGTAGTGTTTCTTAAGGGTTGCCCTACCATGACCTACTTTTTCCGCTACATCTTTTACTATCTCGTTGAACTTGATTTTCCGCTTTTTAGCATCGCCTAGTATTTCCCTATCCTTTACGGACTTTAATTTAGTGATAATCCACTTGTTAGCACTATAACCACGTAAATCCTTTGCACTTACATCGAATCGGTTTAGGTATCGGTTTACCCTATCGTTCTTAATTCGGAATCCATCGCTAGTTTCAAAAACGTATTCGCTAGGTGAGTTATTAATCGCCTCACGCATCGCATTGGCAAGGGTCGAGTCGTTTATCTCCTTCTCATGCTCTACCCCGCTTTTACCCGTATATTTAAGTTTAAGGTTTGAGCCATTTACATTTATATGCTTCTTTTTAAGGCCTGTCACCCCGAAATGCCCATTATCGGCACTTACATCGTTACCGACCCTTTCCCCCGTTTCATCCATCACCTTAACCACAAGGGCGGTTAGCTTTTCTTTCTCATCACCTTCTTTTAAATCTTTGGATAGGTTAGTACGTAACCTTTGGATATTGTTGGCTAGATTCTCTAGTGCATCTTTTTTCTTTGCCCATCGCTCTCTCAATACCTTGGGGTCAATCTCTCCTCCTTTGGCAAATGATTCATTAATTGATACGAAATAATATTGGGGGCTGTTGTAACCATCGAATCCGTAATCCTCCCTTTCGAGTAAATATTGGCTACCATTTGTGTAAATCGCGTGAGGAGTTGTTCCGCGACCTTCACCCTCACTCCATCTTGCTATTTCTTGCCAATTACTATCAAAGAAATTTTCTACTTCCTCATCCTCGGCTTCTCTTAAATACTCAAATTTAATCTCGCCATCTTTATCCACTAATTCACCTCCATACTCACGTTTAAGCAAATCATCATCTTGCACGTAGGCTGCTTTCACCTTTTGGCCAGCCGCTTTCTTAAGGAATTTATTGACTCTCGCGTATGCCCATGCGTTTCGGCTATTTGGTACCCCACCCGTAATGAAGGGGCGATGCGATTTTGAATAGGCTCCCGCACCCCTACGGAATACCGCCTTGAGGTCGGCTAGGGTTACATTCTTTTTTGAGGGATTTTTTTCTTTAAATTCTTTGAGTTTTTTTTCTAATCCCTTTAGTATATCTTGCGATAGCTGAATCTTGGAGGCTGTCTTTTCGGATGAAGCACTCCCCTTTGGGTTCTTTTTAGACCCATATATCCTCTCCTTACGGGGGGCGGGGGTTTGTGCTGCCGATTTCCGACCTTGCCTTTTAGCCATTGATACTCAAATTTATCCCCTATATTTGTTAGGACAAAATTATTTTCTAACCAATTAAATTGAAAATTGTGAAAGACCAATTAGCAAAAGCCCAACCTTGGTTGCAACTCATTGCAGCTGCGGGTGTTGTTTGGCTCGTATGGAAATCTACAAAGTAATAGCCTCCTGCGAGGCCGACCTTTGTTACAATTAAAGCCATGAGTTTTTAAAGAAAAATTTGTGGCTTTAGTTTTTTATATATTTTTAATTAATTTTACTTAAAATAAACCCATTTTAAAATGAAAGGATTTTTCGACATCAAAGACCAAAACGCTTTCTTAGGCGGTCAAAATGTTCACAACCTTTTGATTTTAGGTGCCCTAGCTTGGATTATCTTCAAGAAGTAATTGCACTTAAATGTCTTGAAATAGAGCCTCATCGATATGGTGGGGCTTTATTTTTTCCCTATGAAAAAACCCCCGCAAGTAGAAACAAGGGGGGTCATTGGGTTTGGCCATTCGAAATCAAAAAACCTTTTTAAAATATTCTACCCATTGTTTACACACATCCTTCCAATTTAAAGTGTTAATCCAATGGTGAGCATTTTCAATCTTTTCTTTTAATTCTTTATTATCGTGAATTAGGTGTTGGGCAACTTGTACCATTTTCTCTCCGACCTCAATATAATCGGTTTGCTCCCTAATTATATTATCGTTATTGCTACAATATGGCACGATAGTTTCTAGCAAATAACCCCTAGTTCCCCCTCCGAGTATTTCATTAATTGACGTTGATAGCGGGGCTATTATTGGTTTCTTGGTTGCCATTGCCTCGGTTATCGTTAATCCCCATCCCTCGCCTAACGTGGTAGTAATGTAAATATCAATCGCGTTGTAAATGTTATTTAATGTTTCAATACTCGCTAGATTCTCCTCTAACTCTTTGGATATCAATTGATAGTCTTTTCCTTCAACAAGTTCGGTTTGATTAAGCACCGCCCTTAAATCGTGCCCCATGGGGTCAAGCGGATGGCAATGAAGGTATAGGAATAATTGATTCTCTAGTTTACAACGTTCCCACTCCGCTTTTGCTTCTATGAATCCAAATATTGTGTTGATGATATCCTTACGGGGTTGGTTGCGGTTTATGTTACCAATAATGATTTTTTCCGCATTATCGCCAAAATACTCTTTCTTAAATTTAAGTCTGTCCTCTAATGGCAAAGGGTAGAAATCCTTATCATTGTGCCCATGATATACAACCTTGATTTTACCCTTAAGGTCGGGTCTTAATCTAAGTACCTCATCCCTACCGAAATAAGTATAAGTAACTAGTAAATCAAAGAACTCAATACCCTTTACTAACGTAGGGAAAATCCTACAATCAACGGGAAAATACCATACCGACTTGAATTGCTTTTTGCCCTCTTTCTTTTTCTTATCCTTGATGCTTTGTAAAATCTCAATAATTGGTACGATTACCCCTAAATCTTGAATTATAAAAATACCATCGTAGGCATCACTATCATGCAATATTTTGAGAAAGGCAAATCTTCCAAAATCATCGCTTCTAACGTCGTTACGTTTTGCACCTAACACGATGGTACCATCCTCCTCGGTATAGTTATCACCGAAGTGGTTTACCGCTAGGATATGCAACTCTAAATCCTCGCCAAATGCTTTTCTAAGTTCTCGCTTGACGTTCTTGGAAACTGTCGCAAATCCCGTTCTACACTCCTTGCCATAATCCATTAGGCATAGGATAGTTTTTTTTGCCATTTTAATTTTCGCTTATTTTTCTATTATCCTTAATCTTTTGCTCTAACAAGGGCATGAACTCATCGGGTTCGAATCCATCAAAGAACAAATCCCTTTGCTCGGCAAAATCAAAAGCTATTGGTAATTGTAATTTTAAGACGTTGAGATGTGCTATTTCGGGTATGCTTATTACTACGAAATGCTTTTTTGTATCCTCATCATAGGCTTTAGCAATGTATATACTTATTGCTCCCTTACGAAAGGTTTTGCTAAATTCATTTTTCTCTAGTAATACCGCACTCTCCAACATACTTATTTTATAATATAATGACCCAAAACTACACCAATTCCAATTGTAAACAACGGATTTTTCCAAAAAGGTCGTTTATTCTTTATCACCACGTTGTCCATTCCTACCACGTTTACGTATGGATTTTCGTTCTTAAACGTAACAACGGGTTCCTTGCTTAAATTTAAGAATCCCGCTTTCTTATATCCTACTGTCGCGATAGTTTTATTCGGTATGGTTAGGCTATCTATTTTCAATCCATCCCTTTGAACGTATCCATCGATGTTAAACCACTTCTCGTTAAGTTTAAATCTACTAGGTACCGCTATGCTATCCTTACGGATAACGTCGCCTTTCTCATCCCTTACTAGCCCACTTGTATCCGCATAGCCATCGGGTATGAACGGAACTTGCTTTTCCACTATGGTAGTAACACTTTTTTGTTTCATTTGCGATTGTATCGCTTTCATA
>Ga0209972_10003053_pt1 | contig 13286 bp, 5 predicted proteins | sample NOAtaG_7_FD_187302 | JGI IMG/M metagenome (GOLD analysis project Ga0209972, IMG submission 187302) | Freshwater lake microbial communities from Lake Erie, under a cyanobacterial bloom - NOAA_Erie_Diel1S_2200h metaG (SPAdes) (version 2) | ecosystem: Environmental > Aquatic > Freshwater > Lake ...
TCTTCTTCAAGGATCAACGTGTCCCATCTTCACGCCTCATCTTCGAGGATCAATCACGAAATACCTTTGAGAATGCGAAACTCTCACTCGAAGTCGTGGGATCCAAGGAGGGTTGGATCTTGGTCACTTCAGCAAGTCATATGCCACGAGCGATGAAGACATTCGAGCGTTTTGGTTGGGCGGTGACCCCTTTTCCCGTGGACTTTCGGAGTGAGAGTCGAGGGAAGTACCTCGATTTCGCACGAGAGAGCGCCATTCGGAATTGGAACAATGTAATCCATGAGTGGGTCGGGGCTATTGCTTATCGATTGCGAAGCGTCTAGCAATGGGTCATATCGATGTCAGCGGAATCGAGTTCACGCTCTCCGATGGTCGCGTCCTTCTCAATGACGTCTCTTTTCGAGTAGGCGATGGTCAGAAGGCAGCACTCATCGGTCCTAACGGAGCAGGGAAGACCACTCTGATTCGAATGATCTGTGGCGATGTCCAACCCGAAGCAGGGGCGATCTCAATCTCAGGTGGACTCGGTGTCATGCGCCAATTCATTGGACAGGTGCGAGATAAGACGACAGTTCGCGATCTCTTACTTTCCGTCTCGCCAGAGAAAGTACGCATCGTCGCAGCGAAGTTGAAAGAGGCAGAGGCGGCCATGGAGCGCGAACATGGCGAGAGGGAGCAGATGGCATATGCGACCGCCCTCTCCGATTGGGGCGATGCCGGTGGATACGACGCAGAGGTCGTTTGGGATATCTGTTGCACGGAGGCTCTAGGAAAGACCCTTGACGAGGTGGGAGAGCGTGAGGTCAACACTCTCTCAGGTGGAGAGCAGAAGAAGTTGGTCCTTCAAGCGCTATTGCGTGGTCCTGAGGAAGTGCTTATCCTCGATGAACCGGACAATTATCTTGATGTTCCGTCAAAGCGATGGCTGGAGGAGAGACTCAAGGAGAGCCACAAGACGATTCTCTTCATCAGCCATGATCGAGAACTCCTCTCTGCGGTAGCTAATCGAATCATCACGCTGGAACAAGGTGTCACCGGAAATACCTCATGGATTCATGGTTCTGGTTTTGCGACATGGCATGAGGCGCGCAAGGCAAGGAATGCTCGATTTGCTGAATTGATGTTGCGGTGGGAACAAGAGCATGAGCGACTCAAGGAACTAGTCCTAACCCTGCGCAATCAGGCCAAAGGTTCTCCTGACATGGCATCGAAATATCGCGCGATGCAGACTCGACTTCGTAAATTCGAGGAGATAGGACCACCACCAGCACCACCGATTGAACAAGATGTGAAGGTTGGCCTGACAGGTGGTCGCACTGGTGAGCGCGTGATTACCTGTGAGAACCTCTCCATCAATGATCTAACTGAGCCATATTCAGTTGAGATCTTCTATGGCGACCGAGTTGCCATTCTCGGAAAGAACGGAACCGGCAAGTCTCATTTCCTCCGGCTCTTGGGTGGGGACGAATCCATGAGAGTCGAGGGATCTTGGAAGCTTGGTGCGCGCGTGAAGCCAGGTTACTTCGCTCAAACTCATGCTCACCCCGAGTTCATCGGAAAGACTCTACTTGAAATCCTTTGGTCCGAACATTCGTTGCAACTAGGTCCAGCAAAGAGTGTCCTTGGCAGATATGAGTTAGATCAGCAAGCAGAGCAGAAGTTTCAGACACTCTCGGGTGGACAACAAGCCCGCTTCCAGATTCTCTTGCTCGAACTTCAAGGTGCAACGCTTCTCTTGCTCGATGAACCGACTGATAACTTGGATCTCGCTTCAGCCGAAGCGCTAGAAAAAGCGCTAGGTTTCTATCAAGGCACAGTGTTGGCAGTGACTCATGATCGTTGGTTCACCAAGGGCTTCTCACGGTACCTGGTCTTTGGGGGTGACAGAAAGGTCTTCGAGAGCACTGAGCCCGTCTGGGAGTACTAGCGAGCCAACTTCGAGTGCCACCTGGGGCCTTTCCTAGTAGCCTTGGAGTAGAAACTATCGGGGGATAGCAGATTCCATTGATTACAAGACAAGCCCTGTCGGCACTCTCTCGTCGAATCAGAGTAACGCTTGCCTTTGCGCTATTGCCCCTTGTCGCTATTGGTGCACCGACGCCTGTGCAGGCTTCGACTACGCCAAACTTCACTTTCAACGTAAAGGGTTTCGACGGTGCCCCACTTGCTGGAGCTACAGTCGGAGTGAACTATGACCTCAATGGCGTTTACAAGTATGAGTCTGCGACGTCACAGGCAAACGGTGTAGCTGCATTTTCATTGCCAGTTGGTGCGACAGGTCTCTACTACTTCGCCAACCCTCCTGCAAATGACACTCAAAACGCATTGATCTTCACTGATCGATGGATGGGCGTCAACTTTCAATTGAGCGAGCAAAGTCGGGAGATCAAGTTTGGCAAGAGTGACTTGCGTCTTGTTGTTATGGCAAACGATGGAACAACTCAAGTCGAAAGCTCTTGGTTGTTCCTTCGATCATCATTCAAGGGAGGAGGTTTCCCAACGCTTCGTCCTGGACCAATCAATCTGAGTCTCCAGGACCTGTACAGCAAAGGCGTCACTCTTGAGAGTATTCAAATCTGGCGAAATCGGATGGATGGCACAAATCTCACAGGAGATGAACTTAACGACTTTCCATGGACCTTTGGGGTCTCCAGGGATGCAAATGGCGTCTTTAGGGTCTACACAGATGCCAAGAAATCCACGGAAGTACCCAAGTTGGGCTCTGCATCAATCTTGAAGTTTGCCGCGCCAAATATTAAGGTTAAGTTGAAGAACGCCGACGGTACCGATTATCGATTCCCGGGATATGAGACTCAAGGGGCCAATGCAGTAGCACCTGGATATCTCCAGGTCTATCTGGTCAATGAAGCCGGCGAGAGCATCGCTGACGGCAGCAACCCAGGTGAGGAGAGTTATTCTCAACCGAAACTCTCAGGTGAAGCTATGGCTCTCATTGGTGGAGGGCGAGCGGGCAGATATGTCGTTCAATATGAGAACGATGGTATGTGGACCTTTCCAACCATGCGAAAGTACATCTACATCGACTCGGCTGGGGCACTCTCGCAGAGCCCCTCAGGACCTTTTCTCAATCGAGCAATTCACGAAATTGACTTCACGATAGATCCGAGTCGGATCTTCAAGTACAAGAACCTTGATGAGGAAGGTAGCCTCGTCGCAGGAAGCATCTCCTTTTCGGGTAAGTCACAAGGTGAGAAGTTTTGGACCTACACAAATAGCGGGCGAGGCCTGATCCAACTTCCGAATGACATCTACGATCTGACAGTTCACGCTGAGGGAGGCGCCCCGTACACCTTTGCTTTGGACTTTAGGACTTCAGCGATAACTCTGACGTCAAGTGCTGGTTCTGTGATCGCCGTGGGCCAAAGCGATAGCGCCTATCCACTTGTCCCTCCGGCCTCTAATGTGAAGTTCAGGGCAGTGGATGAATCTGACTCGAACATTGCGTTCTCTGCGCACTTTAGTGTTTACAAGTTCGTAGGCGATGAGGATCAGTATGTGGCTGGAAATGCGACCGGCAACTTCTACCTACCGGACGGAACTAACTACTTCTTGGGTGTCTATCCAAATGAGGAATCAGAAGCGGCTACATTCCAGTCTCGTCAGATTTCGTTCCGTGTCGTAAATGGAATTGCTCAGCTAGAGAGTGTCACAGCAGTGGGGGGTATTCACCGCATCCCCGTGAAGCGACCTAACTTCAAATTCACTCTCATAAATCCGATTGACTCATCCTCCATCTCCGGTTGGGTGCTGGCCTGTCTGAGCTCGACGGGCAAGGAGAAAAGGAAGTGCGTTGGTGGCGGGGCTAACGCGACGTCTGGTGGCGCGATCTTCCTCTCTGATGGGACATACGAGGTCTTCGCTGAACCTGAAGGTAACACTTCACTCTCACGCAAGTCCTTCCAAGTGACAGTCGCTCAAGGCTTGGTAACTTCATCTCAATTCTCAACGGTCGCAGGGAAGCTGCAAATTATCTTTGATCGGCCAAATGTCTCCGGCTATTTTCACTCAGCAATAACTGACACACGCGTTGTATTGGGAGATGCTGGAACTCCCTACGGATTGAGCGTTCAGCTTCAACGCCTTGGCGAGGGCAACAATTGGGAATGGACGAAGTATTCTTCGTGGAACTCCAGTTCACGGTTTGGATTCTCCATAGCTGAGGCAGGTCAGTATCGAATCCTTGTTGAACCGTATGGATCTGATGACTTGGTTCGCTCCGTATCACAGTCTTTCTGGGTCAATCAAAGCCTCAACGTCGCAACGACACAGAATGGCGTCTATGGCTCCTCGATCGACAACTTCGTCGTCAAGGTTGAGACTCCTAATGTGACTCTGCGGGTGGTCAATGATGAGAATGGAAGTCCCCTTCCAAATTCATACATGCAGATCTATGAATCTTCCGCAAGCGGTATGACTTATCTCTCACACATCAATCAATCTCAGGTGACTCCGGCTCTTTTCAAAGTACGACTTGCAGACGGAAGTTATGAAGTTCAAGTTTCTCCGCCCTCGGATGATGAAGGCGGTGCACCTGCCGAAGGATTGGTCCGTCAGAATTTCAACCTTACTGTGAGCAATGGCGTTGCGAGTGCGACACTTGGCTCGCAAGCGATGATTCGCGATACCTCTTCCGCGGTCGTATTGCGGATGCCGAAAGGCAATCTCCGTGGGACAGTAGTCGATCTTGCGGGGAGACCAGCCGTCTGTAATGACCCCTCTAGTGATTCGAAGTCTGGACGATGGCGATATGTGAATTTGCAGCTACAGCAGTTGGTCGCCGATAAAGGGTCATCTTGGCAGTATTCGCGTTGGATAGGCATGAACTGCTCCACTGCGAAGTTTTCTGAGCAGATCAACGCACCGGGGACCTACCGGATCCTTCTTGAGCCACAAGACTTCCGAGAAGAGAGCACGAGTTATTCTGATTCCTTTGTCGTAACTGAGACCAGCATCGCAACCCGTCAGGTGATTGACCTTGGAAATGTCTCGTTAGGTAGACCGAGCATACGCATCGCGGTCACACCAAATTCACCAGATAGCCGACTCACCAACGCAAGTATCTATGTCTACAGTGATGAAGGCGGCTTCTATGCAAGTACCGGAAGTCTGGGAGTCGCAAGCCTTACATTCCCAAAGGCTGGTGAGTACACGCTAGAGGTACACCCATCATGGGAGGCTAGAAATCAAGGTTCAACAAGGAGCCGGTACACCGCTGTAGCGAGCCAAGATTCCAATGGTCGAATCACTGCGGTAATCACCCCTGGCACAGGAGTGACAATGGTTCCAAGTGAATCCCTGACGGTGTTGCGTTTGGGTATTCCTAATCTCAAGGGAACCGTGCATGCCCCAGATTCGCAAGCCGCAATCATTCGATCTTCGCAGGTCATTCCTATTGAATCGGGTTCGCAACGCGAATTGTGGGATTACTCAACAAGCACAGATGACTTTGGACGCTGGTCCATGTCCCTACCAGAGGGACGATATGAGTTAGTCGCAAAGACCCCCTGGGGATCAGCCGACTATGGCAACAGCGCAAGGATAGGAATCGTCTCAGTAGATTCACTCGGCGCGGTCACTTTGAGCGGTGCTGCGGCAGACTCTCGAACAGCTTTGGCCTTCAACATTCCACTTTCTCTCCCACGATGGAAAGGTCAAGTCTTTGAGCCCACAGTCGGGGGTGTTCAGAGTCAAGTCCCGATTCAATATCCATGGCTGTGTTTGATGACAAACGATCGTTGGACGTGCACCTCTGGAGATCGGAACGGTCGCTGGGCGATCACTCCTGATTTCGAATTCTCGGACTTCTCGACGAACTCGTACTTGGAAGTCTTTGATCGCTATGGCAGGTTCCCATTGTTGCGATATCGGGGTAAAGACGCCGTTTCGACCGCTCTGGGAGGAGTCACCAATCAGTCCGTGCGACTCAATATGCGTTCGACAAATGTTGAGGTGGTAGTGCGTGCAGGTGGAACTTTGGTCGAGAATGCCTGGGTCTCCATCGATAGGTCACGGTTTGGTGGTGAATATCTCGGGAGTTCAAGCACGGGAGCGACTGGTATCGCAAAATTCGTTCTGGACAGCCTGACGGAATCGATCACCGTCCATGTCGACCCAAGCGGTCAAGGAGACTTCGGACTTGACTATGTGCGGACTGTAAGGACTGTCTCCGGAACATCAGGGGAGACGCTGACGGTTGAGATCTCGCTCGATTCTCCGAATTTCAGAGGCGTTGTGAGAGAACCGAACGACAATCCATCCTTAGGCGCAGCAGCTGCAAATTCATGGATCAATGCTTATGAGCAGTCAAAGGGTGTCTGGGGTGGGGGCGCAAGTACCGACAGCCTTGGTCGATTCGCGATGAATTTCGAGCGTCCCAGCGACGGCACTACGACATATGAGTACACGTTGACTGCATACCCATCATGGCAGACGACTAGTGATGTGACTTTCAGCCGTTATACCGTGGTCGTTCCTGCAACGGGTGCTATTTCCATCTATCCGAAGGGCCAGATCAACTCGATCGTTCCTGTTGAGACCATCACCGGGCGTACTCATTACACGATCTCGCTTGGTGAACCGTCAGTGACGGGAATCGTGGTTGCTCCTGACAGTTCTCCCGTGACCGATAGCTATGTCTTGCCCATTGAGAGTGAGCAGAAGCGTTGGTACTGGGAAAACGGTCAGAATTCACGAGCTGAAGGCAAGTTCAATTTGAGTTTGCCTGACGGTACCTACTTCATCCAGGCGAAGCGACCGTGGCATCTACGTGAACTTGCAGATTCTCAGTTATGTCCGGTGACCATCACCAATCAGCAAGTTTCGAATCACGGAGCTAGTTGCGAGGATGGGACTTCGTCAACGACCAAGATCCGATTGACCCTTCGTGAACCCAATGTGAAGTTCCGCCTCGTCGACTCGACTAATCAACCAGTGAGGGATGCCTATGTAGGAATTGGATTTGGGAATTGGCACACCTGGTCCTACTCCGGTGAGACTGGGACGGTCTCTGCATATATTGATTCAGACGCGATCGCCCTCCTCAACCCTTGGTACACGGAGACCAACATCGCCTTCCATATCTGGGTCAACCCGCCATGGGGATCTTCGGCGATCGACATGGTGTCGTGGAGTTGTAGATCTGATGATGACACCAAACCCATCTGTGCTCAGCTGCCAGATGTGACACGCGGAATTGCCTATCCGCAAGCGAATTATGGTGACATTCAAGTGCTTGGCTCAAACACGCGTATCAAGGTAACGAAACCTGCGACCGGTGAATCTGCCACCGCATATACCTGGGTACATGTCTATGAGTTGGTGGATGGGTGTACAGGTTGCCAAAACTGGGTGGGCGGTTCTTATGTGACTTCATCTGGCGAGGCAAAGTTCCGGTTGAGTGAGGATGCCAACAAGCGGTTCGGAGTAGGAGTCTGGCCTTCCTGGGAGGATAGGAATGATTTCGCCCACAAGATCCACGACAACAATGGTTTGGGATACACGCGTGCGCAGCTCAACTCTCTCTCGTTCTCTCTAGGTGCCCCGAATCTCTTCTTGAGGGTGTTTGCTCCAGGTGGTCTCTTGCCAAGCAAATATGCATATGTGTCGATCGATATCGTGGACTCTGAGACGACGCAATTGATCAATGGTTATCGTGGGATGCAGTTAGACCAAAACGGTCGCGGCGGCGTGCTCCTGGATCCTTCAAAGACTTATCGCATCTCCATCTACCCTGGCAACGGGCAGGTCGGTTCAACGACGCAATGCATTGTTCGGACTGATGTCGCTGGCAACGTGACTGCAGATAGCAGTAAGTGTTGGGGCGCGACGGTCTCATCGACGACGCTACAGCTGAATTTGAGTTCAGGAAATGTTCGTGGAACAGTGAAGAACTCATCAGGTCAAACTCTCCCTGGAGTCATTGTCTATGCAAATTATCAAGAGACCTTGACTTCGTCCGTTGTGGCAACGAGCGATAGTTCTGGCGTCTTTGGTCTTGAGTTGGGCTCAGACAAGAACTGGACGATTACATTCATTCCCTTGACGACTGACGGTTCTGTCTCTCCATATCTCACCGATACACGGTCTGTCACAAGCGCTGAGATTCAAGCAGCACAGAGCGCTTCACCTCCCACTCAGATCAATCTCGGAGATATCTCATTAGCAACTCGCCCTTGACCATCAGGCGTTTAGCCCAGATTTTGATCTTCGCTTTTTCCTTTGCCTTGCCTGCGCCCGCGTTCGCCAATCTGCCTACTGCGCCGGGGAGCGTGACAGTAACCTCGACATCAGTCGCGGGCACCTTGCTCAATGAAGCGCGAGCAAGGGTCTCTTGGACTGCCGTCAATGATGCGATCGGCTATGTCGTCCGTTATCGAGCAGGAACTGACTCCACAACCGTCGTCTATGTGAACACACCGACAGGCAATCAAGCTCAAATTCAGGGCCTCACCGGTGGTCGCAGTTACAACTTCACTGTCTCCTCATACAACGCAACTGGTGAACGTGCCGCTGAGTCGATCACCTTCACGCCGGTATCTGTCCCAGCCGCACCCACAGTTGAATCCATAGAGGAGGGAGTCCGACAAGTGACTCTCAAGTGGAACGCTGCCGCAACGAGCGAGACCGGCGGTTCCGCCCTGACCGGCTACTACATCGAATCCGATCAAGGACAGAAGGAAACCGTCAGCGCCACGACAACAGAAAGAACCATCACCGGTCTAACGAATGGAAGTACACACACCTTCACCATAAAGGCGATCAATAGTTTGGGATTCTCCTCGGGTACTGCTTTCGAGCAAGTGACCGTCTTCAATGTTCCTGGCACCCCTTCAGGGGTGACCCTGACTGGCGACGGTCGTACGCTCACCTCGACATGGAGTGCGCCCACCTCCGATGGAGGTAGTCCTGTTACCGGTTACTCCGTCGCTCTCATCAGAACCACCGATAATGTCCAAGTCGATAGCGCAACGACGAACTCGACCACCCGAACTGCAACTTTCAACAACGTCGCAAATGGAACCTATCAAGCGAAGGTGCTCGCAACGAATTTGGTAGGAGATGGCAGTCAGTCAACCGCATCAAGTGACCTGGCCGTATCAGTCTCCACACAACTTGCTGACAACACCCCAGTCTTCGCTCCCAGCAATGTCAGAACAATTCAAGTTGATGGAACCCTGTCCTTTGTGGTTTCAGCACCATCAGGAGAGACACCAACTGTCACTGTTGCCGCTTCACCGGCGAACGCCTGCACTCTTCAAGGGAGTGTCATCACCGCAGTCTTTGGTGGAACGTGTGATGTGCGCGCCACAGTCCGTTCTTCCGGGAACTTCGCTAGCGGCGACACAACGATCACGCTCACTATCTCGAAGTTGAGTCAGAGCATCACTTTCCCAACTATCGCAGATCAGAGTGGAACCGGGACAGTCGCGCTGAATGCAACCGCGTCATCAGGATTCGCACCGGTCTATAGCGCATCGGGTGATTGCACGCTCTCGGGAAGCACTCTCACGACTCAGGTGGGCACGTGCACTGTTGTCGCGGATCAAGGTGGGAATGCGAAATACGCCGCTGCCCTCAGTGTGAGTAGAACATTTCGCATAACTGTCGCCTCCTCGGGTGGATCTTTCTTCGGCGGCGGCGGTGGTGGTGCAGTGGTTCCACGTTTAGATACCTCGACAGCGAATGAACCTGTAGCCGTATTGATGCAGCCTTCGGGAGCGCTGGTGGGTGAGGAGATATCAAGTGAGGAGTTTTGTTTCTCAATCAGAAACCGGATTGCCAGTGACGTTCAATCTAATGCTGATCGATGCGGTCGTGGTAGCACGACATTCGAATTCACACTGAAGGAAGGTGAGTATCAAGTTGCAATCGTCGATCGTGAGAAGAAGCGATCCAACGTCAACTACTCCATGAGTATTTCTAAAGGAGAGGTGGCGATCCCTTCCTCAACCTATCTCATCGAGTCGAAGCGGTTCCTGCTCCGTGTGGGAGCGCTTCTACCCGTCGAGACGAAGAGCGCCCTCATCGTCGAAACGAAGACTGTGGTCCTTCCGGTCGAGACTAAGACCTCCAGCTCTCTTGAAACCTCCACATCTGTAAGCAAGCCTTCCACTTCCGATTCCAAGACTGTCGAACCATCGACCACTTCGAGCGGGACAGCTTCGACCCAATCGAAACCAAAGATCACTACGGTTACGAAAGTCTCTTCGACGCTACCTGTCGTGAAGAATCCAATCTTCCAGACCCAACCCTCCGCAAAGAAGGTGAGTCGAGTCGGACTCATAGAGGGAAAGAGTGAGTTACAGACCTCGAAGTCCCAACCGCTACAACTTCGTATCCCAATCTCAAGTCGATCGGCAGTCATCACGATCAAGGTCAAGCTGGAAGGCAAACCGGCGGTGACGCTCATCAATGAGCGCAAGGTGAAGAAGGGCAACTTCGACTCTCAATTGATTCAGTTTAAGAAGATAGGCAATTACTCCATCACGGTTACGGTAGGAAAGAAGAAGTCCACATTAGCTCTCAAGGTGAGGAAGTAAGATTTTGGAGCTAGGAATCGAAGCCCAACCCGAATCGATCCAATAGCTTCAACCAAGGATTCCTCTTGCCGGTGAGGTCTGCTCTCATCAAGGACCATTGTGTGAGCCTGATGAAGATGAATCGAAGTGGCTCTGGTGGGAATGGGAATGGTTTCTTCCGAACCATCTCAAGGCGAGTTCGCTCTGAATCGATGTCATCAAGGAGATCGAGCATCACTTCAGCACCGAATCGAGTCGCTCCAACTCCAAGTCCAGTGAAACCAAGGACGTAAGCGACCTTCTCATCCATGGCAGTGCCCCAGAATGGAGAGAATCTGGAGCAGGTATCGATCGCTCCTCCCCAACCATGGGTGAATTTGATCCCTTCAAGTTGTGGGAAAGTCTTCAAGAAATCTCGTGCGAGTCGAGCGTAGGTCTCGGGTTCATCTTCGTATTCAGGACTAACTTCGCCGCGGAAGTTATAGATTGCGTCGTAGCCACCCCAGAGAATCTCATTCTCCTTTGTGAGCCGGTAGTAGTGGAATTGATTTCCAGCCTCAGAGAGTCCTTCGCGGCCTGCCCATCCAATCGACTCCATCTGTTCCGAAGTGAGTGGTTCGGTCACCAATTGGAAGTCGTAGACCGGAACGACGTACTTGCTCGTCCCTGGAAGGAGCGAGTCGTAGACATTGGTCGCGAGGGCGACTCGGTCGGCATGGACCTTTCCGTAAGGCGTAGAGAGAATGACGTCATCGCCATCATCTTCGATCTCTTCGACTGGACTATGTTCATAGATGACGACACCAAGTTTGAGACAGGCCCGCTCCAAGCCCCAAACCAATCGGGCGGGGTCGACGAGCGCAGTTCCATCCTCGTCCCAAAGCGCACCGAGATAGATAGGGGAGTTGACTCGAGCGCGCACCTCGTCAGCCGTTAGGACTTCGACCTCGTCGCCGTAGGAGTTTCGAAGCTCTGCCTCGCGCTTGAGTTCTTCGACTTCCCAGGGCTTCGTCGCGACTTTCAGTTCGCCCGTTCGCTCCCAACCACAATCGATCCCGTACTTCTCTATGGTCTTCTCGATGGCGCGGAAATTCTCACGGCCGAGTCGCTCGACCGCCTCCATCTCATCTTTGAATCGGTTGTATCCATTGATGAATCCGTGGGTGAGAGAGGAATTGCAAAATCCTCCGTTACGTCCCGAGGCACCCGCACCCGTTTCTTTGGCTTCCAAGATCACCACGTGACGATTCGGATCACGTTCCTTTGCGATCAGTGCGGTCCAGAGTCCGGTGTATCCCGCTCCAACGATGCAGAGGTCTGCTTCGATCTCTTCAACGAGGGCAGGACGAGACTCGGGTTCGAGTGGATCGGAATCAAGCCAGTAGAGAGCTGGCTGCATGTGCATAAGATGCTTGAGAACCTTGGGGTCGATGGAAACCATCGTCGATCCGGCCTAGCCGGTTTCACCCCTTTGTCTATAACACGGTCGACCCGGGTCCTCCGGAATCAAACCCCACTTCGCAGATCTTCATCTAGCAATCTGTTTTTCGAAGTAGTGAGTGGAGTTTACCTCGCCCCCCTCTACCTCCTGCAAGTCGAGGAGTGACTCGCGATTCTCACGCTCATCTTTCGGCGAGGCGCGCCTTCACCAATCTCAGGATCATCTCTTCGTCGACTTGCCAGTCATTCGGGATTTGAATCGTGTGCTTGTTGACCTTGAGATCCGGGTACTTCTTCATCACAGAGTCAAGGACGGCTTTGCTAAAGGGATTCAGAAGGATGTGGTTCTTTGCAACTCCAGCACCGAACATGTACATGGTGCCGAGGCGAAGTACTGGCTGATTCCACGCGATGACATGTTCGAGCTTTGGATTCTTGTCACGAATGACTTTGAAGATCTTGCGAAGAGTCTTCGCTTGCTTAGGATCGATGCTCGCGTAGTAGTCAGAAAGGGTCTCGTGCCTGCGCGATGAGAGCGAGCCCCGGGAGTACATCACTAAGGCATTCGCATGTGCTTTAGAGAAGCCGTAATTCTCTTGGAGGTACGCAACCTGCTCAGGATATCTCTTTCCCTTCAGCTTCTCCATCACCTTGAACCAGTAAGCCATCTTCTCGCCGTACCGCTTCTCGATTGCTGGGAAGTGTGATTCTCGCGTAGGGTCCTTAGCCGCCATGTTCTGACTCTATTGAGTGGAGACATTACTGTCGAGGAATCTTTGCAAGGCATCGCGTGATTTCTCCATGCTGGGACGATGTGATTTCTCCCAGAGCTCGATGGAGATGAACCGCAACTTCTTCAACTTCGGCTCTGCATCCAAGAGAGATCGCACCTCGGACTCTCCCCAGGCTTGCAGTGACCTTGTACGGTCGATGAAGTCCAAGAGACGATCACTACCTACAGCGAGTGTCACGGCATCGGCGTTCATAGGGATAGCGATCCCATTCATCACTGAGTGTCTTCCGACTGGGATTTTCCAACCCTTCTCGCGCCCGAGCTCTTCATTCGCGCGTGAGCATCGCTCGCAGACTTCCCATGACCAGCGCGAGTAACCACCGGCGAGAGTGATGCCACAGAGAAAGCAGAGATGAAAACCATTGGGACAATCTTCAGTACGTTTTTTATGCTTAGGCTCACAGGAACACCGTTGGAGACCGGATCCGATTGACGTGAGGTCGAGGCAACTGACATGAAGATAGAGGGATTGCAAAGGCATGAGATGGTCCGTCCTGGACCCTTCAGTGATGAGG
>Ga0209972_10003057_pt1 | contig 13279 bp, 11 predicted proteins | sample NOAtaG_7_FD_187302 | JGI IMG/M metagenome (GOLD analysis project Ga0209972, IMG submission 187302) | Freshwater lake microbial communities from Lake Erie, under a cyanobacterial bloom - NOAA_Erie_Diel1S_2200h metaG (SPAdes) (version 2) | ecosystem: Environmental > Aquatic > Freshwater > Lake ...
CGAGAAGATCGGCATGACCTTCGCGATCGCGCTGAAGGCGCTCTTGCGCCAGGACCCCGATGTCGTGATGCTCGGCGAGATCCGCGATGCGGAGACGGCGACGACCGCGGTGCAGGCCGCGCTCACGGGTCACCTCGTCCTGTCGACCCTGCACACGAACGACGCGCCGAGCTCGATCACCCGCATGATCAACATCGGCGTCGAGCCGTTCCTCGTGGGTGCCGCGCTCAACGGCGTGCTCGCGCAGCGGCTCGTGCGCCGGATCTGCACGAAGTGCGCGGTCGAGCGACCCGCGACCCGCGAGACGCACGAGCTGCTCGTCGAGCACGGCATCGACGCGTCGACGCTGCGCGTGGGCCAGGGCTGCCCCGCGTGCCGCCAGACGGGCTACTCGGGTCGGCTCGGCATCTACGAGATGCTCGTCCTCGACGACTTCCTGCGCGACAAGATCGCCGCGAACCCGAATGTCGTCGAGTTCCGCAAGCTCTGCGTCGAGCGCGGCATGCGCACGCTGCGGCAGGACGGCTTCGAGAAGGTGCGTCTCGGAAAGACGACGGTCGAGGAAGTGCTCGCGGCGACCGAAAGCGCGGGCTGACGGCCGCTACTTCGAGCGGCGGTAGAAGTCGGTCGCCGTCTGCGCGAACGCCTCGACGGTGTAGCCGAAGTCCTCGCGCAGCGCGGTCTCCCAGTCTTTGCCGCCCTTGATCGCGCGCAGCCACGCGCCGAACTTCTGCGGCTGCTGGCGGATCATCAGCTCGACGACGACATAGCCGACGGCGTAGCCGATCGCCTCGGGGCCGGGCCAGGTGCGGTTGCGGTAGCTGAGCCGCATCACATCCGCCACGCTGCCGCCGCTGCGGATGAAGTCGAGCGCCTGCGGGCGGCGGCTCTTGTCGACGGGCGAGGTCTTGAAGGTGATCGCCGCGATGTACTCGCTGAGGCCTTCGTTCGCCCAGTCGGGAAGCCGCGCAGGCGAGTGGTAGCGATGCACGATGCCGTGCACGGCCTCGTGGATCAGCGTCGAGTCGAAGAGGTCCTGGTCGTCGATCCAGAAGATGTTGACGAAGACCTGCGGGCCGATCTGGTGGCAGAGTCCGACGACGCCGGGCGGCGTCATCTGGCCGAACGCGGCCTGCTCGACGAGACGGAACTTCTCCTGATTCGGCTGGAGCAGCACGACCGCCTTGCCCCAGAAGAGGTTGAGCCCCGGCGGAATGCCGAAGAGCTCGAGCACGGCCTCGTACATCGCGTCGAGGCTGCGCGCGCATTCCTTCACCGCCTCGGGCTTCGCGGCGGCGTAGAGCAGGAAGTACTTCGTCTCGACGGGAACGGCCTGCATGCCGGAGATGCGGCAGATCTCCTCGGCGCGCGCCTTCATGGCGGCGACCGCGGCTTCCTGCTCGGCGCGCGTGAGGACGGGCCACGGCTCGACGGGACCGGCCTTCGGAATCCGCGCGCTCATCTCGCGCAACTTCGCGAGCTGCTCCGCGTGCGCGGCGTCGGCGACCGTCGCGACGGCACGGTCGCGGGCCTCGTTGGCGCGCGCCTTGAGCGCGGCATCGAGCTTCACCGCGCGCTCGAGCGCCGTGATGCCCGCCTTCTCGCGGCCGGCGACGATGAGCAGTTCGCCCTTCAGGAGCAGTTCCTCCGCGCGCTTCTCGTCGAGGATCTTGCCGGCGGCGCCCTCGAGATCGGCGGGGAGGACATCGAGCCAGCGCACGGTGCGCGCGGCCGGTGCGGCCTCGCCTCTCGCGGCGTCGGGCATGAATTCGAAGCCCTCGCCGTTGAACGCGGTTGCCTTGCCCACAAGCTTCGTGCCGTCGCGCAGGCGCAGGCGAAGCGACGCGGGCTTCTTCAATGGCTGCATCGCGGGCGCGGGGTCGCCCGAGGCGGGAGCGGGGGTGTCGTCGCGGAGCGGTGCGGCAGCGGAGGGCATGGTCGCCACGGCACACGCCGCGGCGACAAGGAGAAGACGGAACAAGTCGCGCGGTGCGCTCATGCGGGAAGACTATCCGCAGCGCGCGCGCGCTCAGCGGATCCGAAGCGTGATTTTCCGCTCGATCGGCCACGCGCCGTATGCGTCCTCCGGGAGCGCCGGCCGCCCCGCGTCGTCGAAGGCGTCGATGGAACCCGCCGTCGTGTTGCCGAAGATGCGGGTGAGCGCGAACCAGCCGCGGACCACCATCGTGCGATCGCCCGCCGTCGAGGTGTCGGCGATGGCGAACGAGGCCGTCTCGACCGGCGCACCCGCGGTCCCATCCCACAGCGTCGCGCCGTCGAGCTCGACCTTCGAGAAGATGGTGTGGTCGCGGCCGCGCCAGTTCACGGCGTCCGACTGGCCGCCGAAGCGCAGCGCGATCGTGGGCGTGCTTCCCGATGCGATCTCCACGATGCCGGCGTTCGGGTCGATGCCGCGGCCGTCCAAGAGGATGTCGACGAGGAGAAGTGCGTCGACGAACCGCTGGTGGTAGTCGGCGGGCAGCGTCCCGTTCGCGAGGCAGTTCGCGATGTGGCGGGCGTGGCGGGTGCGGTCGATCGTGCCGCCGCCGCGCGCCCACTCGGCGATGAAGGGGAGCATCGCATCGGCGAGGCGCTTCTGGTCCTGCGCCGAAAGCGGGCGCGATGCGAGCACATCGAAGGTGTCCTCCGTCGCTTGAGGCAGCTTCTCGCCGATCGTGAACAGCATCTCGGTGGGCAGGTTCCGTCCAATGACCGGCGCGAGCGTGGTCGGAAACACGAACGCCATGAACATGCAGCACGCGCCGAGCGCCTTGTAGCGCGTTGCGCCGCTCTTCCCTTGCTGCAGCAGGTATCCCGCTTTCGCGAAGGCCTGCCAGCCGGTCAGCGCGAATCCGAAGCCCCAGACGAAGATGATCGCGTAGAGGCCCGCGATCGGATACGAGATCGCGCCGACGCCGGCGACGAGCACGACCGGCGCGACGATGCGGCGCCAGAGCGGCCGGTCGAAGCCGAACCAGTCGTCCCACACGCGGCGGATCGAGAGGATCCAGTCGACGAAGTCCACGCGCGTCGCCTGGCCGCGCGCACGCGCGCGCGCGTGGAGGGCATCGAGTTCACCGTAGACGGCGCCTTCACGCCTCTCCTCGGGGGTCGCCGTCGCCAGAGCCTCGAGATACGGCACGACGAGCGGCTGGTCTTCGACGATGTAGCCGTGGCCGCAATTGCCGCGGTCGTCGGCGTACTGGGTGAGCGGCGAGAGGCAGATCGGGCACACGCAGCCCTTCTCATCCCAGAGCGCCGGCAAGCGTTCGCTCCAGCGATTCGAGGTTCGAAGTCCCGTGACGAGGAACGCCATGACGATGATCCCCAGCGCCCCGATGACCCCGACCAGCGCGAGATCAAGCCAGAGCGGCATCGGAAGCAACGCGACGAGCGTGAGCGGGAGTCCGAGGCAGAGTGAGACGACGACCGTCCCCGCGACGACCGTGACGGCGGTCGTCGAACGCATCGTCTTGCTCATGGGCTCGGCGTACGCGTCCCATTGCTCCTTCGAGATGGTCCACTCCGCCAGACCTCCGTCCGAAGTCGGGTTGGGGCGGGAAGGACTGGACCGGATCTGATCGTGCATGGCGCCGTCACGCGCAATCTAGCCGCGGAACGCCGCGATCGTGAGGATCAGCCACACGATCACGGCGATCGGGAGCTTCGCGAGCGTTCAGCGGATGCGCAGCGTGATCTTGCGCTCGACCTTCCACGCGCCGCGGGAGCTCGGAGGCAGGACCGGCGCGCCGGCCGCGTCGATGGCGTCGATGGTCGTGCCCGTCGGAACGACCGCGATCCACGCGTGGACGGTCAGCGTGCGGGTTCCGGCCGCCTTCGTGTCGGTGACGGTGAAGCGCTGGGCCTGGTTGGTCGTAGCCGTCGAAGCAATCCAGATCGGGACTCCGTCGAGATCCGCGCTCGTGTAGACGAGCGCGACCCGACCGAGCATGCTATTGAGAAACCTGGGTTCTCCGCCCATCGAGAGCGTGAACACGGGCTGCTGTCCGACGCCGACCTCGACGACCCCGGTGTCTGCGCCAAGCGCGAGTCCATCGACGCCGAGGTCGATGAACACGAGCGCGCCGGCGAGCCGTTCGAGGTATTCAGGCGGCAGCGCGCCGGTGGCAATGCACGCGCCGACATGCCACGCTGCGTTGCTGCGGCCGGTCCATCCGCCACGCGCCCATTCCGCGATGTACGGAAGCATGGCGTCCGCGAGCCGCTGTTGCTCCTGGGCGTTGAGGCGGCGCGATGCAAGCACGCTGAATGTGTCGGGGTTTGCGCCCGGAATCGTGTCTCCGATGAGGAACAGCGTTTCGGTCGGCAGGTTGCGCCCGATCACGGGTGCGACCGTGGCCGGAAACACAACCGCGAGGAATCCGCAGGCCGTTGCGAGCAGCTTGTAGCGCAGTTCGCCGCGCTCGCCGCGCTTCGCGCGGTGCTTCGACTTCGCGAGGGCCCGCGCGCCGACGAGCGCGAATCCGATCACCCACACGAAGGCCGATGCACCGACGAGCGAGAAGGGCAGCACGATCGCCGCAGGAAGCCCGATGACCACGCCGTGGCCGACCGCGCGGCGCCAGAGCGGCTGGTCGAAGCCGAACCACTGTTCACACGCGTTTCGGAACGAGGAGATAAGGTCGAACGCGCCGCCCTTGCGACGCCCGCCGCGCTTCGCGGCGCGCTTGCGGAGTTCGGCGAGCGCGTCGGAACCCGCGCCTCTACCGAGGTCGCCGGAGCTCGCCGTCGCGAGTGTCTCGAGACAGCGCACGATGTCCGGCCGGTCCTCGAGGACATAGCCATGCCCGCAGCTGTCGCGGTCGTCGGCGTAGCGCGTCAGCGGCGCGAAGCATTCGGGGCACACGCAGCCGCGCGCGTCCCAGATCCCCGGCGCGCGCGCGATCCAGAGCCTCGTTCCCCGCATGGCGACATGGAAGATGGCCGCGAACAGGAGAGCGAGCGATCCGCAGACGCCAAGCAGCACGAGCCCGAGCCCGAGCGGCATGCCGGCGTAGATCAGGAAGAGCGGCAGTCCGAAGCCAAGCGCGACGAGGATTGCGAGCGCCACCCAGAAGCCGATTTGCATCGTGCGGCTCGACGACCTCGCGACGAACGAGTCCCACTCCTCCTTCGAGATCGTCCACTCCGCGAGGCCGCCGTGCGGAGGCACGCTCGCGTTGGATTGGGAGAGTTGGGCGGAGTCGCGCATGGCGGAACCACGCGCAATCTAGCCGCGGAACGCCGCGATCGCGAGGATCAGCCACACGATCACGGCGATCGGGAGCTTCGCGAGCGTTCCGAGGACGCGGCCGATCACGGCGCCGACGGCCGGCCGCGCGGCTTCGCGCACCGACTTTTCGCCGCCGTAGGTCTCGCCCGCGATCGCGCCCGCCGCCGTGCCGAGGACGGCGCCGACGAGCGTGCCGACGATCGGAAGGAATGCGGTTCCGACGAGGGCGCCGATCACGCCGCCGATGATGGCGCCGAACATGCCGCGCTTCGACGCGCCGAACTTCTTCGCGCCCGCCGCGGCAAGCAGGAACTCGAGGAGTTCGCCGACGAGCCCGACGAGGATCGCGGCGACGATCGTCAACGGATGGAATGTGAATGGCGAGCCTGGCGGCAGCCACAGCCAGTCGAGGCAGTCGATGAGGATCGCTCCACCGATCATGATCCAGGTGCCGGGAAGGCCCACGATCACGAGGAACACGCAGAGCAGTGCGAACAAGCCGTAGCCGAGCGCGAGCCCGATCGGGATCGAGTCGATGAGCGGTTGGAGCATCGGTGAGGTCGTTTCGGTCATGCCGGTCACGAGGGTTCGGTCGGGGAGAGTTCGATACGCCATCGGCTGACATCGATGCGCGTGCCGCGTGCGGTCCAGCCGTTCCACCGCACCTCGAAGCCGTCGTCGCGCACGGTTGCGCGGCCGATCGCCTGCATCAGCGGCTCGACGCGGCCGCGGTCGCCCGAGAGCTGGCGCGGAAGGTCGAGCGCGAGGTATTCCGCGCGGTGCGGGTCCAGTTCCACCGCGTCGTAGATTCCCGCCACGGGGACAGATGCAGTCGGTCGTGCCGCAAACGCCGAAAGCGGGAGGCGATAGGAGCGCGCGATGCGGGCGTCGCGGTCGCGCGTGGCGGCGTCGGCCGGCCCGAGGAAGAGGTCGATGTGGCTGCCGACGACGGGTGCGTCGAGGTGGAGGGATGCCGCGATCGTGACCGCGCCCGCGCCGGCGAGAAGGGGGAACTCGCGCGGAAGCGCGGGTCGGGCGGGGGGTTGCGCGTCGGGCGTCACGCTGCGGAGTCTCGCTGATTTTTCGCGGCGCTGCGCACCTTCCGCGCGCCGTCGAGATCGTATGATTGCGCCCCATGACCAGCATGTCGTCCCGCGTCCAGTTCGGCCTTGGCTTCGTCGCCGCCGTTTCCGTTCTCGCCCTGTCTGCCTGCTCGACGGGCCGCCCGATGGTGGCCGCGAAGGCGGAGGCCGACCACGCCTTCAAGCACGGCCAGTACGACAAGGCCGCGCCCGCGTACCTCGAGATCCTCGAGAAGGCTCCCGGCGACTGGGAGGTCGAGTACCGCTACGGCGTGAGCCTGGCGCGGCTTGGCAACCTTCGCGATGCCCGCACGCACTGCGAGACCGCGCACGCCGCGAACCCGACGAGCGAAGAGGTCGCCGCAGGCCTGGCCGAGGTGTACTTCCAGCTCGGCGAGAAGCAGAAGCTCGTGCAGCTGCTGCAGGACCGCGGCAACCTCCAGCGCTCGATCCCGAGCTTCATGCTGCTCGCCGACTACGCGCTGCGGATGGACGACCCCGACACCGCGAACACCGCGGTGCGCGGTGCGATCCTGCTTTCGGACGGCAAGGACATCGCGCCGTACCTGAAGGCGGTCGAGGTCGCGGAGCGTCTTGGCGACACCAAGACCGCCGCGCAGCGCGTTCGTCAGGCGTACACGATCGATCCGAAGTCGCCTGCGGTGAACGCGAAGCTTGCCGAGTACGGACTCGCGGCCGAGGCGACCACGGGGCTGCCCCCCGGGCCGTGAGGCCTGCGTGAACCGCCGAAGCCGAGTGCCGCGCGAAGCGAAACCAGTCATCCCGATCTTCCACGCGCTGGCCGACCAGCAGCGCGCGCGCATGCTGCGCGTGCTTGTCCGCGAGGAACTTGCGGTTGGCGAGATCGCTGCGGCGCTGCAGCTGCCGCAGTCGACGATGAGCCGCCAGTTGAAGGCGCTCTTCGAGGCAGGGCTCGTGGTCAAGCGCACCGAGGGGACGGCGACCTTCTATCGCCTCGTGCGCGAGTCGCTTTCCGACGAGGCGCGAACGGCCTGGGATCTGCTGCACGGCGCGCTTGGCGACGACGCGACCTTCGCCGACGACGACCGGCGGCTCGCGGAGGTGCTGGCGGCGCGCAACCCCGATCCGAAGGGGTTTTTCGGCCGCGTCGGCGGCGAGTGGAGCGGACTGCGGCGCGGACTGTTCGGCGAGCGCTTCGCTTCGGAAGCGTTGCTTGCGCTGGTGCCGGGATCGTGGACCGTCGCGGATCTTGGTTGCGGCACGGGCGAGATCGCCGCGGAACTCGCGCCGTTCGTGAAGAAGCTGGTTGCGATCGACCGTGAGCCCGCGATGCTCGATGCGGCGCGCAAGCGGCTGCGCGAGTTCGCGAACGCCGAGGTGCGCAAGGGCGAGCTGACCGATCTGCCTGCGAAGGCGGGGGAGTTCAACGCGTGCGTGGTGTCGCTGGTGCTGCACCATGTGCGCGAGCCCGCCGCCGTGCTCGAGGCCGCGCGGAAGTCGCTCGCAAAGGGCGGCGTCGTGCTGGTGATCGACATGGTGGCGCACGCGCGCGGGGAGTACCGCACGACGATGGGGCACGAGCACCTCGGCTTCGGCGAGAAGGACATGCGCGCCCTTGCGACGAAGGCGAAGCTCACGCTCTCGCTCTATCGCCCGCTGCGTCCGGCGATCGAGGCGCGCGGGCCGGGGCTGTTTGCGGCGCGGCTCGAGAAGTAGCGTCGCGCAGGGAAGCCGACGGAAAGCAAACGGCCCCGCGCTTGGCGGGGCCGTGTGGTGTTGTCGGGCTCTGCGCTTACTTCGCGGCGTCGATCTTCGCGAACGCCGCGGCTGGATCCGCCTTCACCGGTCCCACGCAGCCTGCGCAGCAGACGCGGACGAGCCGGCCCTGGAGCACCATGTCGACGGCGCCTTCGCCGAGCGCCTTGCCGCTGATCGGGCAGGTGGCGAGCTTGTAGGCGGGCTTCTGCGCGGCGATCACCTGCGTCTCGTACTCCTTCACATACTTCGCGGGGTCCTTCTCGAAGCGGCCGACGCACTTCTTGCAGCAGAGCCGGTAGACGCGGTTCTGATGGACGACGGCCTTCGCATCGGCCTCGAGGACCTCGTCCTTCATCACGATGCAGTTCTTGAGGGCGAACGGGCCGGCGGCCTTGATGATGGCCTCGCTCATCTTGCCGGTGTACTTCGCGGGGTCGGCCTTGAACGAGGCCTCGCACTTCGGGCAGCAGAACTTGACCTGCGTGCCGTTGAGCTTGGCGTCGGACATGCCCTCGAGGACGACGGTGACCGCGTCCTTGCCGAGTTTCTCGCCCGAGACGGGGCAGGTGTCGAGCGGGTACGGGTCGCCGGAGTAGCTGCCGGCGTTGTTGGGGGCGGCGGTCATCGCGGCGCCCGCGAGGGCGGCGAGGCTGGCGATGGCAACGAGGAAGCGGTTCTTGATGGTCATGTGGCGAAGCCTAGGGCATCGCGCGCCTCGCGGGGGGCGGAAATGGGCGCTGCGGTCGCATGACGCGTCCGATGGAAACCCGTCCCGGGCGTCCGCGAACCCCTTGCCCGTGGCGGGGGGGCGGGGTATTCTTCCGTTCATCCGGATGAATGGATGAAGCGACCCCCGTCGGCGTCGCCTCCCGCATCAAGCCGAGACCGAGACCACCCATGCCAGCAACTCCGACCATGAAGAAGTCCACCTCGTCCAAGTCCAAGACCTCCAGCACCGAAACCTCGGGCAAGACCTTCATGGACACGGGTCTCGTCCTCCTGTCGAACCCTCCCTACAAGGTGAAGTCGACCGACGCCGAGACCGTGCGTTTCGGCCGCAAGGAGATCGAGCTCGCCGAGCACGAGATGCCGGGACTCATGGCGCTTCGCGCCGAGTACAAGGGCCGCAAGCCGCTGAAGGGCGCGCGCATCTCGGGTTCGCTCCACATGACGATCCAGACGGCCGTCCTCATCGAGACGCTCGTCGAGCTCGGCGCCGAAGTGCGCTGGGCCTCGTGCAACATCTTCTCGACGCAGGATCACGCGGCCGCGGCCGTTGCGATCGGCAAGGGCGGAACCCCTGAGAATCCGAAGGGCATCCCGGTGTTCGCGTGGAAGGGCGAGACGCTTCCCGAGTACTGGTGGTGCACCTACCAGGCGATGAACTGGCCGGATGGCCAGGGTCCGAACCTCATCCTCGACGATGGCGGCGACCTCACCCTCCTCGTCCACAAGGGCCTGGCGTTCGAGAAGGCGGGCAAGGTTCCTGCCGCGAAGCCGACCGATGTCGAGGAGTACAAGGTCATCCTCAACCTGCTGTCGGACCTCCTCCGCGACAACAACGGCCTGTTCGCGCGCATCGTGCCGAACATCAAGGGCGTCAGCGAGGAGACCACGACCGGCGTGCACCGCCTCTACCAGATGCAGGAGCTCGGCCAGCTGCTCTTCCCGGCGATCAATGTGAACGACGCCGTGACGAAGTCGAAGTTCGACAACCTCTACGGCTGCCGCCACTCGCTCGTCGACGGCGTCATGCGCGCGACCGACATCATGCTCGCGGGCAAGACGGCGCTCGTCCTCGGCTACGGCGATGTCGGCAAGGGCTCGGCGCAGAGCCTGCGCAGCCAGGGCTGCCGCGTCAAGATCGCCGAGATCGACCCGATCTGCGCGCTGCAGGCGTGCATGGAGGGGTATGAGGTCGTGACGCTCGAGGATGTGCTCGACACCGCCGACATCTTCATCACCGCGACCGGCAACTGCGACATCATCACCGCAGAGCACATGAAGAAGATGAAGGACAAGGCGATCGTCGGCAACATCGGCCACTTCGACAACGAGATCGACATGCTCGGCCTCTCGAAGGTCAAGGGCGTGCGCCGTGTGAACATCAAGCCGCAGGTCGACGAGTGGGTCTTCGCGGACGGCAAGTCGATCATCATCCTCGCGGAGGGTCGCCTCCTGAACCTCGGCTGCGCGACCGGCCACCCGAGCTTCGTGATGAGCGCGAGCTTCACCAACCAGGTGATGGCGCAGATCGAGCTCTTCAAGAACGCGAAGCACTACGGCAAGACGGTCACGACGCTGCCGAAGCACCTCGACGAGAAGGTGGCGCGCCTGCACCTCGAGAAGCTCGGCGCGCGCCTGACGAAGATGTCGAAGAAGCAGGCCGAGTACATCGGCGTGCCGGTGGAAGGCCCGTACAAGCCGGACCACTACCGCTACTGAGCAGGGCGATCCGGCGACGAAGTCGCCGCACGCATCGAATGAACCGCACGCATCCGGCGACGACCTCGCCGGATGCGTTTCTTTTTCCCCAGCCCCGCCGCCCCCAGCCCCGCCCCGACTGGTGCACGGCACGTGCCGCGCAGTGCCAGGCACTGCACGGCACGTGCCGTGCACCGGACATTCCTCCTGAATTTTGTCCGAACTTTCCGAGGGCCCGGTGGCGCGGGCTTATGTTCGGTGGCGCCGCCGATGCGGCCAACAAGAAAGGAAACACAGATGGGAAGAAAGCACCGACTGATCGAGATCGGCGCCGCGTATCACGTGGTGCACCGCGGAAACCAGCAGATGAGGCTGTTCGAGAGCGAACTCGACAAGCTGTACTACCTCGCGATGCTTGGCAGCCTCGCACGGCGCAACGAGGTCGGCATCGGGGGCTTCTGCCTCATGTCGAACCATGTGCACTTCGCGGTGATTCCCCGTTGCACCAAGGGAGTCAGCCGCTGCTTCGGACAACTGCACAAACGCTACTCCGAGATGCTGAACACGCGGCGTGGCCGGCGCGGCTCGTGCTGGGAGGGCCGCTTCTACGCGGCGCGGATGGACGCGCGGCATGCATGGAACGCCCTGCGCTACATCGAGCGCAATCCCGTCTCCGCGGGGCTTGTGAAGGATCCCGCCGAATGGCGTTGGTCAAGCGCAGGGGCGCACTGCAACTACGGCACGGAGTGGGACTTCCTCACCGTCGATGTCCGAGGCGAGTGGGTCGATCCCGCCCGGTGGCGCGAGGTGCTCGGTGTGCCGCTCGTAGAAGCGGAGCTCGAGACGATCGACTGGATCGCGGTCGAGGCGGGACTGAACGCGCGCAGGCTGCTCGTATCGCCGCAAGCCGCGTAGGGGAGCCTCACTGGGCGCGGGCATCCCATGCCTTGAGGAGTTCGGTCTCGCGTTCGGCGCTCATGCCCGGTGCGCGGCCGCTGCCCCACGCGAAGTCGGCGGGGCGATCAGCTCGCGTGGACTCGAAGTCGGCGATGGTGTCTCGAGCCGTTTCCGCGAGCGGGCGACAGGTGAGCCCATGCGACAGGGCCTTGCCGTTCTTCGCGCGGCCCGCGCCGAGCGTCTCGGGAAGCTGCGGAATCCAGAGGGGCAGGCCCATCCAAGGCTGCACGCCCTGCTCGAGCAGCCAGGCTTCGTCGATCCAGGCAAACTCGACGGGAGTCGAGACGGACGCCTTGATGCCTGCAAGCATCTCCGTCATCGTCAGCGGGCCCTCGGGACCAGCGGCGATGAAGGTGCCGTTGTGTCCATCCTCGATCAGTTTCAGCTGGAAGGCGGCGAGGTCGCGGACATCGATGACCTGCACGCGGGCTTCGTCGGGCTTCGGCGCGCGGGGGGCCAGCACGCGTCCGCCGCGGGCGATACGGATCGGCCAGTAGGTGAATCGACAGCTGTCGTCGCCAGGACCGACGATCAGTCCCGGTCGGACGATGCAGGTCTTGCCCGGGCACGCCGTTTCGGCAGCTTGCTCGCAGAGTGCCTTGAGCGGGCCATAGGTCTCGCCGGTGACTTGCTCGACGGTCGGATCGGCGATCGTCGCGACAGGCGTCGACTCATCGGGCGCGACCGAGTTGTCCGTCCACACCGACACCGTCGAGACGAGCTGATACATCTGCGTCACCGGCGCGAGGAGTTCCGCCGAGGCCTTCGCGATGCGCGGGACATACGCGGAGTTGTCGATGACGGCGTCGAGACGCTCTCCGCGTGACCTCAGCTCGGAAACCAGCGTCTCCAGCGACTTCAGGCCGTCGTCCTTGTTCGGGTCACGGTTGCCCCTCAACTGATGCACGGCCTTGTACTTCTCGCCAGAGAGCCGGCCCGGATCGGTCTTGCCACGATTGAAGGTGGTGACCTGCCAACCCCTTTCAAGAGCGAGGTCGATCAGATGTGGGCCCAGAAAGCCCGTGCCGCCGAGAATGAGGATGCGCATGGTCGGGAGCGTATGCGGCGGGGGCCTGGTCGTGCACGGCACGTGCCGCGCAGTGCCTGGCACTGCACGGCACGTGCCGTGCACCAGTCGGGGAGGTACGATCCGTGCATGGCCGCACGCCGCGTCAGCACCCCTCTCGCACTCCTCGTCGCGGCAGCGCTGATCGGTCTTGGCATCTACCTCAATCGGGAGGGCCGCGGGACCGGGTCGGAGCTGGCCTCGCGCTCCTCGCCGTCACCGGACTCCGCGGCGGGAGACATCGACTCCGTTACCGAGCGACGCCGTCCCGCCGACACCGGGGCCCCGTTCGCAAGGCTCAGCGTTTCGCCCGAGAAGATCGAGCTTGGATCTGTCCCGACCTGCGGCGTTCGACGAACCTTCGAGGTGGCGCTCGCCAACGACGGCGACAAGCCTCTCCGCGTCGACGGCTGGGTCTCGACCTGCGCCTGCGTCTCGCCCACCGTGGCACCCGGCTTCACGATCGAGCCCGGCGAGGTGTACACGCTGCCCGTCGTGGCCGAGCCATGGAACTTCGGCGCGCAGAGCCATCGGCTCGACTTCCGTGTCTCGGGCGAGGGCCTCTCCCCCAACGCGACCGCTGGTCGCGTTCGCGTCAACTACACGGTCGAGGGGGCGTTGCGCGCGCGGCCTGCGGTCGTCACCAGGCCCGATCGTGCTCGCAACTTCGCGGTCAACATCGATCGGGTGTCGGCGGACGGCGCGTTCCTGCCCGAGGCCTACGAGATCCTCGGAGTCGAGCCGCGCGTCGCGCCGATCCTGCCCCCGCTCGCGCCA
>Ga0209972_10003059_pt1 | contig 13272 bp, 9 predicted proteins | sample NOAtaG_7_FD_187302 | JGI IMG/M metagenome (GOLD analysis project Ga0209972, IMG submission 187302) | Freshwater lake microbial communities from Lake Erie, under a cyanobacterial bloom - NOAA_Erie_Diel1S_2200h metaG (SPAdes) (version 2) | ecosystem: Environmental > Aquatic > Freshwater > Lake ...
GCTGAGACCGGGCGATTTGTTGATGGTGTACCCGGTGCACAGTTGCCTCACGGCCGACTTGATGGGGTCTTGGCTGGGAACGGATGGGCTCAAATACACCATGATACCTAGGCCTTGATGGGGTCGTTCCCGAAAAAAATGCCACGGCCTGTTTTTTCAACGGCTTGAATTCCGATATTTAGCCTGTCTTACACCAGCTTGTAACCCAAGATTTCATTTATGAACCGTTTTCTGTTGCTGTTGGGGTGCATCCTTGCCTTTTCTTCATGTGCCCCCAAATTGATGTTCTCGGAAGAGGAACGCTTGAAGCTTGTCGAAAACGGCATGGACATCCGCACCGTCCAATTTTTCAACGACAAGGAAATTGTGCTTCGCCGCAAGATGAACAGCACAGACCTTTCGGTGCGGGGTGGTGTCATCAAAACATTGGATGGTAGTCAGGTGGAGGAAATCCGCATCATGCGCTACACGCCGGCTTTGGTGGACAGTTTTTCGAATGGCAGGCTCTACGTTCGCTTTGAACGGGGCGACGACCGTCAGTTGATATTTTACCGCAACACCTTCAGCATGTATCAAATCGATGCTGAAAAGTGGCTTAAAGGAAAAGGCAAGGTTGAATATGCAGGCAAGGTATTTTTCATCGAAAATGTGGGCAACGACGCGCTGCTCGTGGTGAAAAAGACCAAGGAATACCGCAATGCCACAAGTTCCAAACGCGTTCAGGGCATGAAGGTCGGCGACCGCAAACGCGACACAGGGTCCATCAAGCCCTTGGATGAGACGGAAGGCAAATCCGAGCCGGTAAAGGACAGTGAGGAAGAGTCCGAAGAGGAAAGCGAAGAAGAGGATACTGAAGAGGAAAACGAAGAACAATGACGGTTAAGGTCACCCTTTGACCTTGGAAAGACCCAACAACCGGGTGCTGAATGTTTGGAAATCCTCGCCCTTCGATGCAATTTGGAGCGGTAAATCATTCCGGAATGGCAAACAAAACGGCTTCGACACCGATCCAAAATAACCCTTCCAGCGGTTGGGAAAAATTCATTCCTTGGCTTTTGCACCCGATTTGGAGTGGTGTGGCCTCTATATTGTTGGCATTCGTGTTGTACGGCAACACCATCGGCCATGAGTACGCGCTCGACGATGCCATTGTCATCACCCAAAACGGTTACACGCTCAAAGGAGCCGATGGATTGGGTGAAATTTTCGGTTCGGATGCGTTTGAGGGCTTTTTCAAGACCAAAAAAGACTTGGTGGCCGGCGGTCGTTACAGGCCCTTGTCCATTGCTAGTTTCGCGTTGGAAGTGGAGTTGTTCGGACTCAATCCCCATGTTTCGCACTTCATCAATGTTTTGCTGTACGGGCTCCTCGGCTGGGTATTGCTGCTCGGACTCACGGAGCTTCTGAAGGGGCGGATTGCCTCCACGCCACGATGGGTTTGGATGCCTTGGACATTGACCCTGCTGTTCATGGTGCACCCCATCCATACCGAGGTGGTGGCCAACATCAAAGGTCGAGACGAAATCTTGGCCATGTTGCTCTCCATGCTGGCTTTTTGGCGTGTTTTGGTTTGGTCACGGACTGGGAATGTATTGGAATTGCCTTTGGGATTGGCGGCTATTTTCTTGGCAGCCTTGTCCAAGGAAACCGCCTTGCCCTTCGTGGTTTTGATTCCACTTGCCCTGTGGTGGGCTGGTACTCAAGATTTCAAAAAAATCGGATTGGCCACGGGAGTTCTCGCCGCAGGGGCGGGACTTTATTGGGTGTTGCGCACATCCATCGTGGGAGGATTCACCGCAGTGAAATCGACCGAAATCCTCAACGATCCATTCTTAGGGGCATCCTACCTGGAGCAGGTGGCCACAGCGGCCAAAACCGTGGTGATTTACTTGGGCAAGATGGTGTTTCCGTTCGTCCTATCTCATGATTATTATTTCAACCAAGTTCCGGTAATCGGCCTGGGCGATCCCATGGCGTTGCTGGGCATGCTGTTCATCGTGCTTGCTGCCGTGGGAGGGTTTTATTGGGTCCGAAAAGGCAATTTGGCCGGCTACGGCTTGCTGTTTTTCCTGCTCAGCTTCAGCATCGTTTCCAACGTGGTGTTCCCGATTGGTACCACGATGGGCGAACGCTTCCTCTTCGTTCCCTCTTTGGGACTGTTGATGGCTGGAGTCTCAGCCTTGGATCATGTCGGGCAAAAGGCTTTAAAGACCAATCCCCGGTTTTTGTTGACCTTCGTCATCGGTTTGTCGGCTGCATACGGCATCCGCACCATCCTGCGTAACCCTACTTGGAAAAACGATTTCGTGTTGTTCACCACCGATGTCGCCAACAGTCCCAATTCCGCCAAAGTGCAGACCGCAGCCGGCGGAGCATTGGCAGATGAAGCCATCAAACCCGGCAATGAAGGCAAACGAACCCAATACCTGCAGCAAGCCATCGTGCATCTTCAAAAGGCCGTGGAAATCTATCCTCAACACGGATTGGGTTGGATGCTCAAAGGGAATGCCCATTTCAACCTCAAGCAATATGCAGAGGCCCTGACCGCATTCAAACAAACCATCGCCTATCGTCCGGGCATGGTGGACGCATACAAAAATGCAGCCCTGTCGGCCACCAATATCAAGTCCTACAACGAGGCAGAGTCCTTTTTCAACCATTACCTGAACGAGCGCCCCAACGACACCCTTGCTTGGATCAACCGTGGAGACAATTTTGAGGCATGGGGGAAAGCGGATGATGCCTTATCCGCCTATGGCAAAGCCTTGGCGGTCAACCCGAACAGTGACATCGCCTTGGGCAAAATGGGGATGGTATTTGGCAAGCGATTCCAAAACTTCGACAAAAGCATCGAATTGTTGCAGCAAGCCTTGGCCTTGAATCCCAAGGAAAAAATGCATTACGAAAACTTGGGCATCGCCATGGCCATGAAAGGGCAGTTCCAACCAGCCCTGGAGGTTTTTACCCGCGGATTACAACAATTCCCCAACGACCCGCAATTGCTCCGGAACATGGGCATCACCTACGGTCAAATGGGTGACGACGCCTCCGCACAACGCTACCTCAACCAAGTTGGCACCCCTTGATTCAAGGCGCCACCTGAACCCTTATTCCCGGGGTGTGGGAAGTGAATTCGGGTGCGTACATGCATTGGAAAGTCGTGATGCCATTGGAAAAATCGCCCTCGTGGGTAGCCCTGAGGCTGTATTCGAACACGTAGGTGCCTTTGGGCAAATAATCGATGAAGATGTTGGTGGCGGCATCCCGGGTGGATTGGTAATACCCAAACCCATCTTGGTATCGGTATCCCGACAAAACGTCTTCCGGCTCGAACCCTGAACCCCGCATGTCCTTGATGTGAACGTATTCCATGTCGCGGTCGGTTTTCAGTACCATCCGTACTTGCACGCGGTCACCCATTCGGAAGGCTTCCCCCACGGCCAAAGGCGCGAGTTTGGGTCCTTTATCCGTGTTTTCCTTGCGGTACAATTCCTTGGTCACGCTGATTTGGGTCTTGGCGGCGGTAATTTGGTCCATCCGTTCGAAATACTGCCAATACACTGCGCCCCAAGCCGCACCCTCGTTGGGATTGGACACCCGCACCTTGCCCATCTCAGGGCGGATTTCATTTGCATTCCAATGGGTTTTGTAATAGCCTGTACCTGCTTCCACCCGGATGTCGGGGCGCTGTGCAGGGTCCACCGGGATGTCGCCCACCGAAACCATGGCCATTTTCGTATTGGACAGGATGTCATTTCCGGTCAATAACAGGGCATAGCAGGCCTCCGCGGTGGCTTTGGTGGTTTTCCAATCCTGGGTCTGTTTCTGTTTCAGCAGCCACAATTTCATTTCCTCCACGGCCTCGCGGTCGTGGGCGATTTCATGGAATGCCTCCACGAGCAGGGATTGGGTCTCCACAGGGGCTTCATGCCAACGGTATCCCGAAATGTTGTCCTTCCAATACATGCCCATCTCGGGATGCTTCACCGAAGTCTGCCTCAACCCCTCCAGAATTTGGTTGGCCTCCTTGGCAAAACCAGCCCGGAACAACACCAACGCCTCCATGCCTTGTTGCAAACGAGAACCGCGGGTCCAATACTTCTTGATTTGCCTGAGGTAGTAATCATAGGCAGGTTGGTGCTTGGAATCCACCGGAATTTGCCTGAAGAAACTCCTGGCGTAAAGCAAATGCACTTGCTCATGTCCGGTTTGGTAATCTTCCAAGTTCACCTTGTAGGCTTTGAGCCGCGCCAAGTCTTCCGAAATCGTTTCGTCGAGGAATTGGATGGCCTTGGTGAGCATGGCTTGACTTTCGGCCGAAGATATTGCCGTCCGCACCCCCAGTTTCTCCAAATGCCCTATGCCTGCCACCACATGTTGTGTGATGGTCCTGCTGCCCTTCATTCCAGGAAACCATGACCAGGAGCCGTCTGGAAGTTGGGCATCCCTCACCTTGGCCAACGCCACTTCCCGCTCTGATGCCATCCGGTTCAAATCAAACAACAGGGCGATTCGCTTCTTGCGCTCCGATTCATTGCCGGCATCCATCACCCAAGGAGTTTCTTCCAACAACAGGGATTTCAACTCTTGGTTTTTCTCCAGATTGGAAAGCAAGGATTCGGAACTCCCGGAAGCAGCCCAAGCGTCAAATACCTGTTTGATGCGAGGGTTGGAATTGGCCACATGGGAGGCGAGGGCATTGGCGTAAAACCTGCTGAAGGTCTGCTCTACGCACTCATAGGGATATTCCATGAGGTAAGGAAGGGCCTGGACCGCATACCAAGCGGGATTGGACGTGAATTCCAAGGTGAATCGATGGTGCCGGATGGTGGGCGATTTGTTGTTGATGAGTTTGTCGAGCATGAAGGTTTTACTTTCACCCGCCCTGACGGGTAGCGACATGGACTCTGTCAATAACAAGGTGTTGCTCATCACGGGCAAGGCTCCCTCCTCCCCGTCGCTGAAATCCCCGGACTTTGCCACCACACGGTACACCACGGCTTGGATACCTACCGGAATCCTCAGGGCCCACTTCACCACCACGGATTGCCCGGAGGCCACCTCAAAGGGCTGTTTGGGTTGCTGATTGCTGAATTGAACGTCCACAGGCTGCATTGTGATGGCGTCGAACAGTTGCAGGGTAGCATCGCCTTTCAGGTTTGAAGAGGACAAATTGCTCACTTTGGCAGTGAATTGCACCTTGTCGTACTCGCGGAAAAAGCGAGGCGGATTGGGCGAAACCATCAGGTCCTTTTGTGTGACCACTTCTTTTTCTACATACCCGGTTTTGAGGTCGGAGGTATATGCCAATGCCCGGAATTTCCATGTGGTAAGCGCTTCAGGCACCTTGAAAGCAATCACGACATTGCCGGCATCGTCAGTTTTCAGATGCGGATAGAAGAATGCTGTCTCCTGAAGGTTTTTGCGGATTGTGGGCGTGGATTCTTGGCCATCGGCAGTTCTTTCGGCCTTTCGGGTATTTCCTTCGTCCAAGAAAGAATCAACCTCAGCCCTTTTGTCCTCGGCCATGGGGGCCATCATGGCATTTGAAGTGGAAAATTGGGCAGCCAGTTTCCCACCCCTTGCGTAGGAATCAAAAACCACGTATCCGGAAAGGAATTCGATTTCATCGTATTGCTGTTGCTCCACCTGATATTCCAGTTGCCATCCAGCCAAATAGGACCACGCACCAACGAGTTGCCAACTGCTGTTTTCCTGATATCGGTGGCGGGGGTAGCTCATGGGCCACAAATCCAAACCCCAAGGTGCTGATCTGAATGCATCCAGTGAGGCATCATACATGCCTGCAAGCACCTCCGCAGTCACTTTTTCGCCATTTGGACCCTTGATTCTCAATTGCCATTCTTCGTCCTGTCCAGGCAGCAACTTGGACCTGAAGGTAGCGAACTCAACTTGTAACTGTTTGTTTTTCCATGGCACCCGGAACATGTGGGTTTCAGCAAACAAGCCTCCCTTCCTTAGGCCCAACAGGTGAACGGCAAAATTACCCCTGTCCTCCTCCTTCACGGGGAAACGCAAGGTTTGGGTGCCCGCATGTAACTCCACCCACTCTTGGGACAAGATCTTACCGTTCCTCTCCACATCCACCCGCAGCATCATTCCATCCTCAGCCGCTGCCACCACCAGTTCGGCATTTTCTCCGGGCTGAACTTCTTCATCCAAGGGCATGGCTTTATAAAAGCCACCGATGGACCTCGTTTTGCTCTCTTTGGCAAATACCCAGAAATGGTGCGCATGCTTCACGGGCGTCCCGAAAGCATCCCGGGTTTCCAAGACCGCACGGTACATTCCCTCCGTCCATTTTCCAAGGTCACCCAATGGGAGGCTATCGTTCTTCCCGGTGTCGAAAGGCAGGTCGGAAACCAATTTTGAAACTTTCCATTGGGCCGGGTCGTGTTCATTCCAATAGGCATGATGTGGATAGGCAGCCCTGAATTCCGCTTCATTCATGTAGTCTATATCCGGTAAAACGGAAATGCGGTCGTGCAAAGCGGTTGTCGGCAACTCCAACAGTTCGATCCTGACACGCCCGGATGCAGACTCGAATTCACCGTTCAGGTTTCGGGTTCTGACCTCTAAAAACGCCGGTTTGCCTTTTTGCAAAGCTGTAGGCATGGAAATGGAGGCCGAAAGTGCGATGCTCCCGACATCCACATGGGTCGAACCTGAATGGGTCTCACCGGTTGCATCCACCACATCGACTTCCACCCGGAAAGAAAATTGGGGAAGGGCTGCAGCATCCACCTTGTCATCGCACATTGCCTGAAATGAAAGCTTAAATTTGCCTTCTGAATCGGTGGCAATCGAACCATGGGCAACTTCAACCTCTGGTGAAACAGGAAGGGGCCTCCAACGTCCCCAATCGCAATACGGATAGCTTGCCGAACGGACAACCCGGTATTTCACCGCGGCATCCGCAACGGATGGACCAGAATAAGCCTCTGCACTGCCCGTGACTTGAACCGTTTCGCCCAATTTGAAACTGCCTTTCACCGCATCCATCTCCACTTTGAATTTGGGTCTTTTGTACTCTTCCACCGAAACCCCGATCCGGCCGTTTACCCCCGAAATGTGCATTTGTCCTGTTAGCCTGCCCCTTGGGGCTGTGAAACTTCCACTGAAAGCACCCATCGAATTCGTAGTGAGCCGCAGCAACTCGATTTCTTGGCCATTCACGTCCGTGAACCGGACCTCTGAAGTTTGCCCAGGCATCAATTCATGACGCCCCCCCGACTTTTTGACCATCAAGCCTTTGAATTGTATGGTCTGCCCCGGGCGGTACATAGCGCGGTCCGTGAAGAAAATGGTATAAGCTTGGTCGTAGTCGTTTCGAGGACTGCTCAGGTTATATTGGTACATGGGATCCCCCATCACCCACGAATGGCCTTGATGGGTCAGTTTCAGGCGGAAATTGCGGTAATTGTTTTGCTCCAACCGAATCATGATCTTACCATCGGAGTCGGTTTTTCCATAAGGTTTGAGGTCGTAGTTTAGCCTCCGGCGTTGGTAATCGTAGTCATCGAACACCAAATCCACCTCAACCCCTTGGATGGGCCGGCCACTGACACGGTCTGCAACCGTGACCTCGTGGAGATTGGGCTCCAAATGACGCACCACAAACCCCAAATGCGAAACATCGTGGCGTCCCACGACAATGACAGCATCCTCTTCCTCAATGTCCGCAGACTCCGATTCGGTTGCCATGACCCAATAATTGCCAGAAGGCATGGCCGGGATGGGAAGTTCAATCCGATGATGATCCATGTCGCCAGCTTTTGGCAACTCCACCGACCATGACTTCAATACCGGCAACCCTTGGAGTAAGGCCCGTCCTGCCGAATCGTCCAAATTCACAAGGCCGGATTCCTCGGGTTTTACTGACAACAATTTGAAGTATACTTTGCCCAGGTTGCGGTAATTCACATACAATCGACCCTGATAGCCCGGAGCTTCTACCGCCGCCAATTCCAATGAGAGGAACTTTTGCTGAACCTCTTCCAACAATGCTTTGCAATTCCTAGAGGAAAGGTCATCACCCTCGACATGGGGCTTCAAAACCTCCGCAGCTTTCTTCCTCCACCCCCTTTGGGCAGGCTGTCCTGAATTGGATTCGGCAAGCCTGATGTAATGGTTCGCAATCCGATAGGCTACCTCTGCAGCCTCTTCACCCCTTACATGTTGTCGCTGCAAACCCACCAAGGATTGGGCGTAAAAATCATCCACCCGATTGCCAACGGCATGGGTGCGCACAAATTCCAACCGGTCCAAATCAGCAAAAAGTTGCTCCCTTGGCCTTTCTGCATGAATCCGCAACAACCCTTGCCAAACCTGCAATGCCCTTGAAACCGGGGAAAGTGAATCCATGGTCCTGAAATCAACTTTCAGGAATGCATCGATAGGAAGGAAACCACCGTCCGTTTCTTTCAAGACAAAATCCTGAGCAGACTTCACCGATGCCACTTCTCCCAGCGCTAAAAAACGCAAATAGCGATGCGACAACAAATCATACAAAGTAGGTCTGATTCTTTCCGAACCCTCTCCGATGGTCAATACGGGCTGAAAATCCCGCACATTCACCCCGACCAAAGCCTTCTCATCCTGCAAGGAGGCTTCAAACAGAAGCCTTGCCTCATTCAAAATCCTGTCAAGACTCCAAGTGTAAGCGTCATCATCTTCCCCAGCTCCTGCGGTTCGGTTACCAGACCTCCACTTTTGAGTGAAGTAAAAACTTTGATAATCCTCTGCCAGAATACTTTGCAATACATATTTCATCACTCCGTCACTGGCATTGATTTCATTTTTCAAACGATTGAAATTGGCCACATCCGATGCTTCATCCCTCAAATCGCTGATTTTCAAAACATACAACACAGCCTTCACTTGATGTGGTTGGTTTGCCTCCCCCTTGGCCTGCTGGTAAAGTTTCAGAACCATGTTGAGCGCATCTTCCGCCAAATTCAGATCAAGAAGCGAGTCCACTTTTCGCCATTGGGTATCATAATCACCTCCTGCAGTTTGAAGGGCACCCTCTTGGCTTTTCTCCGAAAACGTTTCGTTCACCGGATTTTCCTTCCCTTCAAATGTGGAGTAAACTGCGGTGGCAAGACCTGCAAAGAGAGCGAGGATGGCAAGGTGGCGCTTCATGTGAAATTGGATTCAGGACAAAAGTACGGGTTGAATATCGCAAAATTGGTGCCTCAAATTGTCAGATTCCACAATCCACCGTTTGAAATTCCAAGCCATACCACAAGACGATATTCTGCCGTGAATGACTAAATTGGCAGCCAATGGATAAAATCACACGCGCAGAGGTCAAATGGATCAAAGGGTTGCAGGCTCGGAAAGAGCGGGATACCGACCGCTGCCTGGTGGTGGAAGGGAAGAAAATGGTGGGCGAATTGGTGGAATTAGGATGGTCATTCCGGTTTTTAGTGGCCACTGACACTGAATTTTTTCTGACATTCCAGCCCTTCACCATCGCAAATGCGGGAAGGACGAAATGTCCGCCATGAGTTCCTTGGAAAGCCCTGAGGGTTTGCTCGCCGTGGTGGACTATCCCGACGAATCCTTGTATCGGAAAGTGGATTGGTTGCAGGACCTCCCCCCCGGCAAATCGTTTTGGTTGGACGGCATCCAGGACCCGGGCAATTTGGGCACCATCCTCCGCATAGCAGATTGGTTTGGATTCGGCTCGGTGATTTGCGGCCCAGGCACGGCAGATTGCTACAATCCCAAGACTTTGAGGGCATCCATGGGCTCGGTTTTCCGAATCCCTGTGATTTATGCATCCGATTGGCCTTCCATGGTTACGCACCACGCGAACTCAATCCTGATTGCCGATATGGAGGGCATCCCCGCCGAAAAGGCGCCCTTTCACCAACGACCATATATCCTCATCGGCAACGAAGCCAACGGCGTTTCGGGACCTGTCCGCAATACCGCTGGGATAGAATGCGTGACCATTGAAAGGTTCGGAAAAGCAGAAAGTCTCAATGCGGCCATCAGTGCGGGCATTTTGGCCTACGCAAGCTGTACCCCAGAATGATACCGTGCATTGGATTGTTCAGCCTGCCCAGCCTGTTGATAATCCTTTGTCCATCCCAATCAAAAGGCCCATAAATCCACCTACCTTTGTTGCATGATTCGCTGGATTCCATTGGTCATGTTGCTCCTGCTCTGGGGATGCCAATCGGGTAGCGAGGTGGATGAGACATCAGCCCCCAATGCTTCCGTGTTGGATCAACTCCAAGGTGAACCTCAATTGACGGCACGCGATTCTGCCATGGAAGCCTTTCCGGTGGATTCAGGAAGATGCCAATACATCGAGGGGGCCTTCAACGTGCCCGATGCCATGGAAATCATCTTCGGACTTTACGACAAGAACGTGGAATGCAGCAAGTGGATTTGCAAACCGCAAGAATTGCCCGCCTTTGCATCCAAAGCTTCTGGCAAAGGGGTGGTCCATACACGTGCCGCCAAACAATACGATTTCGTTTCAGATGGTGTCCAAAAGGTTGTTTTGCTCACTGCCACGCTGTCTAAAGACCAAAATGGTTGGGAAAACTGCCATGCCTGCGCCCCGATTTTGGGAGCCGCCATGTTCACCCGCATCGATTCGGCATGGTTTGTGGAAGCAATCAAGAAAAACATCACCGAAGTCGGGGCTTGGGGTGAATTGCCATCCAACAACCTCGTGAAAATGGGCCCAGATACATATGGGGTCGCATTCGACTACGGTTACACGGGACAAGGAACCACCTTGGGGGGCACCCTCCTGATCGCATTCGGGGATGGAAGCATCCAACAGGTCGCGGACATTCACACCACATTCAGCAACGAGGGGATGTTCATGGACGGTCAACAGGACGATTTGGCCTACGGATATGAATCCACCATTTCCTTTCAACCGGGCGACAACACGGAAATTTTCGACCTTGTGGTGGCCACCACCGGGACGCGTCCCGCCGATGGCTTGGATGGCACAGGGCCCGTCCGACGATTCCAGGAACAAAGAACCTATGTGCTCCACGGTGGCAGTTATGTCCTGTATGACAGTGTGATGATTCGAAATTGACCATGGCAAATCCAACCGACAGACCGTGCCCCTGCGGCAGCAAAAAATTGTACCATGATTGTTGTGGTCCGATTGTGGACGGCAATAAACTTCCGGCCTCGGCGGTTGAACTCATGCGTGCGCGATACAGCGCCCATGTGAAGGGGAAATATGGTTTCGTGCTTCAAACCACCCATCCATCCACGCGGGGGAGACATGATTTGACCAAACTCAAAAACTGGTCGGATTCTGTATTGTGGAAGAAATTGGACATTTTGGCTACTTCCAAAGGCAGTCAGATGGACAATGATGGAACGGTGGAATACCAAGCTTGGTACATTGATGACGAGGGCCTCCAATGTCTTCGAGAGCGCTCCCGATTCGAAAAAGTGGCGGATGTATGGTTTTACGTGGATGGCTCGCACCATGGGCTGCCCAAACTGGAGGGCAGCGCGAATTGTCCATGCGGTTCAGGGAAAAAATACGAGTCCTGCTGCGGTTGAAATCGTCTTAACTCCTGCACAAATCAGCCAAAGCATCCAGCCAAACGGAGTTCAAGTTCAAGCCCTCCACCAAGGTCAGTTCTTCTCCGCCCCAATGCTTGAAATCTTCTTGATATTCCGTTCCGATTTCGAATATCGTTTCCAAGCAGTCTGAAGTGAAGGCCGGGCAAAAAACCAAGACCTTTTTATTTCCTTGTTTGACCAATTCCTTTAAGGTGTCAATGGTGTAGGGCTTCTTCCAAGGGGTTTTACCCAAGCGTGACTGGAATGACGTCGTGTAGGTCCCCGATTCCAATCCCAACTCTTTCACAATGGCATGGGTCGTGGCATAACATTGCGCACCGTAGCAGTAGTGGTTATGGTCACCACGCACCTCGCAACATTGGGGCTGTCTCAAACAATGGCCGTGGCTGTCCGCTTTGACCAGTTGTCTCTCCGGCAATCCATGGTAGCTGAACAAAATGTGGTCGTAAGAATCGATCCCGGCGGCCCTTCCAAGCTCCGCGAAGGCAGCAATCATCCCCGGATGATCCGGATAACTGTTCACGAAGCGGACGTCGGGAATCACCTGCCATGTCGAAAGGACCCGCATCACTTCTTGGTGCACACTACCGGTAGTGGCGGAAGCATATTGAGGAAAAAGGGGAACCACCTTGATTTCCTTGATTCGTTTGCCTTTGAACTTTTCCAACGCAGAGGCAATGGAAGGATTCTGGTAACGCATGGCCAGCTCCACCTGATAGGCATCTCCCAAACTTGCTTGGATGGCATCGGCTTGACTGCGCGAAATCACGGCCAATGGAGAACCTTCCGAGGTCCAGATTTCCTTGTAGCTTTTGGCGCTTTTGGGTGAACGGAATGGAGCAATGATGCCCCTAACCAACAATTGGCGCTGCAAAAAAGGAATGTCAATGACACGGGGGTCGGTGAGGAATTCTACCAAATAACGGCGGACATCTCCGGTTGCAGGCGAATCGGGGGTCCCGAGATTCACCAACAAGATTCCGGTCTTGGGTTCAATGGACATGACTGATTGAGTTGTGATGCATGGGCAACCAACTTCTCCGTGAATTGTTTATCCGGAAATGCGGTCCAAGCGTATGAAAGAATAGGGCCAGGCATGGGTTTCGTCCGCTTCATGGCGTTCGGTGGAAACAACCTTCCAGTTGGTCTCGTCCTCCAACCTGAAAAAAGTATCTCCCTCCACCTCGTGGTGGACCCTGGTGAGGTAAATCCGATCTACCAATCCTGCGGCCAAGGCTTCGGCATAAACGGTGCCGCCACCGATGATGAAGACTTCCGACTCTGGGCGACAAAATTCAAGGGCCTCTCGCAGATTGGGTTTCACAATACAGCCCTCGATTTGACCCACCGATTGTGACAAAACGATGTTGGTCCGGTCTTTCAGGGGTTTCCCAATAGAATCGAAGGTTTTACGGCCCATGATTACAGGATGACCGGTGGTGAGTTTGCGGAAATACTTCAGATCAGCCGGCAACCTCCAAGGCAATTGATTTCCTGCCCCGATGATGCCATTTTCAGCGGCTGCGACCACGATGCTCACAATCATACGGCTACGGGCGCTTTGATGGCGGGATAAGGCTCATACCCTTCGAGGGAGATGTCAGAAAAGGAGAATGCGAACAAATCCTGGATTTGCGGATTCAACACCAATTTCGGCAAGGTCTTCGGCTC
>Ga0209972_10003061_pt1 | contig 13268 bp, 12 predicted proteins | sample NOAtaG_7_FD_187302 | JGI IMG/M metagenome (GOLD analysis project Ga0209972, IMG submission 187302) | Freshwater lake microbial communities from Lake Erie, under a cyanobacterial bloom - NOAA_Erie_Diel1S_2200h metaG (SPAdes) (version 2) | ecosystem: Environmental > Aquatic > Freshwater > Lake ...
CGCCGGGATCCTCCGGGGGGGCGGTCTGAACTCTTAACGAGGCTGGAAGCCCTCCTAATACCGTGTCGGAACGTTTGACGGTTTGAAGCGGAGGTCATTATCTGGCGGCAAGGAGATTTCAGATTCTCCAAGTTTCCGCGGTGATTTCGCTCCCATGAACCTGTTGCAACGCGTCTGGCGCTCCTCCCTCGGGAAGAAGTACCTCATGGCCCTGACCGGCCTGGCCCTCTTTGGTTTCGTGGTCGGGCACCTGCTCGGGAACCTTCAGATCTTCGGGAAACCGGAGCTGATCAATTCCTACGCCCATTTCCTCAAGTCCAAGCCTGGCCTGCTGTGGGGGGCGCGCCTTGGTCTCCTGGCCACGGTGGGACTCCACGTGGCCGCCGCGCTGAGCCTGAGCGCCGCCAATCGCGCGGCCCGCCCGGTCGGGTACGCCGGCGGAAGCGCCCATGGCTCCAGCTGGCAGTCGCGGTACATGCTGGTCAGCGGCCTGGTGATCCTGTCGTTCGTCGTCTACCATCTGCTGCACTTCACCGCGCAGCTCCCGGCCCTCAACGGAGGTCTCGACGTCCGGACCCTGACGGCGCTCCTGGCCGATGGCACCCAGGTGCAGGACGTGTACGCGATGATGGTCCACGGGTTCCGCAAGGGCTGGGTGAGCCTCTTCTATCTGGTGGCGCAGTCCCTCCTCTTCGTCCACCTGAGCCACGGGCTGGCCTCGATGTTCCAGTCGCTGGGCTTCCGGAACCACGTCTGGTGGCCCCGCATCGCCACCTTCGCCAAGGTCGCCAGCTTTGTCGTCTTCCTCGGGTACGCGTCGATCCCCGTGGCCGTCCTCACCGGGATGGTCGGCGGGCAGGTGCAGAACACCCCGAAGACCCCGACCACCGCAACGGAGACCCTTCGCTGATATGGCCACCCTCAATTCTCAGATCCCCTCGGGCTCCCTCGCCGGCAAGTGGGAGAAGCACAAGTTCAGCTCCAAGCTGATCAACCCGGCCAACAAGCGGAAGTACAAGGTCATCGTCGTCGGTGCGGGCCTGGCGGGCTCCAGCGCCTCGGCCACCTTGGCCGAGCTGGGCTACGAGGTGCACAACTTCGTCTTCCACGATTCCCCCCGCCGCGCCCATTCGGTCGCCGCGCAGGGTGGCATCAACGCCGCCAAGAACTACCAGAACGACGGCGACTCCGTGCACCGCCTCTTCTACGACACGATCAAGGGCGGCGACTACCGGGCGCGCGAGGCCAACGTGCACCGGCTGGCCGAGGTCTCGGTCAACATCATCGACCAGTGCGCGGCCCAGGGGGTCCCGTTCGCCCGCGAATACGGCGGCCTGCTCGACAACCGCTCCTTTGGCGGGGCTCAGGTCTCGCGCACGTTCTACGCCCGCGGGCAGACCGGTCAGCAGTTGCTGCTGGGTGCCTATTCCGCGCTGAACAAGATGATCGGCGCCGGCGGGGTGAAGTCCCACACCCATTCCGAGATGCTCGACCTGGTGGTGGTCGACGGCCATGCCAAGGGCATCATCGTGCGCAACCTGCAGACCGGCGAGATCACCCGCCACAGCGCCGATGCGGTCGTGCTGGCCACCGGCGGGTATGGCAACGTGTACAACCTCTCCACCTACGCCCGGGGCTCGAACACCACGGCCATCTGGCGTGCGTACAAGCGAGGGGCCTGCTTCGCCAACCCGTGCTACACGCAGATCCACCCGACCTGCATCCCGGTGTCGGGCGACTATCAGTCCAAGCTCACGCTGATGTCCGAGTCGTTGCGCAATGACGGGCGCATCTGGGTGCCCAAGCGCAAGGAGGACCGACTGAAGAACCCGGCCGAGATCTCCGAGGCCGACCGGGACTACTACCTGGAGCGGATGTACTCGGCCTTCGGCAATCTGGCTCCGCGCGACATCGCCAGCCGCGCCGCCAAGTATGTCTGTGACGAGGGGCGCGGCATCGGCGACACCGGCCTGGGCGTTTACCTGGACTTCGCCGACTCCATCCGCCGACTGGGCGAGGGCAAGGTGCGCGAACGCTACGGCAACCTCTTCGCGATGTACCATGAGATCACGAACGAGGACGCCTACAAGACGCCGATGCGCATCTACCCGGCCGTGCACTACACGATGGGTGGTCTCTGGGTGGACTACAACCTGATGAGCAACATCCCCGGCCTGTTTGTGCTGGGCGAGGCCAACTTCTCCGACCACGGGGCCAACCGCCTTGGCGCCAGCGCCCTCATGCAGGGTCTCTCCGACGGGTACTTCGTGCTCCCGAGCACCATCGCCACCTACCTCGCCACGGTGAAGGCGGGCACCCGTCCGGCGACCGACCGGGGCGAGTTCCGGCAGGCCGAGGACGACGTCCGCGGCTTCATCCGGCGGGTCGTCTCGGGCAACGGCAAGCGGACCCCGGACAGCTTCCACAAGCAGTTGGGCAAGATCATGTGGGAGTATTGCGGCATGGCCCGCAACGCGGCGGGCCTCCAGAAGGCCATCCAGCTCATCGGCGACCTCCGCGAGGAATTCCGCACCCAGGTCAAGGTGCTGGGTGAGGCCGAGGGCTGGAACCAGTCGCTCGAGAAGGCGGGGCGCGTGGCCGATTTCATCGAACTGGGCGAACTGATGTGCCGGGATGCGCTGATGCGCGAGGAAAGTTGCGGCGGCCACTTCCGCGAGGAATACCAGTACACCGCCGCCGATCCCGAGGTTCAGCAGGGGATCGTCAACGCCGGCGACGTCAAGCGACGCGACGACCAGTTCGCCTTCGTCGGCGCCTGGGAATATGCCGGAGCGGCCGACAAGGCCCCGGTCCTCAACCAGGAGCCCCTCGTCTACGAGGAGGTCAAGATGAGCACCCGCAGCTACAAGTGATCCTCACCCGCAACACCGTCTCCCCATTGCCATGAACGTGACCCTCAAAGTCTGGCGCCAGAAGAACGCGAACACGCCGGGCGAGTTCAAGACCTACACCTCGCCCACGCTCAACCCGAACATGTCGTTCCTGGAGATGCTCGACGTGGTGAACGAGGACCTTGCCAACCGGGGCGAGGAACCCATCGCCTTCGACCACGACTGCCGCGAGGGCATCTGTGGCACCTGTTCCCTGGTGATCGACGGAAAGCCGCATGGTCCCCACAAGGGCGTGGCCACCTGCCAGACCTACATGCGCAGCTTCAGCGATGGCGACGAGATCGTCGTGGAACCGTGGCGGGCCAAGGCCTTTCCCATCGTCAAGGACCTGGTCTGCGACCGCAAGGCCTTCGACCGCATCCAGCAGGCCGGCGGATTCATCAGCGTGCGCACCGGCAGCGCCCCCGATGCCAACAGCATCCCGGTGCCCAAGGAGAACGCCGACTTGGCCATGGATGCGGCCCAGTGCATCGGCTGCGGGGCCTGCGTGGCCGCCTGCAAGAACGCCAGCGCGATGCTCTTCGTCGCGGCGAAGGTCTCGCACCTCGGCCTGATGCCCCAGGGGCAACCCGAGCGCTACAAGCGCGTCAAGGCCATGGTCGATCAGATGGACACCGAGGGGTTCGGCGCCTGCACGGTCACGGGCAGTTGCGAGGCGGTCTGCCCCAAGGAGATCTCCCTCGACTTCATCGCGCGGATGAACCGCGACTACGCGCTGGCCCTCATCCAAGGCGACCCGAAGCAGGTGGCCGGTGGCGGGGCCGGCTGAGCCGTTCCCGGAATCTCCCTCCATCAGCCATGTCCCGACCGGACGTTGAACCGGCGGGTCATCCGGGGGGAACTTGCCAAAAACCGTCGGTGGCGACATCCTCTGCCGACCCCTCGTCTGACGTCCATGAAACCATCCCCATCCCCCCATTGCTCCTCCGCGGCTTCCAGCCGAGGGGGTTTCACCCTGATCGAACTGCTGGTGGTCATCGCGATCATCGCGATCCTCGCCGGCATGCTGTTGCCCGCCCTCGGGAAGGCCAAGTCCAAGGCCCAGGGCATCATGTGCATGAACAACGGAAAGCAGCTCATGCTGGGTTGGACGCTCTACTCGGGGGACAACCGTGAGGAGATCTGCCTGTCCTCCGGATTGGGCGGCCTGGTCAACACCCACAGCCCGACCAAGAACTATCCCCTGAACCAGTGGTGCATGGGCACCATGCACGAGGGACCGAGCTGGACGAACTCGATCCTCATCATGGACTCGTTGATGTACAAGTACGTCGGGGCCCTCGCGGTGTACAAGTGCCCGGCCGACCGGGCCACGACCCGGAGCCCCTGGGGCGTCGGTGGCGGCATCCCGAAGGTCCGGAGCCTGTCGATGAGCTGCTACATGAACCCGATCCGCGGCCAGGAGTGGGCCACCGGTCGGGCCTACCGCAAGCAGAGCGACTTCATCCTGGGGGCCGCGATGACCTGGGTGACCATCGATGAGAACCCGGCCTCCATCAATGACGGATGGTTCGTGCACGCCTCCCAGACCTCCTTCGTCGACTACCCCGCCTCCTACCACAACACCGCCGGTGGCCTCTCCTTCGCCGACGGGCACTCGGAGATCAAGAAGTGGCGCTCGCCGACGATCCTGACCTACGGGGCCCGTGCCCGCTCGGATCGCGCCCTCGACACGCTGGATGCGACCTGGTTGTACGAGCGCACGACCACCTACTGAGGCCGGGGACTCCCAAGCCAGTCTTTGACGGGCCGATGGGTTGCGGGTGTCATCGGCGGCATGGCACGACTTCCGGTCATTGATCGTTTCCTGCACGAGCGGTCGCTGTTGGCCTCGGGGGTGGGCGTGCTGGCCGGGGTCGACGAGGCGGGCCGTGGCCCGCTGGCCGGCCCGGTGGTCGCCGCGGCGGTTGTCTTGCCACGCTCCTGGGTGCTGGAAGGCATCCCGGACCAGTGGGCGGGCCTGAACGATTCCAAGCAGTTGTCCGAGGCCCGACGGGAGCGATTCTTCGAGGCCTTGACCACGGAGCCCGGGGTCCGGTTCGCCATCGCCCCGGTGGATGCCGGCGTGATCGACGCCATCAACATCCTCCAGGCCACCCACCGGGCGATGAACGAGGCCTTGGCCGGCCTGGGGCAGGATGTCGAGCACGCCCTCGTGGACGGGCGCCCGGTGCGCTCGCTCCGGTGCCGCCAGACCGCGCTGGTGAAGGGGGATGGCCTGAGCTATTCCATCGCAGCCGCCTCGGTGCTGGCGAAGGTGACCCGGGACCGGATGATGCTGGAGGCCGATTCCAAGTGGCCGGGCTACGGGTTCGCCGTCCACAAGGGATACCCCACGGCACAGCATCTCGTGGCCCTCGCCCGATTGGGACCATGTCCCATCCATCGGCTCAGCTTCGGTCCGTTGCGGAACACCGGGGCCGGGCTGTTCCCGGCATGAGCCCCTGGCCGGCATGGTTCCGCCCCGGGGATCCCGACGCCCACCTGCGCCTCGGGCGGTGCGGTGAAGCCGCCGCGCGGCGTGAGCTCGAGCGACAGGGCATGAAGGTGCTCTGCGCCAACTACCGTCACGGGCGGGGGGAGATCGACCTGATCGTCCGCGACGGCGAGGTGCTTGCCTTCGTGGAGGTGAAGTCCCGCTCGTCCGAGAGTTGGGTGCGTCCCGCCCAAGCCGTCGGACAGGCCAAGCAGCGGATGATCTCCGACACGGCACTGGCCTATCTGGCCGAGTTGGGGCGACCCCAGGTGGCCTTCCGGTTCGACGTCGTGGAGGTGCTCTTCGATGGCGCGCAGGTCCGCGAGGTCCGGCATATCGCCGATGCCTTCCCGCTGGCCCGCGGGCGCATGTACCGCTGAGGCAATCGGCCTTGGGAGAGCGGCTCAGGCGGGCGTGGCCGTCGTGCCTGATCCGCGCCGCAGGGCCGCCTCCCGTTCCACCAGCGTCGGGTGGGAGTAATGGAAGCCGCTGTACCAGGGATGCGGTGTCAGGTTGGAGAGATTCTTCTCGTGCAGTTTGCGCAGGGCCCCGATGAGCGACCCGCTTTCCCCCATCGCCGAGCGGGCGTAGGCGTCGGCCTCGAATTCGTGCCGGCGTGAGCGGCGGGTGGCCAGCGGCGTCAGCCAGAAGGTCACGGCGCCTCCGAGGAGCCCCGCCAGCAGCAGCACCGGGGCGACGCCGGCGGATGCCTTGAACCCGAAGGCCTCCAGGAATTCCGGCCTGCCCGCCAGCCAGCCCAGCAGCCCGAAGCCCGCCAGCGAGGATGCGCCCGACCAGAGGAGCATCTTCGGGACATGGCCACACCGGTGGTGTCCGATCTCGTGCGCCAGCACCGCCTCGAGCTCGGCCTCGGTCAGTTGGGCGATCAGCGTGTCGTAGAGCACGATCTTCCGGAACCTGCCGAATCCCGTGAAATAAGCGTTCGAATGGGCCGACCGCCGACTGCCGTCGGCCACCTGGATGGTCCGGGCGCCGAACCCCGTGCGTTCGCCCAGCCGCAGGAGACGCTCCCGCAACGACCCCTCGGGCAGCGGGGTGAACTTGTTGAACAGCGGCAGGATGAGGATCGGGGCCAGGACCATCATGACCGCCTGGAAGGCCATCAGCAGGCCCCAGGCCCAGAGCCACCACCGGTCCCCGATCCAGCCGGTCAGGCGCAGGATGCCCGCCAGCAGCGGCAGGCCGAGCACGATGCCCAGCGCAAGGGTCTTGGCCTGGTCGGCCAGCCAGGTCCCGAGCGTGCTCCGGTTGAAGCCGAAGCGTTCCTCGAGGCGGAACTGCGCCCACCAGTCCAGAGGCATCCCGGGCAGGCTGGTCGCGAACGACACCGCCAGCAGCCACGCGGCCTGGGCCCATGCGCCGCTCCCGACAGCCCCGACCCAGAGTCCGTGGCTCCACGGCAGCAGGCCGCTTCCCAGCACGCATGTCGTCACCGCCAGGTCCAGCAGCTCCTCGACCTGGGCGAATCGGGATTTGGCGATCGTGTACCCGACGGACCTGCGGTAGGTGGCCTCGTCCATGATGTCCCGCAGCGCCTCGGGCGGGCGCTCCGCATGGGCGCGGACGTGCCGGCGGTTCAGCAGGGACAACACCCCCTGTGCCAGCCCGCGGAGGGCCAACAGCGACAGGGACAGAACAAGGATGAATGCCGGGGCCATGGAACGCGTCTGCACGGAGCCAAACACTGGAAGGGTTCTCCAACAATCTTGGAAAACTGCGTTGGCGGATGATACGTGTTCGTACGATCCTTCCCCGAAGACGGGTTTTCCAAAAGAGATTTCCCTTAGCTGACAAGCGTCGATGAAGATTCTGATCGTGATCCTGTTGGTCGGGGCCCTGGGGGCCGGCGGGTGGTATTACACCCAGCGCCAGCGCCAGGCGGCCGAACCGCAAGCCAGCGCCAAGGTGGACACGGCGGTCATCGAGACCCGCGACATCAAGTTCGCCATCAATGCCGCCGGCGACATCACCCCGGCCGAGCAGGTCAGTGTCCGGCCCGAGGTCAACGGCAAGATCGAGGTGTTGCCGGTCGATGTCGGCGACCGGGTCAAGGCCGGTCAGCTGCTCTTCAAGCTGGACGACCGCGAGCTCCAGACCCAGCGCCAGCAGGAGGAGAAGAACGTCGAACGGTCCCGGTTGCAGCTGGGTCAGGCCGAGCGCGACTACCAGAGGGCCCGTCAGCTCTTCGAGGGCAAGCTCATCTCCCAGGAGCTCTTCGAGGACAGCCGGACCAAGTACGACCTCGCCAAGAACGAGTTGGCCCTCCGCGAGAAGTCCCTCGACCTCATCATCGAGCGGCTCCGCAAGACCGAGGTCATGGCCCCCTTCGATTCCACCATCCTGACCCGTCCGATCTCGGTGGGGCAGGCCGTCTCCGGTTCCGGTGGCTTCAACGCAGGAACGGAGGTCCTGACCATCGCCAACCTCAACGACCTGATCGTCAACGCGCACATCAACCAGGCCGATGTCACGCGGCTGCATGTCGACCAGCAGGTCGAGGTGACGGTGGAGGCCGTTTCCGGGCTCAAGGTGATCGGCCGGGTCGAGCGCATCGCGCCGCAGTCGACCCTCAAGAACAACATCCGCGGGTTCGCCGCCCGCATCCTGCTGAAGGATGTCGGCCAGCAGATCCGCCCCGGGATGAGCGCCAACATCTCCATCCCGGTGGCCAGCGCCGACAACGTGGTCGCGGCCCCGCTGGCGGCCGTCTTCACCGAGACCAACCCGGCCACGCGGGAGATCGAGCGTCATGTCTGGGTTCGGAAGGATGACGCCTGGGAGCGGCGCTCGGTGAAGATCGGCGTCAGTGATTATTTCTTCGCCGAGGTCACCTCGGGCCTGCAGGCCGGCGAGGTGGTTTCGCTGGAGGACCGATCCAAGGAGACGTCCACGGGCGGTGCGACCAACGGCGTCAAGGTGGCCTCCAAGCCGGCCGAGTCCCGGCGCTGACACCGAACACGGCCATGGCGCTGCTCGAACTCCGCAACGTCTCCAAGATCTACCACCTCGGTGGGGAGGAGATCCGGGCCCTCGACGACGTGTCCCTCGACCTCGAGCAGGGCGAGTTCGTGTCGATCATCGGGCCTTCCGGCAGCGGCAAATCCACGTTGATGCACATCCTCGGCTGCCTGGACACGCCCACCCGGGGCAATGTCACCCTGGCCGGCACCGAGATCGCGCGGGCCTCGGCCCGCGAACTGGCCAAGGTGCGCAACCGGACGATCGGCTTCGTCTTCCAGTTCTTCAACCTGCTCCCCAAGCTCAACGTGCTCCAGAACGTCGAGTTGCCCATGATCTACGCGGGCATCGGAGGCCGGGAACGCCGTGCGCGCGCCGAGAAGGCCCTTGAGATGGTGGAGTTGACCCACCGGCTCAAGAATCGGCCCAACCAGCTCTCGGGTGGCCAGCAGCAACGGGTGGCCATCGCCAGGGCCCTGGTCAACAATCCCAAGATCCTGCTCGCGGACGAGCCGACCGGGAATCTCGACACGCATACGGGCGAGCTCATCCTGGCACTCTTCCGCCGGTTGGCGGGCGAGGGGCGCACGGTGATCCTGGTCACCCACAATCCCGAGATCGCCGCGGTCACGCCGAGGCGCATCGAGATCCGCAACGGCCGCATCGCCCAGCAGGTCGACGCGAAGCTCGCCGGCCTGGACCGCGTGGGTGCGGGCTCCGGTTCGGCTCCAAGTTCATCGCCATGAGCGCCGAACCCCAGATCCTGTCGATCCCCGGGATGTCCGTCCCGGTGCCCACCTCCTTGCCGGACCTGCCGGTCGGCCAGACCAGCCTGGGCAACGCGGTCGTGGTGGGGCTCAAGGAGATCTGGGCCCACAAATTCCGGAGCGCGCTGACCATGCTCGGCATCGTGCTCGGGGTCTCCTCGCTGGTGGCGATGAGCGCCATGGTCCAGGGCATGGAGAACGGGCAGCGCGAGGCGATGCTTGCGATCGGCGGCCTCGAGAAGGTCCGCATGGAGGCCCAGCGGGTGCCTGTCGAGCAGAGGCACCTCCGGGACATGGCCCGCGGGATGACCCTCGCCGATGTCGAGGCCCTCAAGGCGGGTGTGCCCGACATCGAGATCATCGCGCCGGAGATGCGCCTCGAGGTCGACCCGACCCTGCAGGCCAACGGGCGCTTCCACCGCACCTTCATGACCGGGGGCATCCTGCCCGAGAAGATGAGGATCATGGAGCACGAGGTGGAGCACGGGCGGATGTTCAACGACATCGACTCCGCCGAGGCGAGGCCCGTGTGCCTCATCGGCACGGGCATCCGCGATGAACTCTTCGGCCGGCCCGAAGAGACCGGCAGCGAGGTGATCCCCTTGGGGCGCACGATGACCATCAATGGCCAGCCCTTCACCATCATCGGCATGTTCAAGCGCTACGAGGGCGAGCAGGACCGGAAGCAGCGCCTCGAACGCGAGGCCGAGCGCCAGCGGTTGCTGGCGGAGGGCAAGGTCCCGCCCAAGGCCGGGGGACCGTCCCGGGGACAGGGCAGGGGGGGCTCCTTCGCCTTCTGGATCAAGAACAACACGGTCTACATGCCCCTGAACACCATGTGGCACCGGTTCCAGGCGGGCCTTTCCAATGCGCCACCCGAGCCCCGCCTGAGCAACATCGAACTCAAGGTGCGCGACTTCTCGAGGATCGAGCAGACGCTGGCGCGGATCCGCAACATCATGATGGTCAACCACCGCGGCATCGAGGACTTCTCCTTCCGGACCTTCGAGGACTGGAGCGCGGACATCGACCGGTTCGTGAAGAACGCCCGGATGAGTGGTGGGCTCATCGCCGGGATCAGTCTTTTCGTCGGCGGCATCGGCATCATGAACATCATGCTGGCGAGCATCTCCGAGCGGATCCGGGAGATCGGCATCCGCAAGGCGGTGGGTGCCGGGGGGTTGGACATCTTCGTGCAGATCCTGGTGGAGAGCATGGTCATCGCGGTGGTCGGCGGTCTCCTCGGGCTGGCGTTCTCCCGCCTGGTGGTGCTTGGCATCACCTGGGTGGCGCCGACCGGCAATGACCCCGTGATCACCGGCGGGGCCATGGCGCTGTCCTTCGGGTTCGCGGTGGTGGTCGGGTTGCTGGCGGGCATCTTCCCCGCGGTGAAGGCCGCCCGCATGGACGTCATCCAGTCCCTCCGCTACGACTGATGAACCTCCTCAACGCCATCCTGATCGGGCTGAAGGAGGTCTGGGCCCACAAATTCCGCTCGCTGCTGACACTCTTCGGCGTCGTGCTGGGAGTGGCCTCGCTGGTCGGCATGAGTGCGATCATCAAGGGCATGGAGAACGGCATGCGCGAGTCGATGATCGCGATGGGTGGCGCCGACAAGGTGCTGCTGCAACGGCAGGCGGTGCCGGCCTATCAGGAGCACCTCGCCGATCAGGCGCCCGGGCGCACCCTGGTCGACGTCATGGCCCTCAAGGAGGGGGCCCCGTTGCTGAAGGTGGTCTCGCCCGAGATGGCGGTGCCGGACGTGATCGTGTCGCGTGGCGAGCGGCGGGCCAGCCCGGAGGAATGTGTCGGCGTCTGGCCGGAGGTCCTCGACATGAACCTGCACACCGTCGAGCACGGGCGGTTTTTCAATGCGGTTGACGAGGAGAAGGCCCACTCGGTCTGCGTGATCGGCACGGGGATCCGGGACTCCCTCTTCGGGGATCCGGACGAGGTCGGGCGCGAGATCATCCCGATCGGAGAGACCATCCAGATCAACGGGCAACCCTTCACCATCGTCGGCATGTTCTCCCATTATGCCAGCGAACAGGACCTCAAGGCCCGGGCGTTGCGCAAGCGGGCTGGGGCCGAGGGGGCGAAGGTCGAGCCGAAGAAGTCCCGTGGGTGGGGCCGGAAGGGCGGGTGGGCCTTCTGGCGGAAGAACAACACGCTCTACATCCCGCTGAACACCGCCTGGGTCCGGTTCCGCATGGCGGGCGACACCGATGGGATCCCCGACCCGCGACTCAGCGACATCGACCTCAAGGTGCGGTCCATGGAGCAGATGGAACTGGCCCTCCAGCAGGCCAAGAACGTCCTTCTGGTCACCCACCGCGGCATCGAGGATTTCACCTTCCAGACCCAGGAGAACCAGGTCCAAAGCATCAACCAGCAGATCCGCAACGCCCGGCTCAGCGGCGGGATCATCGCCGGCATCAGCCTTTTGGTCGGAGGCATCGGCATCATGAACATCATGCTGGCGAGCATCAATGAGCGGGTCCGCGAGATCGGGACCTGCAAGGCCCTTGGGGCGACCGGTGTGGACGTGTTCATCCAGATCATCGTCGAGAGCATGGTCCTGTCGCTCATCGGCGCGGTCGCTGGTCTGGCCGCTTCGCTGCTGATCGTTGACGTGCTGGCCTTCCTGGCGCCGACCGGCAACACCCCGGTCATCACTTGGGAGGCCCAGGTGGTGGCGGTGGTGTTCAGCGGGACCGTCGGGGTGGTGGCGGGCTTTCTGCCGGCGGTCAAGGCTGCCCGACTCGAACCCATCCAGGCCCTCAGGTATGAATGATGATGGGGAAGGTGGTGTGTGAAGGTTGCGCAATCGCTGCGTGGAATCCCCGCCTGACTGGCCCCTCAGCCGCGAACCGAGTCCCCGCCTTGCGACGCCATCTGTCGCTCATCCCTCTTTTCGTGAAAGTTATTGATCCGGCGCGCCCTCCACACCACTTGGCATCGAACCGGCTAGCATCGACCTGTTCGCAACAGGCTGGGTAGCCTGATTTGTTGACTCATCTGGGGTTACCCCCGCAGCGCAAGCTGCGGGGGTTTTCTCCCTTATCATACATGGTGACAGGTTCAATGTAGTTGACGGGGTGGTGGTGGGTGGGCAGGGTTCGGGGATGCGCAAGGGGCGGATCAAGGTGGAGGGGGCGGTGTACCACTGTGTGTCCAGGACGGTGGGCGGGCAGTTCCTCTTGGGGGCGCCAGAACAACGCAAACTCGTGGACCTGCTCTTCCCACTGGCAAGGTTCTGCGGGGTCGAGGTCATCACCTACTGCATGATGTCCAACCACTTCCACCTCCTCCTCCGCATCCCCACTCAGGGCCATCTCTCCGACCAGACCCTCCTCCAAAGAGCCGAGGCCTTCTACGGCCGCGATGGACTCCTGCCCTCCCTCGCCAGGGAAGACCTCCGCCAATCCGGCTCCATCAGCAACCATCTCCGCCAAACCCTCTCCAGCCGCATGGGCGACGTCTCCGCCTTCATGAAGGAGTTCAAACAGCGCTTCAGCCGCTGGTTCAACCGCCAGTCCGGCCGCTTCGGCACCCTCTGGGCAGAACGATTCTCCAGCACCCTCGTCGAGGACTCTCCCCAGGCCCTCCAAACCGTCGCCTCCTACATCGACCTCAATCCAGTCCGCGCCGGCTTGGTTTCCGATCCCAAGGACTACCCCTTCTGCGGCTACTCCGCCGCTCTGGCCGGCCAAGCCGAGGTGCGCCGGGGCCTGATGAGCTTCCTGGCCGGACGGTCCTGGAACTCGGCGGCGGCAGAGTACCGACAGAACCTCTTCACCACGGCCGGCGCCGCCGGACACAGCGACAAGCAAGCCCTCGACCGGGACGCGATCCGCGCCGAATTGGCCCGCGGAGGACACTTGAGCCCGCCAGAAATCCTCCGCCTGCGCCTGCGCCACCTGACCGCAGGGGTCGCCATCGGCTCCAGGGAGTTCGTCAACCGGGTCTTCCACTCCCACCGCAGCCACTTCGGACCCCGACGCCTCGACGGCGCTCGCCCCATCCGCGCCGTGCCGCTGCCTCACCTCAACACCCTCCGCGACCTCCGCGTCCGCGCCGTCGGGTAGGTTGGGATGCCCTCCACACCACCACCATCGGAGCAGGGCGAGGACC
>Ga0209972_10003069_pt1 | contig 13243 bp, 10 predicted proteins | sample NOAtaG_7_FD_187302 | JGI IMG/M metagenome (GOLD analysis project Ga0209972, IMG submission 187302) | Freshwater lake microbial communities from Lake Erie, under a cyanobacterial bloom - NOAA_Erie_Diel1S_2200h metaG (SPAdes) (version 2) | ecosystem: Environmental > Aquatic > Freshwater > Lake ...
ATTGAATCGAATTTGTCAGTATGTCAGTGACGCTATTGAAGACGGGTTCACCATCATCATCCTTTCCGACCGAAGCTTCGACAGTGGTCACGCACAGATTCCCTCACTGCTGGTAACCGCTGCTGTCCACCACGATTTGATCCGTAAGGGACTTCGCGGTAAGGTTGGGCTTGTAGTTGAAGCCGGTGATGTCTGGGAAACACACCACTACGCAACACTACTTGGTTACGGCGCCTCTGGAATTAATCCGTATTTGGTTTTCCAGACCATCCACGATATGAAGAAGCGCAATCTTCTTTCTGAGCCGTTAACAGAGGAGAAGGCGATTTACAATTACAAAAAAGCTGTTTGCGGAGAGCTGCTCAAAATCATGAGCAAAATGGGCATCAGCACGCTTCAGTCTTACCATGGCGCTCAGATTTTCGAAGCACTTGGTATTTCAAGCGAAGTGATCGATACCTACTTCACAGGAACGGTGAGCCGAATAGGTGGTCTCACTCTTGACGATATTGCTCAAGAGGCGCTCATCAAACACAAAGTAGCTTTCCCGGAATCCCATAATATTTCACCAAAAATGGAAGTTGGTGGTGTGTATCAATGGAAGCAACGTGGTGAAGCGCACCTGTTCAATCCGCAGACGATTCACCTTCTTCAACATTCTACCAAAACCAACGATTATCAGCTTTTCAAAAAATACAGTAAGCTGATTAACGAGCAGAGTGAAAAGGCCATCACGCTCCGGAGTTTGTTGCAATTCAAAAAAGGAAAATCCATTCCGCTGAGTGAAGTGGAATCAATTGAATCCATCTTCAAACGCTTTGCAACGGGGGCCATGTCTTTTGGCTCTATCAGCTATGAAGCGCACAGCACGTTGGCCATTGCCATGAATACGATTGGAGGAAAAAGCAACTGCGGCGAAGGTGGAGAAGACGAAGCACGTTTTATCCGAAAAGAAGATGGCACCTGGGAAAATTCTGCCATCAAGCAGGTAGCATCCGGTCGCTTTGGAGTTACCAGTTACTATCTGGCCAATGCGCAGGAGCTACAAATTAAAATTGCACAAGGCGCAAAGCCAGGTGAAGGCGGTCAGCTTCCTGGTCATAAAGTCGATGAGTGGATCGGTCGGGTACGCCACTCAACGCCTGGAGTAGGATTGATCTCTCCTCCACCACACCACGATATCTATTCCATCGAAGATCTGGCACAGCTAATCTTTGATCTTAAAAATGCCAACCGCTCAGCACGCATCAGCGTTAAACTTGTATCAGAGGCTGGTGTTGGAACCATCGCATCAGGTGTGGCTAAAGCGCACGCTGATGTCATTCTCATCTCTGGTCATGACGGAGGAACCGGGGCCTCACCGCTTAGCTCAATACGTCACGCCGGATTACCGTGGGAACTCGGATTGGCTGAAGCCCATCAAACGTTGGTACGTAATAAACTACGTGGACGCGTGGTGCTGCAAACCGACGGACAAATTCGCACTGGTAGAGACCTTGCCATTGCAGCTTTACTTGGCGCCGAAGAGTGGGGAGTAGCCACTGCAGCGTTAGTCACCGAAGGGTGTATCATGATGCGGAAGTGTCATTTGAATACATGTCCGGTGGGCGTGGCCACACAAAATCCAGAGCTAAGAGCTTTGTTTACCGGAAAGCCGGAACACGTAGTAAACCTGTTCACTTTCCTGGCTGAGGAACTTCGGGAAATAATGGCTGAACTCGGATACCGCACGGTAAATGAAATGGTTGGACAAGCCGACCGGCTTGAAATTCGCGAAGAGATCAAAAGCTGGAAGCAAAAGAATCTGGATTTGTCACCAATCGTCTACCGCGAACCAATGAGTCTGGATACTCCACTTTACAAGCAAGAAGAACAAGATCATGGCATTGACCTGGTTCTTGATCGTGAATTGATTCGATTGGCAAAACCAGCTTTGGAGAATCTTGAGAAAGTGGAGCATGCTTTCCGCATCACGAATCAGGATCGTGCTGTTGGCGCCATGCTATCGAACGAAATTTCTAATAAATTTCTTGCACCCGGACTTCCAAAAGGAACCATTCATTACAAATTCAAAGGAACAGCAGGGCAAAGTTTTGGTGCCTTCAGTACCGGCGGTTTGCGCTTTGAACTTGAAGGAGATGCCAATGATTACTTCGGCAAAGGTTTATCCGGTGCTCAATTGATCTTGTATCCGCCGAAAGCTTCAAGTTTTACCGCTGCAGAAAATATGATTGCCGGAAACGTAGCCTTCTATGGCGCCACCTCCGGCGAGGCCTACATCAGAGGTAAAGCCGGCGAGCGTTTCTGCGTTCGGAACTCCGGCGTTAAAGTTGTTGTGGAAGGCGTTGGCGATCATGGTTGCGAGTATATGACCGGAGGAACTGTAGTTATTCTGGGCGAGACCGGCCGCAACTTCGCAGCAGGCATGAGCGGCGGAGTAGCATATATCTTCGATCGGGCCAATTCCTTCAAGCGAAACTGCAATATGGAAATGGTGATGTTCGATGAAATGGATACTTCCGATGAAGAGCTAATCCGCAAAATGGTGCTCGATCACTTCACCTTCACAGGCAGCGAAGTGGCATCAGATCTGCTGAAAAATTGGAAAGAGTTGTTCTCAAAATTCGTGAAGGTGATGCCGCTCGATTACAAAGCAGCGCTTCAAAAGAAAAAAACAAGTTCAGCCGTTCAAGTAAAATAATTCAAACGAGGAAAGATTATCTATGGGAAAGCCAACCGGATTTCTTGAATTCAACAGAGAGCTTCCAAAAAAACGGGAGCCACAAGAACGCATTCAGGATTATAAAGAAATCGAAAAAACCGGATCCGAAGATTTAACGCGAAAACAAGCAGGCCGCTGTATGGACTGCGGTGTACCTTTTTGTCATAACGGATGTCCTCTGGGAAACATCATTCCAGAATTCAACGATGCCGTATATCAAGGCAACTGGAAGCAGGCCTACGAGATTCTCGTCTCCACCAATAATTTTCCTGAATTCACTGGACGAATCTGTCCGGCACCATGTGAGGCCTCCTGCGTATTGGGAATTAACAAACCGCCAGTGGCCATCGAGTTCATAGAAAAATCAATAATCGAAAAAGCTTTCGAAGACGGACACGTTAAGCCGAACATTCCAAAAAACCGAACAGGAAAAAAAGTAGCGATTGTAGGGTCAGGGCCAGCAGGGCTTGCTGCAGCGGCACAACTCAACGCAGCCGGACACCTGGTAACCGTATTTGAACGGGCGGATGAAATCGGAGGCTTGTTGCGCTATGGAATTCCGGATTTCAAATTGGAAAAAAATGTAGTCGAACGTCGTATTCGTTTGATGGAAGTTGAAGGCGTTGAATTCAAAACTAATGCCAATGTTGGCGTCAACATTCCTGTGCAGCAACTTCAGGACGATTTTGATGCCATCCTGCTATGTGGGGGCTCCACCGTTCCCCGGGATCTACCCATCCCAGGACGCGAACTCAAGGGTGTTCATTATGCCATGGATTTCCTGACTCAACAAAACAAACGGGTAAGTGGCAAAAAAGTAGAGACTGAGGACATCTTCGCCACAGGTAAACACGTCGTTGTAATTGGCGGGGGCGATACCGGATCCGATTGCGTGGGCACGAGCAATCGACACGGAGCAGCGTCGGTATCTCAGTTAGAAATCATGTCTAAGCCACCAAAAGAAAGAAGCATTGCTACGCCCTGGCCCAATTGGCCCATGGTTCTTCGGACCTCCACTTCTCACGAAGAAGGTTGTGACCGAAATTGGAGCGTGCTCACTAAAAAATTCATCGGAAATGAACAGGGCGAAGTAACCGGATTGGTAGTGGTCGATATTGAATGGAAGCAAGAACCCGGCAAACCGACAGGATTTTTTGAAATCCCAGGAACAGAGCGAACCATTCCGTGTGACCTGGCCTTATTGGCCATGGGATTCCTTCATCCTCAACATCAAGGACTGCTCGATCAGCTCGGTGTAGAGTACGATGAACGCGGAAATGTTAAATGCAGCCGCTATCAGACATCAGTATCCAATGTCTTTTCAGCCGGCGATATGCGTCGCGGACAAAGTCTGGTGGTGTGGGCCATCAGTGAAGGTCGCGAAGCAGCACGTGCAGTGGATACATTTCTGATTGGAAAAAGCCTGCTCGAATCAAAAGATGAGAGCAAGCATCAGGTCGTTACCATCTGATCTTCTCAATCCTTCCACTTCCAGTCACCGGCAATCACCAGTGGCTCTTTAAGACCATTATCAATTAAGAATTGTCGGGTCTCTTCACTATTCATCTTAATAGCCGGGAGGTTATCTGCATTAGCCACTGCGTAAAGAACCATCGTTCCAAAGCGTACTGTATTTAAAATGTGCTGGTCGTTTACCAGATCAAACGAATCGCAGTCTGCATGGTAGCAGCGATAAATGGAGCGATCAAGATTAGAATGCATACCTAATGTAGGAACACCCTCCAGCATAAACGGCTGATTGTCGCTGTGAAGTCCGCCGCCTTGTGAAAATCTATTTTTATAAACGGTGTCGATTTGAGCGAGTTCAGAACCCAATGCTTTAAAGAAAGTTGTATCGGTAACTTTTCCAGCCGCTGCAATTCCTACAGGATTTCCGGTCATATCAAAATTCAACATGTAGCGGATGGATTCAATGGAACCATCCTTAATGGCTTCATTCACCATATGCCTTGAGCCCAACAAACCCTGTTCTTCACCCATGAACATGACAAATTGAACCGTGCGCTTAGACTTGAGTTTGCTGGCCATGAAGGAACGGGCCATATCCAAAACGGCAAACGAACCAATTCCATTATCGATTGCTCCAGTTGAAAGATCCCATGAATCTAAATGACCTCCAATAACAATTTTTTCATCCGGCATTTCGGTGCCTTTGATAGTGGCAACCACGTTCCGTGCACGAATCATTCCGCTGTTGTTCGTCATCTTAATGGAAGCTGAAACTTTATCCTTTTTCATTCGCTCCCGAATGGCCATTCCGTGTTCCTTGCCAATACATACAGCAGGAATGGGAATTAGTGCGCCTGTCACCGAAGCTGTTCCAGTCAGTAACACTCCACCATCAACCTGATTAAAAATGATCACGCCCGAAGCGCCATGCTTAATAGCCAACGCCGTCTTTTCACTTCGGTGCAGATTTTTCAAGCCGGGCTTACTGCCTTCAATAATACCCACACAAAAAATGGCGATCTTACCCTTAACAGCCTCAGCCTTCGCTACAAAATCTTCTTCGAGACCATTTCCCAAATCAACCAATTCACCAGTCATGTCCGTCTGAATCGGGGCATGTCCCAGTGCAACAGCCTTTACGGGTTGACCTCCAATAGATACATCGATGGTTCCGCGCGACCAGGCTTCAACTTCGAATTCCTGATACTGGACATCCTCAAATCCAAATTCCTTGAACTTGTTGTAGGTATACTCTTCTGCTTTTTTTCCATTCTCCGAACCGGTCAGCCGGTGTCCAATGGTTGAAGTCTCCTCCTGAAGCATAGTATAGGCTCGGGAATTGACCAACACCTCTTCATTAATTCGTTTAAAGGTCTCAAGACGCGATTCCGGCTTAGTACATGCAGTCAGAAATACGATGGACAAGAGGAATAAAAGGATGCGGTTCATAGGTAAGGTTTTTCGAAAGATATTGATTTTTTGATTTTACCAGATGGTGAATTATTTGAGTCCTCCTTATCTGTTATCTTGAGGACATGAAACTGAAATACATCGTCAATTTGCATAAAGGTACCACCGCTTTTGTTGTACTGGGCATGATGTGGTTTTACAACAACTATGGTTCAGGTGCATGGCTTTACCTGGGACTTCACGGAACCTATGGTTTCATGTGGTTGTTGAAGGACCGCATTTTCCCCGATAAACAGTGGGAGAAAAATGTTTCTATAGGTTATGCAGTGTTTGCTTTTTGTGCCCTATTACTTTATTGGGTTGCTCCATGGATTCTGATCACCAGCGGCGCAGAGCCTTCCGGACCAGTAATTGCGTTTTCGGTGTTTCTGGTTGTTTCCGGAACGATGATTCATTTCGCTAGTGATGCTCAAAAATTTTTCGTGCTTAAATTAAAGTCAGGATTAATTACAGATGGATTTTTTGCACGATCCCGAAATACAAATTATCTGGGAGAGCTTTTGATCTACTCAGGATTTGCGCTGGCCTCTTGTCATTGGATTGGATGGCTTGGTATTGTAGCCTTCTTTTTAGTAGAGTTTATTCCCAACATGATCAAGAAAGACCGATCGCTCAGCCGTTATGCTGAGTTTGAAGAGTACAAAAAAAGATCAGGATTTTTTATTCCCAAGTAACCGGGAGAACAAACATCATTCGATGATGTCCGAGAACTTGAATTTCTGGAAGATGATGTACAGGAAATTGAACTTTAGCGCATCTTCCTCATGGTTCCGGGCCTCAGATAATTTTGGTTTAGGCCGGCTGATCATAGGACGATAAACATTCAGCGTATCGGCACTCTGATTTTTCACCACGGTTTGATCCGCATCGTTTGCAGAATGGTTATTCAGATCGTTATTGGTAGCATGCTCAATCTCTTCCTTGCCATAAGAATGCTCCTGAGCCATTGCCCTGGAAGAGCCTAAAACCATAAACAGGGCAACCGCAGCCAGAAAAATCAGGCTATTTCGAGACGAGGGTTGACGCTTAATGGTTTTCAATTGATACCTGTTATCTTATAAAATTAAGTATTTATCCAAAAAACAATCATTTTTGAACGGTTAATTTGAGTTTTTAACAATTGTTAGGATAGAATTCCGTTGATTTTGCACAGCAGAGACCTTAAAACGATTTCGGGGGGCACCTGGTTGCATTTCCACCAAGACCGTGAAATCCGGCAAATCTTCATCGATAGCCGAAAGCACTTTTCCGCAGGTGACAGTTTGTTTATAGCCTTCAGTGGTAAGGGCCATAACGGTCATGATTTCATCGGTGAACTCTATGAGCGCGGAGTTCGGCAATTTATTGTAGAGAAGAAGGTTGAAACGGATCCTTTACCCGAAGCCAATATTTTAATTGTTCCCTCAACACTAACATGCCTTCAGCAGCTGGCCGCAGAGCGGAGAAAAAGTTTTAAGCATCCGGTAATTGCCATCACTGGAAGTAATGGGAAAACCATTATCAAAGAATGGCTGTTTCAGGTCTTATCACCTGAGCACTCTATTATAAAGAGCCCGGGTAGCTATAATTCTCAAATCGGAGTGCCGCTTTCTGTTTTGCCTGCTGAATCCTGGCACACGCTCGGTCTTTTTGAAGCCGGAATTTCTCGAGCTGGAGAAATGAGTGCCCTTGAAGAAATTCTTCGGCCGGATATCGGATTGTTTACCAATCTATTGAGTGCGCACGACGAAGGATTCAGCAGTCGGGAAGATAAGGCACGCGAAAAAGCGCTGCTGTTCAAGCATTCCAAAAATGTGGTGTACTGTGCCGATGATGATTTGCTTGTCCGCGTAGTGTCGAAACCGCAAAGCTTTACATGGAGCCTGAAAGAAAAGGGCAACGTAAACTTCAAACTGGAGTCTGGTGTCGTCAAGGTGAAAACTGATAATAGTTTCTATTCTATTGCTACCTCTTTTACAGATCAGGCTTCTCTTGAAAACCTGTGCCACGTCATTACCCTGATGACTCTTTTGGGTTACGCACCCGAGGTCATTTCCGAAAGATGTCAGCAGTTGCGTCGATTACCCATGCGACTGGAAATGAAAGACGCTGTCAATGGTTGTAAAGTTATTGACGACAGTTACAGCAATGATTTATCAAGTTTGAAAATTGCGCTTGATTTTCTCAAAGCACAGCACTCCGGTAAAAAGGCAATCATTCTTTCCGACTTGCAGCAAACCGGAATGACGGAAGAAAAATGGTTTGGAGAAGTCCGTCAGTTACTCGCAGCAGCAGATCTGGATGCTGTAATTGGTATTGGTCCGGTATTAGGTAGCCAGGCCAAATTGCTGCATCCATTGGCCTCAGGTTTTGCTGACGTTGATTCGTTTCTTAGTGCGTTCTCATTAATCGACTGGCAAAACGTTGGCATACTGGTAAAGGGCGCGCGCGCGTTTCGGCTGGAACAAATTGTGGAAAGGCTTCAGCGTCACATCCACGGAACGGTAATGGAAATTGATCTGCTGGCGCTCAACCGAAATTTAAATGTATTCAGAAGTCGCCTTAAGCCCGGCACAAAACTGATGGTGATGGTAAAGGCTTTTGCTTACGGAAGCGGATCGACTGAGATCGCCCGATTTCTGGAACACAACGGTGTACACTATCTGGGAGTCGCCTATGCCGATGAAGGCGTAGCCATCCGAAATCGTGGCATTCACGTGCCGGTGATGGTGATGAATCCTGCGCCGGAAAGCTACGGGCTGCTGGTAACGCACGGTCTTGAGCCAGCAGTATTCTCCATGAATCAGCTTCGTGATTTGATCAACCGCTTGCGTGGTGAGCGATTGGGCATCCACATCAAACTCGATACAGGAATGCACCGTCTTGGATTTGAGCCCGCTGAATTTAGCGCGGTAGCTTCCTTGCTCGCCGATAATCCACATCTTACCATTCGGTCGGTGTATTCGCATCTGGCCGGAAGTGAAGACTCTTCCCTGGATGATTTTACAAAAGAGCAAGCCAGAAGATTTGAAGGAGGTTTTGCGTGCATTGCCAAAGCAATTGGTTACAAACCGATGCGCCACCTGCTCAACACTGCAGGCATCATCCGATTCCCGGAATATCATTTTGATATGGTCAGACTTGGTATTGGGCTATATGGGGTTGGTCCGAAAGATGGTGATTTAGAGCAGGTGGTCACCTTAAAGACTGTCATCTCGCAAATCAAAACGATAGATGAAGGAGAAACGGTAGGCTATGGTCGCCGGGGAAAAGTTAAGGCAGGTACCCGAATCGCTACCATCGCAATTGGTTATGCCGATGGTTACAGCCGCGCTTTTGGTGAGGGTAAAGGCAAGGTGCTCATCAATGGAAAGTTCGCTCCAACAGTAGGAAGCATCTGTATGGATATGGCGATGGTGGATGTAACAGACATTGAGGCCAATGAAGGGGACGAAGTGATCATTTACGGTAAGGAATTACCACCCGCTGAGGTTGCTGAATGGATTGGCACCATCCCTTACGAGCTCTTAACAGCAACTGGCGATCGTGTCCGAAGGATTTTTCATTCAGCAGGATAGATTTTTGATAATTTTAGTGAATGAAAATTTTTATAAATCTTCCCGTAAAAGATCTTACCAAAACAAACGCTTTTTATCAGGCGCTTGGATTTGAGTTCAATCCAAATTTTTCAGGCGAAGCAGCTACCTGTATGCAAATCAATAATCAGGCCTGGGTTATGCTCCTCACGGAAGCATATTTTAAAACATTCATTAAAAAAGAAATTTGTGATGCCACCCGCTCTACAGAAGTACTTGTAGCCATTGATCAAAATAGTAAAGCAGAGGTAGATGAATTTTTAAATAAGGTTTTATCGATTGGTGGCACCGAGGCGCGTGATACGCAAGATCTAGGCTTTATGTATTCAAGAGCCTTTAACGATCCCGATGGACATATCTGGGAAGTATTTTGGATGGACCCTTCCCAAATTCCGGACAACAAATAAATTTATTTTTCGTTCTTAAGGCCTATGCAAAAGATTCTTGCCCTCTTGTTCATTGCCGGATTACTCAGTTGCGAGGATAAAGATCCTGGCCTTGGCAATTTTGATTATATCGTTTTTGGACATTATTACGGCTTCTGTGGCGGTGAGGCCTGTGTGGAGATCTTTAAAGTGACCGGCTCAGACGTATATGAAGATACCAAGGATGTATACCCTGGACGGGATGGAATTTATTCTGGAGATTATCAAAAACTGGATCGTTCCTTTTATACCCTGGTCAAAGGACTGGAGAATTACATACCATCTGAATTACTTGGCAACAAAGAAAAAATAATTGGTCAGCCAGATGCAGGTGACTGGGGTGGACTTTACTTCGAATTTTCAACGAATGGTAAGCGTGATTATTGGTATATCGATAAAAACAGAAGTAACCTACCGGAATATCTGATTCCGTTTGCTGACCAGATTGAGTCACGCATTGAAGCCCTGCAGCCGAAATAAGAAATCAGCTTGCCGCACCAACACGGCCGTGCTTAACCGATATTTGCAGCATGGCTCGTAAGAAACAAAAACCCTCAAGCACTTTTGAACTGCTGAAATCGCTTTGCGAAGTACATGCGCCCTCCGGAGAAGAATTCAGAATGAAAGAATTTCTGCTGCGTTACATCAAAGCAGAGAAGCACAACTGGAAATACAAACCACAGATCATTCACGGCGAAGAATTTCAGGATTGCTTAATACTCAAGTTTGGTAAACCACGCACTGCCGTTTTTGCACATATGGATACCGTTGGGTTTACGGTGCGGTATTTCAATCAACTGGTTTCCATCGGCAGTCCAGATGCGGAAGCCGGTACACGACTGGTGGGTATAGACAGTAAGGGGGCAATCGATTGCACGCTCGTTTACGACCACGATCAGCATGCCTTCTTTCAATTCGGAAGATCGGTGGACCGGGGCACATCGCTTACCTACCACGTCGACTTTCGTGAAACTGCAGAATACATTCAGTCGCCTTACCTCGACAACAGGTTGGGTATTTTAAATGCACTCAATCTGTGTAAAACGTTAAAAGACGGAGTAATTGTTTTCAGTTGCTGGGAAGAACACATTGGAGGATCTGTACCGTATCTCGCGGAATATATTTTTAAAAAATGGGGCGTTCGTCAGGCACTGATCTCTGACATTACCTGGATCACCGATGGCGTTTTACCTGGAAAGGGCGTAGCCATTTCCATGCGCGACCGAAATATTCCAAGACGATCCTTCATCGAAAAAATCATTTCCATTGCAGACGAATCTGATATTCCGTACCAGCTCGAAGTAGAAGGAAGTGGTTCCAGCGATGGTGGGGAACTTCAGCGTTCACATCTTCCATTTGATTGGTGTTTCATTGGTGCCCCGGAGGAAGTTCCACATACACCACATGAAAAGGTGCATAAAGATGACATCACTGCCATGTTCCGGCTGTATGAAGTGCTGATGAAAAAGCTATGAAAGTGAAGAGAGCCGAATCAATGTTCTCCTGAAAAATACTCCTTCATTCGATCGAAAAATCCTTTCTCATTGGTGTCTGGCTGAGGCTGGAAATTCGCGGAGGAGCGCAAACTTTCAAGTTTAGATTTTTCGTCTGAAGTAAGCTTTTTAGGCGTCCACACATTGATGTGAATCAACTGATCTCCGGTGCTGTACCCATTTACATCACGGATACCTTTACCACGCAAGCGCAAAATCTTGCCGCTCTGTGTTCCCGGATCAATTTTAATACGGACTTTACCGCCAATGGAGGGAACTTCAACACTGGTTCCGAGTACGGCATCGATAAAACTGATGTGCAGATCATAAAATACATTCGTGCCATCCCGCTTCAAGAACTTATCTTCTTGTTCTTCGATGAGAATCAGCAAGTCACCAGGAACGCCTCCACCCGGAGCATCGTTACCTTTTCCGCTCATAGAAAGCTGCATGCCTTCTGATACACCGGCAGGAACTTTAATACTGATGACATCCTCCTTGGAAACAAGACCTGAACTATCGACGCCGGGGGGGCGTTTGTCAATCGTTTGACCTGCGCCTCCGCAAGCGGAGCACGTTGTGGCCGAAACCATTTGTCCAAGCATGGTATTGACCACCTTGCGTACCTGACCTGATCCTCCACAAGTAGAACAATTTTTAAACGTCACGCCTTCGGCGCGTACCAGTCGATTGACCTTGATTTTTTTCTCGGCACCGCTAGCGATTTCTTCAAGCGTAAGTTTCAGTTTTATCCTAAGGTTGGATCCCTTTCGGCGACCACCGCGTGAACCTCCGCCACCAAAAAAACTTTCAAATGGACTTCCTCCTCCGAAGATATCTCCGAATTGACTGAAGATATCGTCCATGTTCATCTCTTGTCCACGGAATCCACCCGGTCCGCGTGCATGACCGAAGCGATCGTACTGCGCACGCTTCTCCTGATCACTTAATACCTCGTAAGCTTCAGCTGCTTCCTTAAATTTCTCCTCCGCCTCTTTATTTCCCGGATTTTTGTCGGGGTGAAATTTCATCGCTACCTGGCGGTAAGCTTTCTTAATCTCATCTGCGGAAGCAGATTTGCTTACACCGAGTATTTCATAGTAATCGCGCTTGGCCATGGATCGTCAGGGTATGGTGGGTTTCAGGCACCGACCACGACCTTCGCGTGACGGATAACCTTATCGTTTAGCAAATAACCTTTTTCAACAACATCGATAATCTTTCCGGTTTTATCCGGAACAGGAACCTGAGTGATGGCCTCATGGAAATCCGGATCAAAATTTCCGGAGGAAGTGTCCATGATCTTCAATCCATTTTGCTCAAGGATCTTTCTGAATTTATTAACGACTAAAGTTATGCCTTCAGATTCCTTCGGCGCCGCTTCTTTCAAAGCCTTTTCAGCACGATCAAAATCATCAGTCACCGGCAGTAAGGCCTTCATGAGATTTTCATTTGCGTTCTGGATCAGCTCCAATCGCTCCTTAGCCGTACGACGGCGGTAATTTTCAAACTCCGCGTACAATCTCAGGAATTTATCCCTTGATTCTGCCAATTCGTCCTTAAGGCGAGTCACAGGATCTTGCTCCTTTTCCTGCACAGGTTTCTCCGCATTAGAAGTACCTTCCGCTGCAGCCTCAGTTTTAATTTTTTCCTCGTTTTGAGGCATTTCAGGGGTATTTATGTCTTTTTCTTCCATTTACTCGTTTCTATAGGCCTCCAAAAAGACAACAATTTTGCCAAAACCCGGTTTATGCCACAATGACACCCAGAAACTCTTGCACTAACTTTGCCTAAATCTTAGCTCCAATGTATTTGCCCTTTACTGAAATGCCCGGACACAGCCGGGTCTGGATTTATCCCGCCAACCGACAATTAACCGCAAGCGAAAAGGTCAATGCGAGCGAGTTATTGAAAGCCTTCTGCGAGCAATGGTCGGCACATGGCCACCGGCTGAATGCTTCTTTTCGAATAGATTACGATCGCTTTTTAGTGGTGGCCGTCGATGAGAAAAGTGCAGCGGCAAGCGGTTGTTCCATTGATGCCTCCGTGCATGCCATTCAGCGAATTGGAAATGAATTGAAGTTGGAT
>Ga0209972_10003072_pt1 | contig 13229 bp, 15 predicted proteins | sample NOAtaG_7_FD_187302 | JGI IMG/M metagenome (GOLD analysis project Ga0209972, IMG submission 187302) | Freshwater lake microbial communities from Lake Erie, under a cyanobacterial bloom - NOAA_Erie_Diel1S_2200h metaG (SPAdes) (version 2) | ecosystem: Environmental > Aquatic > Freshwater > Lake ...
AATTTATGGGAGAGAATTGCATAATCGGAATCGTAATTCAAATCAAGACACGGAAACAAATGACGAAATTGATGACAGAATTAATCGATTGGTAAACAATAGTATAAATAGAATGCGTGAACGCGTTGTTAGAATGGATAACACACTTCCTATATGTGTTATATCAAATCCTCCATACCCAAACAATTCTGAATCCAGTAGACGCGAATAAAACTTTAAAAAAAGAGTAAATATTTTATTGTAATTGGTCTAAAAAGTGATATAACTTTTAGTTCAATATTTTTTATTTTAATTTTTAGTTCCGCGAGTTCTACACTTAAAAAGAAAAAATTGAAATGAAATGCTTTTTTAATTTGAAAAGTATTCTAATATACTATTTATAATGAGTGAAACAACTTATAACAATGATATTTCTGGATTCGCGAATAGTAACGAACTTTATGAGAGTTCACCAATAAAAAAATGGATTAAGTTGATCCCAACCGATAAAACTATTCCATTAGAAGAATATAATAGAAAAGACTATTTTATTCCAATAGCAGATATAGTTTTAGACAGTGAGTGTTTTATATCTGGAAAAAAACAAGGAAATAAAAAAAGAAATACGTTAATTCAATTCGTTCCAACTATTCCAGCCGAAGCGTTTAACAAGAAAACAGAATGGTTATATTTACTTGTAATCAATGGTATGATTGTGAAAATTGGCGGAACAAGAACTGGACTTAAAGGAAGAGTTGCTTCTTATCTTTGTGGTCATCATATTGAAGAAAGAGGTAAATCTGGGGATTGTTCTAAAACAAATGGGTTTATTTATAATACGTTTGAGTTTTACCTAAATTTGGGTTGTAAAATTCAAATGTATGGGTATGAATTACCTAAAACCGAAATTACTATTGAAATTTTCGGTAAAAAAACAAAAATAACAGCGCAGACATACCACGCTTACGAGAGCACCTTTTTAGAAGATTATAAAAAAAATTATAAAGAATATCCTATTTTAAGCGATAATTGTGACCCAGATTATAAAGAATAGTTTTATAGATTTGCACAAATATAATCAATTTCATCTGTTGTAATATTAAAATAATCATATAGTTCTTGATGATTTCCAGAATAGTCTATGGTTGGAATAGGGAAACTTTGTAATATCCTAATATTGTTAAAATTACCCCAGCGACAAATATTATTAATAAATATATATAAGGGGTGTTGTAAGATTTGTAAATATTTTTTTGCTTGTTCTTCGTTAGAGCATAATATAAATACGATTGATTGTGTCATTCCACAATTATCAATAAATACGCTATACTTATCTGTGGTTGATATAAATATTTTATATCCTTCTTGAAATTTATGAGGTCTTGACGCATATACGGTTTGACTTGGCGTATGAATTAATTTATATTTGAATTCTTCTGTCATTTCATCACGAATAAATTCAGCCTTTGTATATTTATGTAAATCACTACTGGTTTTAATATCAAATTTTGGTAGTGCTGTATTATCAATTGTTTTTGATAATATATTTTGAACTGTTTGATTATATAATAAAGGAATATATTTGCGTTGTTTTGAGATAACTGAACTAATATATTCCTTTTTCTTCCATATTCCAGAAATATTAATATTTTTATAAAAAGGACAATTTTGAATTATATACCATGTAAAACTGGAACCAATTTTTTTAAAATATTTTTTCGCGGTATGTATATCTAAATGGATTATTTGTAAAGATGTAATTATTTCAATTAATAAATTTCTATCGGCATAGGACATCCAATTATCAGGAGTAATAAATAATAAATAACCATTTGGTTTTAATTGTGATAATGCTTTTTCAATAAAATCCTTAATTAGGTTATGATTCTTAGATGCTCTTTTGCCATTTTCTAATAATTTCGCATAAGGCGGATTAACTGCGATTAAATCATATTTTTTACTGTTATTAAATAATATAAAATCGTGGTTGGTTATTTGTAAATTATATTTTTCACTACAAAATACACTACGAACATTTTCTAACCTACTTTCATTAATATCATTAAATTCTAATATTTGTTCTACTATTGTTTTTTTATCGTGATGCTTTAATAATTCAAATAGAATAGGAATACTGAAATTTCCATTACCGCAACACGGGTCTAATATAGATAAATCGTTTTTTTCCCATAACTCGTTAGGAATTTTACTTATCATTTCACTAATACAATCAATCGGCGTAGGCTCGTCGTTGCTTGATTTATAAGTGCTTTTATCTGTATTTAATATTTCATCATAATATTTTTTTAATTCATTAAAAGTTGATGTATCAATATTTATTTGTGTATGTGGTATTTCAACAGACGAGCATAACGGAACATTTAATTTAGTTAATTTTTCTTCAACTGACTTATCAATTAATTCTTTAATTTTGCTCTCATTAACACACGGAGTTTTTCTTTTTTGATGTTGAGTATAATGAGATTTACTATTAAACTCTTTACCGCATTTTTCGCAACTAATTTTAGTCATTTTTAGCTATTATAATATTTTATAGGGATATATTTTTAAATCAATTTTTTATTAAACTATTTTTAGTTGTTTTTAGTCATTGTAATATTATAAATGGGTCTTTAAGTTCTGCAGTTAAAATATGGCGACTTTAGACGACAAAAACAAGCAATAAAAAGCAATTTCTTTTTATTGAATATATTGTGACTATAATACCAGTAGAAAAAGTAATTATAAAACATATTTATTAAGTGATAAACATCAACGACTTACAAAATACTTACAAACGACTTACAAAATACTTATAATTCAATAAAAAACAGCAAAAATAAAAAGAAATATTTAATTGTTCTTATAGAAAATAGACAAAGTTTATGGAAATATAAAAAGTCTTGTAATATATCTTCAAAAATAAATTCAAAGTTTAAACAATTAATGATTGACCAGAATAATAAAATAATGGAACTAACAAATATTATTTTAAAAGGTATTTAAAGGCCTTTAAGTTCTTTTGAGATTAATATCTATTTTTTGCAAAAAGTAAAATAAAAGTCCAATGGGTTTTGGAAAATGGACATTTTTAAAAATGTCCAAAATTGAAAAACCGAAAAAAGTCTTGAAAATAATGTGTTAAAAAGTGGATTTAAACCATAATGCTCACAAAATAAAAAATAAGTGATTTATTTTGTGATGATAAAATTTTTAATATATTTTTACCGAAAACGATTTAGGATTTATTTATTTCCTAATATATAGGAGAATGGAAATAAAAATGTCCCAAAAAATCCCACTTACTTACACTTGTGACTTGTGTGATTATCACACATCTTATAAAAAAGATTATAAAAAACATTTACTTACGAAAAAACACACTATGGTGTCAATGGAAATATCAGGAAATATTGAGGAAAACAAAAAAATCCTAACTTGTCAAAATTGCGAAAAGGAATATAAAACTTATGCAGGGTTATGGAAACATAAGAAAAAATGTTTATCAAAAGAAGATATTATGTCTATTCTTTCTACAAGTGACCCTAAAATAGAGGAACAACAAGAATTAATAAGTTATTTGTTAAAAGAAAATTCAGAGTTTAAACAATTGATGATTGACCAGAATAAGCAAATGATGGAACTAACAAATAGTATTTTAAAAAGTATTTAAAGGCCTTTAAGTTCTTTTGAGATTAATATCTATTTTTGCTAAAAGAGAAATAAAAACTGAAAAAAGTCTTAATAATGTGTTGAAAAGTGGTTTTATACCATAATGCTCACAAAATAAAAAATAAGTAATTTATTTTGTGACGATAAATTTTTATATTATTTTGCGGATTATATTAAAGCTTAAAATACATTGCTTATATTTAGCAATGAAAATAAGCCATTTTTAAGCTTTAAATATGAATGTAAAAAATGTAACTATATTAGCAGTAAAAAACAAATTATAATAATCATATTAGAAGTGCAAAACATAAAAAAATCAATGATAAGCAATAAAAATAAGCTTCCTTTAAGCTATGATTATATTTTTCAAAATTGTAATAAAAATTTATAAAGGTAATTCTGGTTTATGGAAACATAAGAAAAAATGTTTATCAAAAGAATATATTACGTCAATTCTTTCAACAAGTAACCCTAAAATAAAAGAACAATAATATTTAATAAATTATTAATGATGGAACAAAATAAGAATATATTGGAACTAACAAATATTATTTTAAAAGGTATTTAAAGGCCTTTAAGTTCTTTTAAGATTAATATCTATTTTTTGTTAAAAGAGAAATAAAAGTCCAAGGGGTTTTGGAAAATGGACATTTTTAAAAATGTCCAAAATTGAAAAACCAAAAAAAGTCTTGAAAATAATGTGTTGAAAAGTGAATTTAGACCATAATGCTCACAAAATGGATTTTTTGTGTTTCAATTTGTGACGATAATTTTTATATATTTTTAACGAAAATATATTAAAAAAATTCTCTATAGTTAAAATATGGCGACTTTAGGGGACAAAAATCAGCAAAATTCAGCACCCAAATTTTCTTGTATATCTTGTGACTATAATACCAGCAGAAAAAGTAATTACGAAACGCATTTGTTAAGTGATAAACATAAACGGGTTACAAATAGGTTACAAATGGGACTAAAATCAGTAAAAAAACAGCAAGAACAAGCAGAAACATTTAATTGTTCTTGTGGAAAACAATATCAACATAGGCAAGGTTTATGGAGACATAAAAAGACTTGTATATATATTTCTTCAAAAGAAGATTTAATAACTTGTATGAATGATGCTACAAAACAACAAGAAATAATAAGTTATTTGTTAAAAGAGAATTCAGAGTTCAAACAATTAATGATGGAACAGAATAAGAATATGTTAGAACTAGCGAAGAATAGTGGTAGTTATAATACTAACAATAGTCATAATACAAATTTTAATCTTAATTTCTTTTTAAACGAGACGTGTAAGAATGCGATGAATATAATGGATTTTGTTAGTCAATTGCAAGTTGGAATCAAGGATTTGGAAGAAACGGGGAGACTAGGTTTTGCAGAAGGTATTTCAAAGATATTTATAAATGGCTTAAAACAGATGGATATTAGTGACAGACCGATACATTGCTCAGATTCAAAGCGAGAAATAATGTATGTCAAAGATAAGGACCAATGGAATAAAGAGACGGATGATAAGATAATACTAACAACTGCGATAAAACACGTGGCTCATAAAAATATAAAACAGATTAAAGAGTGGACGAATGAACATCCAGAGTTTAATGACTCTACATCAAAGGAGAATGATAGATATTTAAGGATAGTTAGTAACTCAATGAATGGTATAAATGAAGAAGAAACTAACAAAAATTATAATAAGATAATAAAAAATATAGTGAAGGAAACTGTGATACATAAATAGTATAAACAAAGTGTAACAGTACACAGTACAACGGCGTCACCAGTGTAACACAAATGGCTACAAATGTAACACGGTTGTGGGTATAGTGTAACCAAATATGTAGCATCTGTAACCCCCTATGTTACGCTATACAAGAAATGAGTGACAAAACGGGGATATGAGTGACAAAATGGGTATATGAATATTTGTTAGTTGGTACATCTTTTCAAAGGAAGAAAAATGATTTTTAGTTCCGCTTCTGTAGCAGTAAAAATGAAAAAAAATGAATTTTTTTTTCTAGTTGCATCCACGCATATCAAACAATCAATCAATAATTATTTCAATAATTTCAATCACGAATATGCCATTGTTCTCGTTCTTTATTCCAACTTGTCTAACACTTGCTATCATTCCAGGTGTCTGGTTGGTTTATCGAATATTTAAAAAAAAAACACCGAAAACCCCAAAACCCCATAATGAAATAAATTATAGCGCAGAATTAGATGATTTATCAGCAAATATTGCGTTGCTTAAAGAATTATCAAAAATTAATTTGGCGGCAACACATTAATCATTAAAAGACAACTTATATGAAAAATAGTTGAAACAAACTAACAAAAATAAAAAGTATAATAATTATAATTGTGTTGTGTTGTGCGTGTGTGCGTAATAATTAAATAACATTATTTTTTTTGCGGAATAGGTTTGGAACCACCTTTTCAAAGGAAGGAATGAAATGTTTTTTAGTTTCGCAAGTTTCACGCGTAAACAAAAAAATTGAAATAAAATGTTTTGATTTAAAATTAACAATATAATAATATAATAATATAATAAGATGGATTATAAGTCTGTTCGCAGTGAATTATTTCAATTTATTTATAATAATAAAGAGATAAATTTATCTCAAAAACAACAAGCAATGAATTATTTATTGATTGGAATATATAAAACACAAATATTAGAATATATGTTATTAAACATTAGTATTGAGGAAATTAAAAAAAAGTTTTTAAATGAAATTGTTATAAAGATAAAAAAATAACGAGTTAGTGCTAGTGTACCAGAAAGAGGAACAACTCCGCTAAGTAATAAATAGAATTAGAAGTTGTTAGTATAAAAATTGAAACAAACTAACAAAAATAAAAAGTATAATAATTATAGTTGTATAGTGTGTGTGTAATAATTAAATAAAATTCTTTTTTTCATATAGTATTAATATAGTAGTATTAAATGCTACCCTATTAATGCGTAACTATAATTGACTATTTGTAACTCATTTTGACATTATTGTAACCAAATATGTAGCATCTGTAACCCCCTATGTTACGCTATACAAGAAATGAGTGACAAAACGGGGAAATGAGTGACAAAATGGGAAAATGAATATTTGTTAGTTGGTCATCTTTTTTACACCTTTGAACATTTTATAACTTGTAAAAACGCCGAATATAATTAAAAATTATCTTTATATTTTTTGCACCAACTAATATATTTTATATTTTGTTTATAGTTTATTCCATCATATATTTTTCTAAAATCGTCTGCATGAATATTACATATACATATTTTTTCTTTTTCATTACAGAGATAATCTGTTTTTTTATAAATCTCTTTATCTTTATCATTTAGATAAAAATCTACCATATTATTAATAACATAAGTTTTTAGTGGTGTAAAATAATCATCACCAAATATTTTATGCTTTACTTTACTAGCATCTAACCAATCTACATCGACAACTTTATAGTTGGTTCTTATATGTGTTATTTCATTATTATCCAATAATGTAAACTGACATTCAATATATTTTTCAGAATTATTTGTTAATGAATCACTCATTATAATATATAGTATAATATCTTTATATTATTTACACCCTTGAAGATTTTAGAACTTGTAAAAACCACACCTTTTGGTGAAATAAAAAATTAAAGATAAACGAGTCTCAGAAAGCATATAATATAATTGAGGAACATTTGTGGTGGATGGGGAAGGATGGGGTATCCTGTAGCAGTAAAAAGAAAAAAATTGAAATAAACTATACTCATAGTCAATCTACTATCAATACACTAACAATGGACAACTTTGAAAGTTTTATTCTAACCGACGATATTTTTAACAATCTAAAAAGGTATTGTAGTGAAGAAGTTTATGATGATGTTAGTACCAGAATCAATGAAAATATTCAATGGTCAAACGAATATGGATGTTTTGTTGGCAACGAGAGAGGGTTGCCGAATAATGTGATACGATACGGCTCAACTGATGATGTAGAAGTATTTATGTATAATATTAACAGCGTAATATATTATAAAATATTACCCAAAAATGCGACCAACGAAACTTGTCCTTTCTTTAGTGAGCCCAAAGATTTTGATGGTTACTTTTTGATTAGTAAGTTTCAGGATCAGAGAGATATTTCTGATAATATCTTTATCAACTGTGGTAGTTTATGTTACGGAGACCCTGATGAAAGACGTGTATCTATTTTATACAACGGATATTATATTTCCTGGTATGGGTAATAAATAGGATTAGAAGTTGTTAGTAAAACAAACTAACAAAAATAAAAAAGTATAATAATTATTGTTGTGTTGTGCGTGTGTGTAATAATTAAATAATATTATTTTTTTCATATAGTATTAATATAGTAGTATTAAATGCTAGCATATTAATGCGTAACTATAATTGACTATTTGTAACACATTTTGTCAGTATTGTAACCAAATATGTAGCATTTGTAACCCCCTATGTTACGCTATACAAGAAATGAGTGACAAAACGGGGAAATGAGTGACAAAATGGGTATATGAATATTTGTTAGTTGGTTACCCTTTTTAAAGGTTGAAAAATAATTGAAACAAATCATAAACGATAAACTAACAATATACTAACAATGGCTAATACAGAAAGATTTATTCTAACCGACGATATATTCAACGAAGTAAGTCAATATTGTAAAGATGAAGTCATTAATGGTATGAAACACGCTATCCTTACAAATTCCAATTGGTGGAACGAATTTGGTTGTCTTGGCGACAACATGGGGGGAGGCCATTATTATATGCAATATGAGTCAATTGATGATTTTATTATAGTTTTACATAAGATGTATAATGCAATATTTTATAAAATTTTACCAAAAAATGCGACTAACAAAACTTGTCGTTTCTTAAGTGACCCGAGAAGATTTGATGGATACTTTTTGATTAGTAAGTTTAGAAATATGAGAGATATAGATAATTTAATCAATGTATATTGTGATTTCGAATGTCTCGGCAGGACAACTGATTCAAAATATAATAGATATGTGTTATATAATGGTTATTACATATGCTGGTATGATAGGATGTTGTAGATAGTAGCAAAAATATAATAAATATTTGTTAGTTGGTCATCTTTTTACACCTTTTTACATTTTATATGCCGACCTAACGACGCAAAAAAAAGTGTTTAAAATTAATATAAAGAATAGTTAATTTATATTAAATATTAATGGCTGAAAATATAGATAAAACTGAATTAGAAAATGCTATAAAATATTTTAAAAGTATAATTTTTTCTAATATATCAAAATGTTCTCAATATAAAATGGGCGCGACATTTATTGGTATTAAAACAAATATAACTGGAAGTTATAAATTACATATTTATATTATTCTTTTTCCATTTATTAAAAATCAAAGTATTGTTCCATATTGTTATAATTTTTCAAATATATATTTAAAAGATGTATGTTTTGATGTAGACGAAACATTTTATTTATGGGCATATGATGAGATGAAAAAACAAGAAAGTATAATAATAATGTCATTAGAATCATATGTATTAAAAGTTGTATCTGGATGTGATTTATTAATAGGTATTGATAAAAATTGTAATGAAATAAAAGAATGGATGGAATTAGAATATAAAGATTGGTATACAAAAAATTTATTTAATAATGTATTTACCATTACAATTACAAATCCATATCTTTACATGGTTCCTTTTCCAGTTAGTCCAATTATAATAAAAACTATACATAATACAAATTTTATTAAGTTAATTTAAAGTTTAGATGCAAGTGTAACTCATTTTGTCAGTATTGTAACCAAATATGTTGCATTTGTAACCCCCTATGTTACACTATACAAGAAATGAGTGACAAAATGGGGATATGAATATTTGTTAGTTTAGTTTCGTTTCTGTATCCCAAAAAATACAACAAACTGATTTTTAGTTCCGCTTCTGTAGCAGTAAAAAATTAAAAAATTGAAATGTTTTTTCCTAGTTGCATCAATGCATATCAAACAATCAATCAATAATTATTTCAATAATTTCAATCACGAATATGGAACAAACATCAAAAATACCTATGGTAGTTACTGTCATTATATGTACCTATTTCGTTTGTCATATGTTTCGCAAAAAAACACCACCTCCTCCTGAGGTTAAACTTAATTGGGATAGATTAATAGCGGATCCAGGACCCGTTCATTTAATCGATAATTACTCGGGCAAAATTAATTGGGATATCCCATCGGCAATTGCAGAAAGGAAAGCAAGAATAATGGCACTTGAGCAATCAAATCGCGTGTTGCTTGAAAAAGAAACGACAAATTAATTAAAGATAACTTTGATGAAAAATAATTGAAACAAACTAACAAAAATAAAAAAGTATAATAATTATAATTGTGTTGTATTGTGTGTGTAATAATTAAATAACATTCTTTTTTTCATATAGTATGCAGTGTATATTACCCTATTAATGCGTAACCACAATTGACTATTTGTAACTCATTTTGTCAGTATTGTAACCAAATATGTCACATCTGTAACCCCCTATGTTACACTATACAAGAAATGAGTGACAAAACGGGGAAATGAGTGACAAAACAGGGAAATGAGTATTTGTTAGTTTATAATACCCTTTAAGAAACAATGAAACACTGATTTAAAAATGGTCTATGCCCAAAATACCCTGTAGAAAAAAGAGTTTAATTAAATTATTACACATCAATTTAAACGTGAACGTGAACAAACTGCCTTTTTTACCATTAGATAATTCGTGTTGCTCACACCAACCCATCACAACCATCACAATTTATTTTAACTTTTTTACATTTTTACACGCATCATAACACTTTCTATGATACTTAAAACATTTAGAACTGCCAAAATTATGAACATCAACACATGGATGACATTTTGTGCACACATATTCATTACACTGGTTGCATGTACGATATTCTATATTATTAATCGTGTCTGTAATTTCGTGTTCACAAAAAGGTGCACCAGTAAATGCGATTAATTTAGTTATTAATGTTTTTAATCCTTTGTTTTCTTGCTCTAAATTATCCAATTTTTCTTGCACTTGCATTTGCATTTGGTCCATTTCTTATGTTTGCTTGTCTTCTTTTTACTTGGTAATGTTTTTTCAATTTTTTTCTACACCTATTTTTTCATGAACTAAAAATTTACCCTTGCGACACTGCTCACACGAGACACCCCCATTGTTTCTACATCTGTGCTTCATCATCTATAAATGAGTGGTGTGAAAAAAGGATATTATCCTTTTATCTATTTTATTTAAGCAGTTACAATTCATTATCTACTTCTACTTCTACTTCTAAACTGACTCATAACCTTCCTCCTCATCTTCATCTGCCTCTTCCTCCTCGTCCTCGTTAGGCAGAGGCTTAATCGTCTTGGACTCTGGGTCCCAAAGACCTACTTCCTCTTTTGTTGCGGGATCATATAGGATATTAACACTGGATTTCAAGTAAATTTTTCCGTTAATTGTAGTTTTTGACACGGTTACTTTTGCTGATTCTTCAGCTTTTGCTGGTTCTTCTGCCTTGTCGGCCTCTTCAGTTTTAGCTGCCTTAGAAGCCTTGGCAGTTGGCTTCTTGGTAGCCTTTTCGGCTTGACGCTTTGCTTCACGCTCTGCCTTTTCGGCTTGACGCTTCGCTTCACGCTCTGCTTTTTCGGCTTCACGCTTTGCTTCACGCTCTGCCTTTTCTTCGGCTGCCTTCGCTTCGCGCTCTGCCTTCTTTTGCTCCACTTCGGCTTTGCGTTTTGCTTCGCGTTCTGCCTTTTCTTCGGCCGCCTTCGCTTCGCGTTCGGCTTTCTTTGCCGCGCGTTCGGCTTCCAAGGCAGCCTTCTTTGCAGCCTTTTCTTCTTCGCTCAATTTTGCGTTTTTCGGTGACTTGGCCTCTTTTTTCTCTTCTTCAGCATTATCCTCTACCACTTCCAGTATCTCTTCTCCATTCTTGTCCTCAATGAGTTGTGCAAAGAGATCGCTCACATTTTCTGCTTCTACCTTTGCGACGACCTTTTTTGGGCGACCTTTCGGCTTATTCTGTGACTTTTCTGGTGCGTTCAGGTGTGCTTCGTCTATCCAAATATTTAATTTTGCCGCTTCCGATGACGCTTGTTCTGTGTTTATTTTTAGTTTTTCTAATACTTTCAAGTAATGAGTTGGCTTTCGGCCTTTTGGATCCTTGAACTCGTACAAACCGCTGTTTTGGCGACTCTCGACTGTTCCGCAGTCTGGGCAACCAGATGCGTTCTTGTCTGCTTCGCTTTGGCAGCCTTTGCAGTAGTTTCCGTTTTCCATTGGCTTCTTTGCGCATTGAGTGAATAGACCACGATTGTATGCTAGGCCTTGGCAGCCTGTCAAATCTACTCCTTCACTCGTGAATGGCATTGGGATGCTTGATTTCTTTTCTTTCGCTACACGCTCCTTCGGCACTCGCATTGACACTGATTTCTTCGCCATTTGTTTGCGAATCACAGACAAACTCTCCAAACCCAGGGCTTGAATCGCGTCTTCTGCGTTGAAATCGTATTTTGTTGCGCATTCCTTGATACAACGTGTTGCCAAATCCTTCGCAGCATTCTCCAACGTCCTCATCAACAACTCTGTCACTTGAATTGATGCGTTAAATTCTACTGTTGACATTATTCTATTATTAACTTGTTAAGTTTGATTAAGCTTTGGCTTCTTTGAAATTTCTTTCATACCTCTTTCCTTATCCTCCTCTTCTTTTTCAATTTTTTTTTTCTACACCTATTTTTACCCTTAACTAAAAATTTGTTCTTCCTTTACTAGACCTACTTGGGGACACCCTTGCTTCACGGGATGGGACACCCCCTTTGTGGACCAACATCTGTAGAGGGAACATCTGTGGGGATGGGGAAGTGTGGGATGGGGGACCCCTTTGTGGGATTGAACATCTGTGGGGGATGGGGGTATTTTTAGTTCCTTACTTTTTCACCCTTTTTACAAAAAAATTGAATTCCTTTTTCCATCTTTGTTAGTTAGCATCTTTATATACCTACAACAAGTTTTTAAAACAATGAGCGAACCAATTAAAAGATTGAGAGAGTGGATTCATCCTGATAAACTTAAATGGTATTGGTTATCACAAAATCCAGAAGCAATTCATCTTATTGAACAAAATCTAGACAAAATTTATTGGCCTTGTTTATCACAAAATCCAGCAGCCATTCATTTACTTGAACAAAATATAGACAAAATTGATTGGATTTGGTTATCATTAAATCCAGCAGCCATTCATTTACTCGAACAAAATCAAGACAAAATTGATTGGTATAATTTATCAAGCAATCCAGCAGCCATTCATTTAATAAGCGAAGCGTTGGAACAAAAGCCTGACAAAATTGATTGGTCTCAGTTATCACGAAATCCAGCAGCCATTCACATTTTGGAGCAAAACTTAGACAAAATTAATTGGTTTATGTTATCTAAAAATCCAGCAGCCATTTACATTTTGGAGCAAAATCTAGACAAAATTTATTGGCCTTGTTTATCAGGCAATCCAGCAGCCATTTATCTAAT
>Ga0209972_10003073_pt1 | contig 13224 bp, 9 predicted proteins | sample NOAtaG_7_FD_187302 | JGI IMG/M metagenome (GOLD analysis project Ga0209972, IMG submission 187302) | Freshwater lake microbial communities from Lake Erie, under a cyanobacterial bloom - NOAA_Erie_Diel1S_2200h metaG (SPAdes) (version 2) | ecosystem: Environmental > Aquatic > Freshwater > Lake ...
CGCATGGGCATGATCCTCGTGCCGGAGAAGCAGAAGATCGAGGTCTACAAGCGGAAGATGACCGCGGAAGGCAAGCCGATCCTGCCCACGATTCCCGAGCAGCTCGAGGAGTTCGAGCACGACGACGACGACGATCAGCTCGACAACGAGACCTGATCTCCCGCGGCCGATGCGGGCGGGACGGCGCGCACTGGCGACGGCGGCGGTCGCTGTCTTGCCTCCGCCTCGCCCGAGGAATTCCGTGCCAACTCCTTCGCCCGACAGCGGGCGCATGATGCGCATGCGACTTCGAATCCTCCTTCCCGCAGTCTTGACGCTTCTTGCGCATCGAGCGTTCGCGGTGCCGTCGCAGGACGCCGTCGGTCCTTCCGTCGCGCCGCCTTCTTCCACGCCACTTTCCTCCACGTCGCTCGACCGTGACAACCTCGTGCTCCGCGCGAGCGCCGTGGTGCGGGCCGCGGCCGCTCCGATCGCGGATCGCGACGGAAACGGCGTGCTGCAGATCGTGGGCCGCGACGACGGCACGCCGATCGTGGTGGACCTCGCGGGAACGCATCTCGTCGGCGGAACCGGGCCCTCCGAGCACTTCACCGGCATCGGCATCGTGATCCGCGGGCGAAACGTCACGCTCCGCAACGGCCGCATCAGCGGGTTCAAGGTCGGCATCGATGCCGCGCAGTGCGACGGCCTCGTGCTCGAGGACCTCGACACAAGCGACAACCACGCGCAGGCGCTGCGCTCGCGCGCGTGGGGCGAGGACCCGTCGGACTGGCTCTTCCCGCACGCAAACGACGACGGACAGTGGGCGCGCGAGCATGGCGCGGGAATCTCGGTGCGCGGCGCACGCAACGTCGTCATCCGCCGCGTCACGAGCCATCGCACGCAGAACGGCATCCTGCTCGACAGGGTCGCGCGCTCATCCATCTACGACAACGACTGCTCGTTCCTCTCGGGCTGGGGCATCGCCATGTGGCGCGCGTCGGGCAGCACGATCTGCCGCAACAGCCTCGACTTCTGCATCCGCGGCTACTCGCACGGCGTCTACAACCGAGGGCAGGATTCGGCGGGAATCCTCATGTTCGAGCAGTGCTCGAACAACATCGTCGCGCTGAACAGCGCGACCCACTGCGGCGACGGCGTCTTCGGCTTCGCAGGCCGCGAGGCGCTGGGCGAGTCGCCGAAGGACGGCGTGGGCACCGAGTGGCACGAAGGCCGCGGGTCGAACCGAAACGTCTTCCTCGCGAACGACCTCTCGTTCGCGGCGGCGCACGGCCTCGAGATCACCTTCAGCTTCGGCAACGTCATCGCGCGCAACCGCCTCGAGTCGAATGCGATCTGCGGTGTGTGGGCCGGCTACTCGCGCGACACCGCCATCGTTGGCAACACCTTCATCGGCAACGGCCGCACGATGCCGGGCAGCGAGCGCGGCGGCGTGAACATGGAGCATGCGCAGCGCACGCGCATCGTCCGCAACACCTTCGAAGACGAGCCGGTCGCGGTCCAGTTCTGGACCGACGCGGACGCCGGGTTCGCAGCGCTGCCGTGGGCGCGGGCCAACGGCATGGGCGCGCGGCAGAACTGGGTCGAGGCGAACGCCTTCGAATCGGTCGACGCGCCGCTCGAGCTCCGGGGCGCCACCGACACGGTCTTCGCGGGAAACACGCTCTCCGGCGCATGCGGCCCCAACCTCGTCGATACGGCGAGCGGCCCCGTCTCCGGCCAGCCTTCGACGGAGGAGCCCACCCCGACCGAGGCGGAGCTCGATGCCATCCTCGCGCGGCTTCCCGGCGAGCGGCGCGCCGTCGGACTGCGCGACCATCTGCGCGGCCGCGGCCGGATCATCATGCTCGACCACGGCCCCTACGCCTGGGATCGGCCGGTGCTCGTCCGGCGAAACTGGGGCATGGAGCGCGCGACGTACCTCGCGCTCTCGTTCGAGCAGCCCGCGCAGGCGATCCTGCACACCGAGATGCCGCTCGAAGTGCTCCAGACTCCGGCAGGCGAGATCGAGATCCGCGGGAAGGACACCGGCTTCATCGCGCCCTACCGGCTCGTCGCCCGCGACTCGAGCGGCTGGGAAGCCGCGATCGATGGACTGCTCGCGCCGGCGTCGTGGAGCGTCTCGGTGTTTCCAATGCGCGCCGGAGCCGACGTCGCGGACGCCCCATCGCGCGAGGCGTTTGCCGCCGCGCGCACCCGCGACGCGCTCGAGCGGACGCTGCCTGAACTCGATCTCTCGCGTCTCGCGGCCGAGATCGACGCGCTCGCGGCCGCGGGCACCGGGATCGAGGCCGTGGGCGTGTCGGCGCGGGTTGCGCTCGTCCACCCTCCGGGCCGCTATCGCGTGCACATCGGCGGCGTCGGTGGCGCGCGGCTCTCCGTCGACGGCAAACCCGCGATCGAGCGTTGGGAGCGCGATGCGACGGCCCCCGCCGGCTTCGACTACGCGGTGGATGCGCCCCGCCCGGTGACCCTCGAGATCGACTGCCTGCTGGCGGTGCCGCGCGCGCGCGGCGCGGCGCTCCGCGTCTGGTTCGAGCGGGCCGGGACGCGCGCGCAGACGGCGCCCTGACAGCCGCCCCGGCGTCAGTCCCTCGCTGCAAGTCCCCCGCGGCAAGTCCCCCGCGGCAAGTCCCCCGCGGCAAGCTCCGACATCGCGTCCAGACTTCCCCCGTCGGCTCTCGCGCGGGATCTCCGCGGGGGCCACGGCGGGCGCCATCCGGAACCATGCGAAAAAGTATTCGTCCGTCTTGCTTTTTATGCAGTGCTGTGTATACTCACACGTTCCTTTGCATCTCTATCCGGCCTTGCCCCCGACTCCCGCCACCTCCCCCGACACCGCCGCGCCGCTTCTCCGGCCGATCGCCCGCGACATGAAATCGAGACGACACGCCATCATCCGGAACCTCATCGCTGGCGGCGAGATCTTCAGCCAGAACCAGCTCGCCGGCATGCTGGCGCGCCAGGGCATCGAGGCGACGCAGGCCACGCTTTCGCGCGACCTCGCCGAACTCGGCGTCCTCAAGGGCCCCGATGGCTACCAGCTCCCGAGCGCGAATCCCTCCGTGGCGAAGCCGGAGGCCGCGCTTGCCCGCGTCCTGAAGCGCGAACTCGTCTCGCTCGACGTGGGCGGAACGCTGGTCGTCCTCAAGACGCCGAGCGGACACGGCAACGCGCTTGCGATCGAGCTCGACCGCGCCCGGCTCGAGGGCGCGCTCGGCACGATCGCCGGCGACGACACGGTGTTCCTCGCCGCCCGCAGCGAGCTCTCCGCGCGCCGGATCGCCAAGCACCTGCGCGATCTCGCGGAACTCCGCTGAGCCCGCGCCCCGCCCGGCGCCGTCGATTCCCGGGCTCCCCCGCCTTCATCCCGCCTCTCCGCCAAACCCTGCCGTGACCATCTCCCATTCATTCCCGTCCCCGATCCGCACCGCCATCGTCGGCGCCAGCGGCTATGCCGGCGCCGAACTGCTCTCGATCCTCGCGGCCCACCCGGCGGCCGAGGTCGTCGCGCTCTTCGGTTCCTCGCGCAAGGCCGACGAGGGCACTCCGACGGCGGCAGATCTCTTTCCCCGCTTCGAGGCCACGGCGGTCGGCGCGCTCCCGGTGCGTCCGTTCGATGTGGCGCAGGCGAGGGCGCTCGAGCTCGAGGCCATCTTCCTCGCGACGCCACATGAACTCTCCCACGAGGTCGCCCGCGCCCTCGTCGACTCGGGAATCGTGGTGATCGATCTCTCCGCGGCGTTCCGTCTCTCCGACCGCGCCGTGTTCGAGCGGAACTACGGCTTCGCCCACGAGCATCCCGACCTCCTCTCGGAGGCCGTCTACGGACTCGCCGAGTTCAACGCCGCCCGCATCGCCGACGCGCGCATCGTGGCCGTCCCCGGCTGCTATCCGACGGCGTCGATCCTCGCCATCCGTCCGCTCGTCGAGGCGGGACTCGTCGACACCACGCGCGCGGCGATCGTCGACGCGGTCAGCGGCGTCTCGGGCGCCGGACGCAAGGCGGAGGTCAAGAGCCTCTTCTGCGAGGTGTCGATGCAGGCGTACGGCGTCTTCAAGCACCGTCATCGCCCTGAGATCGCGGAGCATGCCGGCATCGCCACGATCTTCACGCCGCATCTCGGCTGCTACGAGCGCGGCATCCTGGCCACCGTGCACCTCGAGCTGGTTCCCGGCGCCACCGAGCCGGCCGTGCGCAGGGCCTTCGAGGCCGCGTACGCAGGACGGCCCTTCGTCCGCATCCTGAAGGCGGGCAGGTGGCCGAGCGTCGCGGCCGTCGAGCGGACGAACCACTGCGACATCGGCTTCATGCTCGAGTCGACCGACGCCGGCACGCATCTCATCGTCGAGAGCGCGATCGACAACCTGGTGAAGGGCGCGGCCGGTCAAGCCGTCCAGTGCATGAACATCCGCTTCGGACTCGACGAGTCCACCGGACTGATGCCGGCGCGTCCCGCCACGGTGGCGGCCACCGCGCGCTGAGCCCGATCGCCCCGAGTCCGCACCCCGGTCCACGTTCAGGAGCCCCGACATTCCCGTGAGCAAGACTCCGTTTCCATCGCAGCCTGTCGAACTCGACGCCCTCGGCGCGCGCGGCGCGCGCGGCGCACTCGGCGCCCTCGGCGCACTCGACGCGCTCGGCGCGCTCGTCGTCAAGATCGGCGGCGCACTGCTCGAATCGGCCGACCAGCACCGCGACGCCTTCGCCGGAATCGTCGCGCTGCATGCGGCGGAGCGCGCGCGGGGCCGCGCGGGCGTCGTCCTCGTCCACGGCGGCGGCGCGCAGGTCGACCGGCAGCTCAAGCTCGTCGGCATCGAGACGCCGCGCATCGAGGGCATCCGCGTCACCTCGCGCGAGGCGATCCAGCAGGTCGTCGGCGTCCTCGCCGGAAGCGCGCATGTCCAGCTCCTCGGCATCCTGCACGCACACGGAGCGCGGCCCGTCGGGCTCTCCCTCTCGGACGGCGGGCTCTGCCGCTGCCGCCACACGACGAGGTACGCATTCGACGCGGGCGAGGTCGGCGAGATCGTCGGGGGCGACGGATCCATCGTCCGCACGCTCGTCTCCGGCGGCTTCCTCCCCGTCGTGAACTCGATCGGGCTTTCCGACGATGGCGCGCCGCTGAACGTCAACGCCGATGAAGCAGCGTGCGCGATCGCACGCATCATCGGCGCCTCGGGCATCGTGCTCCTCACCGACGTCCCGGGCGTGCTCGACGCCGATCGCCAGCTCATCGGCGACCTCGACGAGTCGCGCATCGATGCGCTGATTTCCGACGGCACCATCTCGGGCGGCATGGTTCCCAAGGTGCGCAGCGCCCTCGAGGCCGCCCAGTCCGCCGGCTGCCCCGCGACGATCGCCTCGTGGCGCGACCCCGCCGCGATCGCAACCGGTTCAGCAGGAACCCGAATCCACGCACCCACCGCGCGCCCAGCGCTCGCTCGCTGAGCGAAAGCCGACACGATGCCCACGACACGCACTTCCGCCTTCTCAACCCCCGCGCCCGGCGCACTTGTGGGCGCCCCTGCGGGCGCATTCCCCACCGGGCGCTCGGTGCTTCGCCTGTCCGATCTCTCGAAGCGCGAGATCGAGGCCATCATCGCGCTCGCGCGCGCCGTGAAGGCCGACATCGGCGCCTGCCGCGGCGCGCTCGCCCAGCGCACCATGGTCATGCTCTTCGAGAAGCCCTCGCTGCGCACGCGCGTCTCCTTCGAGCTTGGCTTCCAGAAGCTCGGCGGCTGCGTCTCCTACCTCGATCACCGCGAGGAGCCGATCGGCTCGCGCGAGTCGATCGCCGACTACGGGCGCAACCTCGAGCGCCTCGCCGACGTGATCGTGGCGCGCGTCCACAGCCACGCGACGCTCGAGGCGCTCGAGGCGCACTGCTCGGCTCGGATCGTCAACGCGCTGAGCGACATCGCGCACCCCTGCCAGGCGCTGGCCGACGCGCAGACGCTCGTCGAGCACGGAATCGCGCTCGACGGCGCCCACCTCGCCTGGCTCGGCGACGGCAACAACGTCTGCCTGTCGCTGATGGAGCTCATGGCGATCATGGGCGGCCGCATGACGGTGGTCACCCCCGCGGCGCACCGTCCCTGCCCGGCGCTGACGGCCGGAATCGCCGCGATTGCGGCCGCATCGGGCGCGCGCATCGCGCTCACCGACGACGTCGGCGCGATCGCGGGCGCGGACGCCGTCTACACCGACACGTGGATCTCGATGGGGCAGGCGCAATCAAGCGCCAAGGTCGACGCGCTCCGCCCGCTGTCGGTCACGCCCGACGTCATGCGCATCGCGGGGCCGCGCGCCAAGTTCATGCACTGCCTCCCCGCCCACCGCGGCGAAGAGGTGGTCGACGCCGTGATCGACGGCCCGTACTCGGTCGTGTTCGACCAAGCCGAGAACCGCATGCATGCGCAGAACGCGCTGCTGCTCTCGATCCTCGACGCGATTCCCGCGGGAATCAAGGCGCGGACGCTCGCGGACCTTGCGTGAACGCCATCGCCGCCGCCTCCATTCCGACTACCATTTCCGACCTCTCGCACCGACACTGAAAGCGATACGACTCCGATGTCCCAGACCAAGAAGCCCAGCTCGTCCTTCAAGAAGGTTTGCGTCGCCTACTCCGGCGGCCTCGACACCTCCTGCATCATCCCGTGGCTCGTCGAGACGTACGGCTGCGAGGTCGTCGCATGCGTCGCCGACGTCGGCCAAGGCGCGCGCGAACTCGAGGGCATCGAGGAGAAGGCCAAGCGCTCGGGCGCGGTCGAGTGCCACGTGGTCGACCTCAAGAAGCAGTTCATGGAGGAGTTCGTCTTCCCGATGTGCATCTCGGGTTCGGTCTACGAAGGCCGCTACCTCATGGGTACGTCGATCGCCCGGCCGATCATCGCGCGCGCGCAGGTCGAGGTGGCGCTCAGGACCGGTTGCGACGCGCTCTGCCACGGATGCACGGGCAAGGGCAACGACCAGGTCCGCTTCGAGTCGACCTACGCGTCGCTCGCGCCGCAGCTGCCCGTGATCGCGCCGTGGCGCATCTGGGATCTCAAGAGCCGCGAGGCGATGCTCGCCTACCTCAAGGAACGCGACATTCCCTGCGCGGCCAGCGCCGAGAAGATCTACTCGCGCGACGCCAACATGTGGCACATCTCGCACGAGGGCGGCGAACTCGAGGATCCGTGGAACGCGCCGCCCGAGGACGTGTGGATGATCTCGGTCAGCCCGAAGGACGCGCCCGACGCCTGCGAGGACGTGATGCTCTCCTTCGCGAAGGGCCGGCCCACCGCGCTCAACGGCAAGGCCATGGATCCCGTCGCGCTGCTCGCCGAACTCAACAGGATCGGCGGCCGCAACGGCGTGGGCCGCGTCGACATCTGCGAGAACCGACTCGTCGGCATGAAGAGCCGCGGCGTCTACGAGACCCCGGGCGGCACGATCCTGATGGAGGCCGTGCGCGGCCTCGAGCAGCTCGTGCTCGACCGCGAGACGCTGCACTTCCGCGAGCGCCTCGCGCTCGATTTCGCGAAGATCATCTACAACGGCACGTGGTTCAGCCCGACCCGAGAGGCGATGTGGGCCTCCTTCGAGGCGATCGCGCAGTCGCTCGACGGCGACGTCGTGGTGCGCTGCTACAAGGGCCGCGCGGAGGCCGTGAAGCGCCGCTCGCCCAACTCGCTCTTCCACCATGGATTCGCCACCTTCGGCGAGGACGCGGTCTACGACCACAAGCACAGCGAGGGCTTCATCCGTCTCTTCAGCCTGCCGCTGCGCATCCGCGCGCTGCTCGGACTGAACCCCGATGCGCGCAAGATCGCCGCCGACAATCCGCCCTCCGGCACGGCTTCGAACGCCGCCGCCGCTTCGACCGCGAAGCAGAAGGTCCACTGACATGACGACCGCCATCTGGGCTGGACGCCTCGAAGGCCAGGCCGATTCGCTCTTCCGCGAGTTCAACGACTCGCTCTCGTTCGACCGCACGCTCGTGCGCGAGGACATCGAAGGCTCGGTCGCATGGTCGAAGGCGATCATGCGCGCCGGCGTGATCACCGACGAGGAGCAGCGGCAGATCGCGGCCGCCCTCGCCGAGATCCTCGCGCTTGCGCAGGACGATCCGTCCTCGATCACCGCGGCCGATGACGAGGACGTGCACTCGTGGGTCGAGCGCCAGCTGATCGCCCGCGTGGGAGACCTCGGCAAGAAGCTGCACACGGGCCGCAGCCGCAACGACCAGGTCGCCACAGACCTCCGCCTCTGGACCGCGCGCCAGCTCAAGCAGCGCCAGAGCGAGCTCAGGGCCGCGATGAACGCGCTCGTCGACCTCGCCGAGCGCGAGAAGACGACGCCGTTCCCCGGCTACACGCACCTCCAGCGCGCGCAGCCGATCCTCTTCGCACACTGGTGCCTCGCCTACGTCGAGATGTTCCGCCGCGACCTCGAACGGCTGTCGGATGCGCTCAAGCGCGTGCGCTCGTCGCCGCTCGGTTCGGGCGCGCTCGCCGGCACGGCGTATCCGATCGACCGCGAGCAGCTCGCGAAGGACCTCGGCTTCCGCGCTCCCACCGCGAACTCGCTCGACGCCGTCAGCGACCGCGACTTCGTGATCGAAACGCTCTCGGCCTGCGCGCTCTGCGCCGTGCACCTCTCGCGCTTCGCGGAGGACCTCATCTTCTACTCGACGAGCGAGGCGTCGCTGATCGAACTGCCCGATGCGTTCACGTCGGGCAGCTCGCTCATGCCGCAGAAGAAGAACCCGGACGCGCTCGAGCTCTTCCGCGGAAAGACCGGCCGGCAGGTCGGCAACCTCGTGACGCTGCTCGTCACGGTGAAGGGCCTGCCGATGGCCTACAACAAGGACCTGCAGGAGGACAAGGAGCCGCTCTTCGACTCGATGCGGCAACTGTCGATGTGCCTGCGCGTCCTCCCGCCGATGGTCGCGGGCATCAAGGTGAACCGCGAGAACGCGCTCGTGGCGGCGGCCGAGGGCTATACGAACGCCACCGACCTCGCCGACTATCTCGTGCGGCTCGGCGTCCCCTTCCGCGAGGCGCACCACCAGGCCGGACGGCTCGTCCGCAAGGCGATCGAGACCGACTCGGCGCTCGAGGAACTTCCGATCGACGTGATCCGCGAGCAGGCGCCGCGCGCGAACAGCGACATCTACACGCAGCTCACCGTCAGCGCCACGCTCGAGAAGCGCGGCTCGACCGGCGGCACCGGCCCGAAGGCGGTCGAAAGCGCCATCGAGCGCGTGCGCCGCATGCTGCGCGAGCGCGCAGTGCCCGCAGGCTCGGGCGACGTCGAGTTCCGGCAGGCGCGCATGGACGACCTCGACGCGATCGTGCATCTCGTCGACTACTGGGCGCAGCACGGCGAGAACCTGCCGCGCTCGCGCGAGGACATCATGAAGGCGATCCTCGACTTCGGCGTCGCCGTCATCGATGGCCGCGTCGTCGGATGCGCGGCGCTCTGGATCTACAACCCCGATCTCGCGGAGATCCGCTCGCTCGGCATTCACACCGAGCACCAGGGCCGCGGCATCGGCCAGGGCCTCGTGCGCCACTTCCAGCAGGTCGCGGGGCAGCTCCACATCGACCGTCTGTTCGTGCTGACGCGCGCTCCGGACTTCTTCGAGAAGTGCGGCTTCCGCCGCGTCTCCATCAACTCGCTTCCCGAGAAGGTGCTGAAGGACTGCTCGAACTGCCCGAAGAACGCCAACTGCGACGAGATCGCGCTGATCCACGACACCGTGCTGCCGGACGCGAACGGCGACGGCAAGTAGCGAGGAACGGATGACGCACGCACACGCCGATTTCTCCGCGGCAGGCCGCATCGTCGCCGCGACGCACCACTGGCCGCGCGGGTTCCGCGCGTCGGTGGGCGCGGCCGCCATCAAGAAGCCGGGGCGCGACGACCTCGCGCTCCTCGCGATGCCTGAGGGCGCGACCGCTGCGGCGATCTTCACGCGCAATCTCTTCGCGGCCGCGCCGATCGAGCTGTCGCGCCGACACATCAGGGATTCGCGCGGACACGCGTCGGCACTGATCCTGAACTCGGGCTGCGCGAACGCGGCGACGGGCCCGCGCGGGCTTGCGAACGCGCAGGAGATGGTCGACGCGGTGTCGCTTGCGCTCGGTTGCGCCTGCGAGGCGGTGCTCGTCAACTCGACGGGCGTGATCGGGGTGCAGCTGCCCATGGACCGGATCGCGCCGGTCATTCCGAAGATGGCTGCGGGCATCGCGGAGGCGCTCGACGCAGGGCCGCTCGAGCCCTTCGCGCGCGCCATCATGACGACCGACACGAAGCCGAAGATGAGCGCGCGACGCATCGAACTCGGTGATGGCCGCACCGTGCATGTCGCCGGCGTCGCGAAGGGCGCAGGCATGATCCGCCCCGACATGGCGACCATGATCTCGGTGCTTGCGACCGATGCGGCGGTCGAGCCGAAGGCGCTCGACCGCATCCTGCGCCACGCCGCCGACGCGAGCTACCACCGCATCTCGGTCGACGGCGACACCAGCACGAACGACTCCGTGTTCGCGTTCGCCTCCGGCATCGCGGGCACGTGCGACGAGATCCTGCTCGCGCGGGCGTTCCGCGAGGTTGCGTGCGACCTCGCGAAGATGATCGTCTGCGACGGCGAGGGCTTCGAGCGTTCGCTCGCGGTGCGCGTGACCGGCGCCGCGACCAAGGCCGATGCGCTCAAGGTCGCGGAGACGGTGGCGTCGAGCCTCTTGGTGCGCACCGCGATCACCGGCGGCGACCCGAACTGGGGCCGCATCGTGGCCGCAGCCGGCCGCGCGGGCGTTGCGTTCCGCGCCGGCGATCTCGAGCTGCGCGTCGGCGGGATCCTCCTCTTCCGCGACGGTGAGCCCTGCGCCGCCGACAACGGAAGCATGAAGGACGCGGTTCGCGCCGCGTTCAACGGTTCGCACGTGGCCGTCGAGATCTCGCTCGGCGCCACCGACGGCGCCGCCGCCGAGACCAACTCCGATGAGTTCCTCAGTTGCGGTCTGACAACGGAGTACGTGCGGCTGAACGCCGACTACACGACCTAGATCGCTCGCAACCTGCTTCGCAACTTGCTCGCTTTGGTGCTGGTCATGCCAGAAGACTTCTGCGCTCGTGGCCGGTCAGTTCACGGCTTCTTCACGATGTCGCGGATCCAGTGCTTCGCCGTCTTGGCGTCGCCACCGACCGGAAGCCAGCCCGAGTCGCTCGCGATCGTCGACTCAGCGCCCTTCGAGACGCCGACGTCGCCTTCCGGCTTGCCGTCCGTCGAGTAAAGCACGATCGTCAAGACGTCGCCTGCCGGGTCTTTCTTGAGCGCCGTCGCGCGGATCGCCTTCTCCGGAACACCGACGGCGACGATCTGCAGCTCTTCGACCCGGCCCGCGCCCCCTGTGTCCCCGGCGCCCTCCTCAAACGCAACCCAGATCGACGAGTGGTAGGTCTTCGCTCGCTCGACGGTAAGCGTCGTCGTGATCGTCGCGGTCGCGCCGGGTGCAAGCACCTTCTGATCGACCGCCGTCTTCGTGCAACCACAACTCGCCTGCACCGACTTGATGGTACGAGTCTCGTCCCCCGTGTTCCGAAGCTGGAAACTCGCCGTGACTTGCGCAGGGCTCTCGCCGAAGCGAACCACCCCGAGGTCGAGCTGCCGACCTGGCTCAATGAGCACTTCGCCCGAGGTCACGGCACCGGATGCGCGAACCGCAGGATTGCGCTCATCCCGCGGCCGTGCGCCACCGAGCGGCACCGCCGCCTGATCACGCCGGACGTCTCGCTTCGCGCTCCGAAGCAAGTCCATCAGCTCCGAGTCTGTCGGTGGCGCGGCGACCGCTGTCGCGAACTCGTAGCCGACGCCATCGAAGTCGACCGCACGCGAACCGAGCGAAAGCGAGAGCACGGCAGGACGGCTGCGGTCAATGACTCGGGTCCCCTCTGGAAGCGCCTTCAATCGCTCGAGTTCCGCTTCAAAGGACGCGGGCTCGAACGGGGTGACCTTCGTGAGGAGCCCGACCGTGGTTCTCGCAAGTTCGATCGGCTCGGACGGTCTTTGCGGGTTCCGCCCCCATCCCTGCGCGCGGAGCTTCCGGGCATACAGCGCGTCGCCGACCCGAATGGGCTCGTCCATGCTGGTGACCGAACGAGAGTACGGAGTGAAACCGCCGTCGGGACCTCGCACCAGCTTCAAACTCTCGACCTGACTGAAGAACCACAGCTCGCCGACGCGGCGGAACTGATAGCGATACTCCGACCGCGTTGCTCCGACGGTCCATGCATACAGGACGGTTCGCTCGCCCGGCTCTGACTCGCTCAGCGTCGGATCAACACCCAATCTTTGGTAGAGCATTCGACCATGCACCGGATCGAACGGTCCCCAGAGATCCTCGCCAACCTGCAGCAGCTGAGGAAGCCAGTACGAAGCAAGGGGCAGCGAGAGTTGCGCGCCGATCGGATCGATGAGGACTGCTCCGACACTCGCGTTCCAAATCCGTTCGCCATCGCAGAACACGACCGGAGGCCGCTCGGAGCCACGGCGAGTCGAGAAGTACCACCGCGACTGATGAATCGCGCCCGAGAACAGCCAGCCCTTCTCAAGCACGCTCAGACCATCGAGCTCTCCCTCTTCCGTCTGAATCGCCGCTTCGAACTCAACGCATTTCTCAATCGCCGGCAGCGACGGCGGGCCGCTGTCCGTCGCGTCGACGTCGCCAGTGAAGCACAAGACCAAGCCGAGATACGCCACGAGCGAAGAGTGCATGCAACCTCCGAATCACCGCTGGGCGGCGCTCGTTCGACATCAGTTCCACGAGCACGTGGTTCCGGGACAGAAAGCTCCCGTGGCCTTGATGGAATCTGGATCGATCCTGAGGAAGCCGCCATACCCATCCTACGCACAGACTCCGCGCATCTGGTTCCCACCACCATCGTTGCGAGTGATCTGCTGGCAGTCGAGCCAGGACCATCCACTACATAGCCCACGCAGGGTAGGCGCGTCACACCAAAGGGCAATGGCAGGCGTACTCTGAACCTGCGGCGGGCAGGGGGATCCAAGATCTTTGCAGCTCCCGATCACGTTGCACGACTCGTACAAATCCTCGTCCACAACGGGCGCACCCGGGGCGACCACCGGGGTGACCGGTTCGGTAGGCAAGATGCGCGAAGGAGTGTTGTGCGGCACGAGAAGAGGAGGCTGCGCCGTGCATAGGGACGAGATC
>Ga0209972_10003078_pt1 | contig 13213 bp, 32 predicted proteins | sample NOAtaG_7_FD_187302 | JGI IMG/M metagenome (GOLD analysis project Ga0209972, IMG submission 187302) | Freshwater lake microbial communities from Lake Erie, under a cyanobacterial bloom - NOAA_Erie_Diel1S_2200h metaG (SPAdes) (version 2) | ecosystem: Environmental > Aquatic > Freshwater > Lake ...
GATACGCTAGTTTCTATGTGCCTAACGATTGCCACGATTGGCAGAATAAAAGTGTTTAAAAGCTAATCTGATTTAAACCATCGCAATTACTCAAAGCTTTGCGCTGTATAGAAAAAAGTGCTTTAACGCTAATCGGCTAAAAGCGAATATTTGCAGGTGTAGTCAAATGACGGTCAAATAAAAAAATGAGTATGTTCCAAAATAGAACATACTCATTTTTTATATCTGCTTTTGCCGACCTCTAACGACTCGCTTCGCGCCGCGCATAAAAACAAAAATCGCAACGCCTGAAACCATTGATCTCTCGTTGCGATTTTTATTGTGTTTTGCTGTTTTGTTGGTTGGCGCATAGCGCCGCTTTACTTTAAATAAGTTTCACGCATAGTTGGATATTTATCCGCTGGTACAAATTCCATCACGAACTCCGCCCAAGTGTGGCGCGATCGGTATCGCTCAATGATCGGCGTTGCCTCAACCGTCAGTTCTTTCTTGGGTGCTGATTTTCTGGGTTTGCTCATAATAGTCTCTTAATATTTAATCCAATAGCCAAACTTGCCAGCTTTGTCATCAAAAGAGCTAGGTAACTCTTTTATATTGTTTTCGCAAAGCCATATATTAGTTAGCTTTTCAAGAGTACCTAGAAAAAACGGAACTTCATCAATCTCGTTATTATTCAGATGCAAGACTTTTAGGTTTTTTAAACTAGCAATCGACTCAGGAATAATTTGGAGGTAATTGTGATCTAAATCAAGGCGTTCAAGTTTCTTCAGATACTTTATTTCTTCTGGGATTTCTTCGATTCGATTGCCAAATAGATCTAAGCTCTCTAGATTTTTTAGCGTCTTGATTTTCTTGCCAATAAATTCAATCTGATTGCACCTTGCATCAAGCCTTTGCAAATGTTTCAAAGCAAAAACTCTTTCGGGTATTTCTCTTAATCCTAGATGACTGAGATCAAGAGTAAACCCATAATCGCTTTTAATATTGGCAATGCGATCGTCGATAGCTTTTTCACGCTCAGATCTTGTGGCTGGCACGATATGAACTTTACTCATAATTACCACCTAAAAATAAAAGCTTGAATCCGATACCAAAGCCTCGCATACCAAAGTGATTTCATCGGATAAGCATTTTCTTCAAAATGCTCTGAAAGCAAAAGCAGCAAATCAAACAGCTTATCTTCTTCTGGTGTGCGGTTTTCAATGCTCCATAGCCTCTCAATGTGCGCTAGGTTTGCGTCATTTTCTGCATCATTGGTGATGACTTGGGGCTGTATTTCTGCTAGTAATTCGCTGTAGGTTTTAGTTGACTTAAGCTGATTTCTAATGTTTTCAGCCTCTTCTTGCAGTTCTTGAATCTGGTAATAATTACCACACTCTTCATTGCATTCTAAAATCATGTCTTCAATCTGTTCTAATTCACTCATTGTTGTTACCTATAAGCTTAAATTTATAAACCCATAGCCAAGGGTTTGAATTAGCGATCGCCTTGCCATGCAGCATCTCGATCTCTGAGATATAAGAATCAATGGGAGACTTAAAAGAGTAATCTTCTGCCATGTAATCCCAATAACGATCCCAGTAATCGTCATACTCAATCCCTTCAGCGATCGCCGCCTCAGCCGTGATATCAAGCAATCGCTCTAACTTCACATCAACAATCTCAATCCAGTAACGGGCAAAGGACTTCAGCATGAAACGGGCGTTTTGTTTTGAGTATAAGCCAGTTTTGCGGTTGTTGATTTTTATCAAATCTTGCTCAGTAGGAGTTACCCACTTAGATTCTGGACTATGCCAAAAATACTGAATATGCAGTTTTTTGTTTGTGTAATCTGCGCCAGCTAGGTTTCGCGTTGGCTCTGTTAGGTAACAGCGATCGCCTATGTTGTATTTAGGCTTAAGCTCGTCGCCCAAGAACAAATAGTTGCCCTTTTCGTTGCGCTCTATCTTTGAGATTTGAGTCACTTCGTCTTGGGTTTCGCCTTTGATCGTGAGTAAGCGGCGTGTCTCGGTTTTAGTACCGTTGAGAACAGCGCAAAAATTGTCTTCTGTGAATGCGATCGGTGGGGTTTTCATGATGCTTTTCCCTTACGATATTTTTTAAATTTTCAAAATTCCTGTCAATGACTTTTGAGGTTATTTCTGTTAAACGCTCCTCAGAAATCACGATCATATTGTCAACAAGTGGTAGATAAAATTCGATGTTAAGCTCTGTGCAACGCTTGGCGAAATCATCAAAATTATTTTGCTCTTCAAACAAATAAACATACTGAGTCCCTCTCGCTACAATCATTGTCGCTCCAAACCATTTGTAAGCCTGAGCAATATCTCTAAAAAGTGAATCGTAATCAACCCAACACGCAAGCTTTTCGCCTTGCTGTATCAATTTCCATGCGCGATCGTAATCGCGACTGAGTTCGTAAATCATGATAAATCACCTCTAACAAGGATTCTTGTTTCTACCGTAATCGTAGTAATCTCTTCTTCAATCGCAACCCGATACTGTAATTCAGGATGTCTCAATCTCATCCTTTTTAGTAATTTGATTGCATCAGATTCTTTTTTGTTGGATCTCAGTGTTTTCCACTCGCTGCGATCTGATATAAATCGCTGGAGTAGATAGGCGATCTTGATTTGTTGGGTCATGAGATAGCATCCTGAAACTGAAGAATGCAGTCAGCACCAAAATACAGATAGTCTTCCCCATTTGGTCTAGACTGTGCAGTGTTCAGTAACACAAAATAATCTACTTGATTAGATCCTAGTACACGCTCTCTGCTTACACTTTTTTTGATTACTTCCAAGGGCTTGTCATCACCATTAAGGTAATAAGCTCCTACGGGGAAATCGATGGCTTTACACTCTTTAACCATAATCAAACCTCCAATAATTCTTTACTTTCTAATGCGATCGCGCTATCAGGCACTTCAATATAAAAATACTCACCATGCCGTGAGTGATATGCCCTGCCTGATTGCTGTAGCTTGGCTTTGTTGATGTGGAATTTACCGCCCTTGTAAAAGTCTGGATACAATTCCATAATTTCGGGTGGCATATCCTGAGATGTAACAATTATTTCCATTGCTGTAGTTTTAACAACTGGACATGGTTCATACCAAACATTCCAACCCTCACCACTTGGCAAGCCATGACGCTTAATTCCATTCATGAACTCAGCAATAAATTCAGGGGGAATAGATGCGCGATCACCAAAGTGATCAATGATTTTCGCGATCGCTTGGTTGAGTTCGGGCGTATGCCAATAGCCCCTTGCACGATATAGGATCGTAAGGTTTTCTACGGGGTGTAGAACTTTTTGATTTTCTATTTGATTCATAATTAAGCCCTCTTCATCGGTACGATTTTGGATGAGTCGAAGTTAAAGCGGAATTGCTTGTTTTTACTCATCATCAGCCTCATTTGATTCTTCTGAAACGACTTGAAAAAATGTAATGTTGCTAGGGAGAGGGCACTTAAGCGAGTAAGCAACAGCAAAGCCTTTATTGCAGTCCCATAGTTTCATATAAGACTGTAATTGCTTTAAAGATTTACTTGTAAAGTCGATTTTGCATTCCACTGGATACGCTTTCCCACCAACAGTCAGAACAAAATCAGGGCGTTTCTTGTTTTTCGCCACGACTTTTATCAATTCTGAATTAGGAACAAGCATTTTATGGTTTTTTTTAAACCAAGGATGAACGCCGCCTAGCTCCTGTACTGACACACACCAAGTTTTAGCTGACTCAAACTTAATAGCTGCAAACATCCAAACTAAATTTGCTCTTAAGTCAGATGGGAATGCAGGATCATACAGGATTTCATTAATAATTTGATTTAAAGTATCTCCTTTCTCAAAATCTGAATAGGTAAAAAACCTAGCTTTAATACCTAGTAAATCCAAAATATTCATTGAGTGTTTTGGATAGCCAAAGTGTCTGACCACAATATCCATAAAACTCTTGTGATCAATATCAAGACGATCAGCGATCAAACGAGAATCTACAACAAAAACTCCATCAACTTCTATTACAGTCAGCTTACTCATTAGTTGCAACCTCTCCAGCTTTCATGATTGCGTCATACATTTCAGCGTTATCTACAATGCGATGGAAAGTCACAGCAAGACTTTCTTTGCCCCGCTTCAACCTCTTCAATGTTTCCAAATCTTCTAACTGTATAGACAATGTTTTACGAGCGCCACGAATAATTTGTTTGGTTTCAATAGCCATGTATACCTTACTAATCAGTACATTTATAAGGTATCATACTTTGAGTAAAAAAGAATATTTATTTTAATGTTTTATTTTGAGTTATTCGTGCTATAGTATTTACAGTTAAGAAAACACAAGCAAGCAAAGGTAACGCATCATGATTAGCAAAGCAGTAAAGCAATTCGCAAACACACACGGATTCGACTTCTATGTTTCTGGCTTAGGGTACAGACAATCAGCGCAAATTACCACATTGGGAGATAAGCCCCAAGCGGTAAGCCGTTGCAGCAATAATTCTAAGGATGCATTGCAAGCTATCAACACTCTAATTGCACAGCGCAAACTTGACGCTAAATCCGATGATGCGATCGCCACTGAGTCCGAGCAAGCAATCAGCGATTTACTGCCCCCTACCGTCACCATTGACGCGACAGTAGCAGAGCAAGCTTACCAAGAGTTGCAACCAATCGATCCTTGGGAACAAAATCGCTTAGAACGCATTGCATCACAAGGTGCATACACAGTCGATGATTTTGCATCTACCTACTCACCACGCGACACATTTGGTGATGACGCTTTTGCTTTGTCAGGTCGTTGCGGTTGCGGAGCTTTGATTTAATGTACAAACCATTGCAACAAGTGCGCTACCAAGGCGCGATCGCCACAATAATCGATACACTCCCTAGCGTAATTGGATACGATTATTTGATCCATTGCAGTAACGGAGTCCAAAGACCAGTCACACATGATGAGCTAACGGAGATAGAAGTATGACCCCATACGACTACTACCACCAGCAACTAATTTACTGGCTGTCCGTTGCATTCTTGTCGCCTATTATTTGGGCGATCGCTATTAACATTAATCCACACAGGTAAAACAAATGTCTGCTATCACAACTACATCCCAATCGAGCATTCAGCATTTCAATCCTGAGCAAATGAAGGTACTACAAGAACAGCTAGCCCCTAAGTGTTCTCCTTCAGAATTGCAGTATTTTATCGAAGTCTGTAAGATCACTGGCTTGAGTCCATTTACTCGCGAGATTTATGCTATCTCTCGCAACAATTGGAACCCAGAAACAGGGCAAAATGAGCCTAAGATGACAATTCAAGTCAGTATTGACGGCTTGCGTAAAAGGGCAGCCAACACTGGATTGTATGACGGATCTGCTACTTATTGGTGCGGTGACGATGCTGTATGGGTTGAAGTTTGGTTAAAAAATACTCTTCCATCCGCCGCCAAAACCATCGTTTATCGCAAAGGTTCACAGCCCTTTGTTGCGGTTGCTCGTTTTGATTCTTACAAACAAGAGTATAAAAACAAGAAAACTCAGAAGATGGAACTATCGGGACAATGGGCTAAAATGCCTGATTTGATGATCGGGAAAGTTTCCGAGGCTCTTGCATTGCGTAAAGCATTTCCAGAACAAACGGCTGGTTTGTACTCAGGGGAAGAGATGGATCAGATTGACAGCGAATCTAAACCCGTCTACAGCCAATCTCTACCAGTGCAGCCTCAACCAGTGCAACAGACAGCAGGATGGGACAAGGAACTATGGGCAATCTTTGAGAAGGGTGTAAACAAGTGCGCAACCATTGAGGAGCTGGAAAAGCTTATTGGATGGGTTTCTAAAACCGTTAACAAGTATCAACCAAGTCAAGAACAAGATCAAGAAATCTGGAAGATTATCGACAATATCAAAGACAGGCTTAACAACGGCATTTCAATGCAAGGTGATGATATTCCTAAGCCCGTAAAGTCTGCACAAGTTCAAGAGCAATTTGCTGTAGAAGATGTTGACATTCAAAAAGCAGTATCACGCGATGAAGATTTGCATCTTGACGCGCTTAATTTAGACTCTGATATCCCCTTCTAGCCACTAACCACACACTCACAGGCGGCGCAATGCCGCCTTAACATTATGCAAGAACTACTACAACAAGTTCTATACCTCACTATTAAGATTGCGGTTGCGAGGAGTTAATTATGATCGGAGTATCTATTTTTACTGTGATTTGTTGTCTAGCGTCTTTATGTATTTCTTGTTTTACCCTTGGCTACACTATTGGAAAAAGAAGCAGATGAGCGATAAGAAATTTAAACTCATCCGCACCATCCGCAAAGATGAAGATGTAACCAAGCTAACAGCAAGGCTTGATGTATTGCGTCTTATGATGGAACGCCATCAGACCGACAATCCTGATTACGATTATGCGATCGTAGATGAACAAGGCAACCCCGCCGAACTAGCTGATTTCCTGCAATCAGAGCTAGCTCATCCCGTGGCTAAGGCGAAGCGGGTGAAGGAAGAGAAGAAAGAACAGTACAGAAAGGAAGTAATTAAGAGGTTGAAACAATGCTAGGCACTCCAAAAACCGAGAATGAAAAGCGTTATCTATCCGCTTTGATCTCTGGTCAATATTGCAAATTGCTTAATCAGGATTTGCAAACTGATATCGCTAATCGCCGTGATATTCCCGATGATATCAAAGCAAAAATTTCTGAACTAATCCGCGCAAATACAATGTTTCACCAATCTATAAACGAGCTTGTATCACTATGTCAGCAATAAAAGTCACCGTTACCGCCGCGCACATCGCCGCCGCAAAGTATCCTAGTAAGTCACCATTAGCTCTTGCCCTGCGAGAGATGGGATATACCGATACCCACGTCACTCAACATTTTGCATATATCGAAGCTAAGGTTTATACACTACCAGAGAATGCAATTGCATCAGAGCGTTGTTTTGATTATTTAGCTAAAGGCGGTTCTAGCCAAGGTGAGATTACTGAGAATATTTTTGCTTACGAGTGCGAGCTAGTGGAGTTGGAGCAGTGAAACTCAAAATGATCGAGCTATTCGCAGGAATAGGAGGTTTTCAGTTAGCAGGGGAATGGGTAGGAATCAAGACAATTGAATCAGTCGAGATCAACCCATTCTGTCAAAAGGTATTGTCAAAGAATTTCCCTAATACACCGATATACAACGATGTCACAAGCTACAATCCAAAATTCGGCAAGGCGCAAATCGTCTGTGGAGGATCGCCATGTCAAGACCTCTCGATCGCAGGAAAGCAAAAAGGCATCATCGAAGGCAAGCGATCAAGCCTCTGGTTTGAACAACTACGAATCTATCAAGAGTCAGGAGCAACTTTCCTTGTTTGGGAAAATGTCAGCGGCGCATTACGGAACGGATTTGGAGAAGTTCTCAGGAGCTTATCCAGCATCGGGTGTAATGCAGAGTGGGAGACTATCAGCGCATCCGCGCTTGGCGCACCGCATCGTAGAGATCGAATTTTCCTTATTGCCTACCCCGCAAGCTTACAGTTTTCAAGAGAGCCATCGCCCTGGGCAGACCAAGTTAGATGTCAAGCTGCGATCGCTTCTACCTACCCCCTCAGTTTGCGGCAATCACAACCGCAAGGGAGCCAGCAAGAAAAGCGGAGACGGGCTAGTAACTGCCTTACAGAAACTATTACCAACCCCAATGGCATCAGACGGGAAGTCGGCGTATCTAGAGGCAAAAAGAATAGCGTCAGGGAAGCAGTTGAACTTAGAAACAACAATCAGAACATTACAACCTCTAGCCCCTGGTCAAGTTCTAAATCCCCAGTTTGTGGAGTTCCTCATGGGTTTCCCCATAGGCTGGACAGAATTAGCGCATTAGGTAATGCGATCGTGCCTCAGTGCGCTGTTGTGCCATTACTCAGAGTTAAATATTTAGCGTCTCTATTGTAATTGTAACCAAATATTAAGATTAAACCTTATCCCTATGAATTGATTGACATTCAAAAGGATAGGGTTTATATTTGTATTCATGGCTGAGAGAGAAAGCCGCAAACACAAGTAACACAAAGGAGATAACGCATCATGGACAACTTATTAGAAATTTACTATTCAATTCTTTTTGGCTTTTGGCAAGTGAAACAAAATTTTAGCTGGTGGCTATTTTGTATGAGCTTTTCTTCTTTCGATTCTCGCAATCGTTTAATTGCTCATTTATGGGAAAAGCTAAGCGACTATGACTAAATCAAAAGGCATCGGACGAGGCGGCGCTCGTAAAGGAGCAGGACGCAAAAGCAAAAAAGCTGTCCACATTAAAGTATGGAAATGGGAGTCCGCGCCAGAAGAATTAAAGGCTTTAAGCCATCACGGTGGCGACGAAGACTGGGTAGCTTTAGTCCCATCTGTATGGGCTAACCAATACATCTCTTGGCTTGAATCTGGTAGCGGTTTTGGTTGTTGCGATGTGAGCGAACACGTTCACCCTGATTATCCAAATTACCAAGTTAGAATCGGCGCTCACGCTTAAATAAAAATCAGCGATCGCCCCATGACAAGCGATCGCTGAAACTCGAATAACTGCATTTCTACCAAATATTAAACCATGAAATATCTATTAATCCTCGCATTGCTTTCTATTTCCACCCCTGTGATCGCACAAGTTAACCGCACCGTTGGCAATGGCTTCTCTGACCTTGGTAAAATCACAGCTAGAAGCAATCAAGAGGCTTCTAGGCTATGTCGCAAAAAGGGCGGTAACGTTGTGATTAAGACTGGCAATAGATACACTTGCCACTATTTCCAGAGGTTAGCAAAATGATTGAAATCTACTGGCTAGGCGATCGCTTTCACTGCACTGATAAAAAGCTAGAAGCCACGCATCAATTGGTGTTAGAGAGTAAATCAAACTCTAAACATATTTGCCAAAAGATGCAGAATTTAGGTTTTGACCTTGAAATAATCTGTCGTGATATATTCCCTAGAAATCAGCCGTTTCTTGAAAACTTAACTTTTTACCCCAAGAACTTACCAGTTGTTTGCAAGGGATTTACAATAAAAGAGATGGGAACTGGCTTTAATGTTTGCTTCAACCTAATCGGTTATGCCCTTGCCGCAAATAATCTAGGGATAGCTTTGCGGATATATGGCGGCTCATTTCAAGGTTGTTTACATCCTTTGCTTTATAGGGCTTTAGAAGATTACTTCCAAAGTGAGAGTATTGAAGTTTATAAACAGTGTCCTTACTTTGCGGATTCGCAATATCTTAAATGCACTGTCAATCCTGCTATCCCATGCAAACAGTGTAACGAGTCGCCACAGTTATTCAAGACTACAGCCTTTGAGTGGATCAAGCTTGGCACTTGGCAACATATTTTGAAGTATCAAGATGTTCAAAAACTCATTTATTCCTATGTGTAAAATGATTGACCTAACCCGCCTATACGCATTGACCGACGAAATGAAATACGCAGCCAAAAACAAGGGCTTAGACGAGAAAGCGTTACGGGCACAACTGATTGAACTACGTAGCAAGATCAACCGCGAGCTAGCGGCGATCGTTGTTACTAATACTAGAATTGAGTGATGATCTGTGATAATAAAAGTGTTAAGTCACAGAACCACTGCCATGAAAATGAAACCTAAGCCCAAAGGTAGTAAGCCCAAGCCTAAGCCTTATAAGTAAAACCAAAAGAGAGCGATCGCAATGATCGCTCTCTCTTTTTGCTGTGGGTTATTAATTAATCCAATTAGCGATCGCCGCTTCACGCTCTTGAGTCCAGTAGTACCGCGCTCTATACCACGCAAATAGCTCTTGACTACCTTTATCGCGATTACAGGGCAAGCAAGCGGGCAATAAATTGCTTGCCACTGTTTCGCCGCCACGAGCTTTAGGCTTTGCGTGATCTAGTGATTGAGCTAGCGATCCGCAGTATACGCACTTGTAGTTAAAATTCTGATAAATCCCCTCTCGAAAACTTCTGATTATCTGCTTTTTTCTGGCAAAATCCAAAGTATTTAGCATGTGGTTTTAGAGGTAGGTTTTATTGATTTTACCTTACTGCACACCCTCAACAAATAACTTACACCGCCGCCTCTTAAATTGCCATCGCTTACAAACCTTACAGAATGATTGCGGATTACGCTTGATGTATGCCTCGCTGTATTGCGTGTAGTCAGGGGCGCGACATTTGGCGATTTGTTGTGCGGTAGTCATGGTTCTTTCCATTCTTGCATTGTCAGATTTAAGAACGTTACTGAATCTGATTTGGTGCGAGTTTTAATCCTGTTCTCAGCTTCTGCTAGCGCTTCTGCGAATTCTGAAGGACGGGCTATATCTATGTCAAAGCCGCATGATCCTTGTACTGAAATTCCTTGTTTGCTTACTTTGTAAGCCGCGAATACTAAAATCTTCATTTCTAAATCAACTCCATCGCTACCCATTGGAGTAGCGCTTTGAATGTGTCGCGTGATTGTGTTTTAAGCCATTCGTTAGCTTGTTCAGATATTTTTGCTGATGGATGACTCAACCAACTAAGAAGCCATAACGATCCCCCTAAGTCGGTCACTAATAAGGCGATCTCATCAACATCTTTTGATAGCTCTAAAATCTCAGCCTCAAGCCAATCAGGGATCGGCGTGGTTGATGCGTAGTGGTTTACGGGTTTCATGATTGTTTATTCTTCCTCTTTTAAGATTTGATTAGCTGATATAACAAGCCCTTTAAGCTCTTTATATCGAATTGTGTAAACTTGCTGATCAATTTCTACAACTACAGAATGATCTATAGATTTCTCATCAGCAAGGTCGGCTAGGCGACCAAACTCTTGAGAGAATTGATGATCAAGGCTTGCGATTTCATTGCGTAATCTATTTTCTTGCTCTTGCAAATCTGCGATCGTTTGCCTGAGTGCTGCTAGCTCAGCCTTTTCTTTTAAAACGGTTTTGGCTAGTTCAACTATTTTCACAATAAACCTCAGTCATTCCTACAATTGGCTGCGATTCAATCACAAATAGGCATTTTCGGCTCACCTTATTGCCATAATGAAATACTGGAATACTCGCTATTGCGATATTGCGAGAAATCCAGTATTTTTCGCAATATTGGATTTCTGTCATGGGTTAAGCAGCCTCAACAATAGTCATAAATTCATCTTAGCTTGTGTGTAGATACCATTCGGTTTACTAAAGATACTACCCTTTTGAGGGATAGTCAATACACAAATGATTAGTATTGTCACTGCTTCCCATCTAATTATATAAGTAAAAAGTATCCTTTTAGGGGGTAGTAGATAGTATAGTGATTAGTAGTTAATGAGGTAACAATGTGGAAATAATTAGAAAAAATACAATTACTACTTCTTTTTTGGCGCATGAAGGTGAAGTGTATATCCGCACTGAATCTAATTTTAGTATTTGGTGGAATAAAGAGTTGGAGCAATATTCGTATGGGTATGTTAAATCTACTGGTAAATGGTACGAGTTAACCGTCAACGGGGATCTTGAATGCGAACTACCAGAATTGGAGCGCAAATATCAAGAACTAAAATCATGCAGCTAAACCTAAAGTGCTTACGCAAAGCGCGATCGCTCACTCAAAAAGAATTAGCTAAGCAGTGCGATGATTGGCTAAAAGCTAATGCTGCAGAGCTACAGGGATGCAGTTTACGCAAAATCCAAAAGTTAGAGCAGGGTTATTACAGGTTCTTGGAATTTGACCTAATTGACGCGCTTTGCAATGTGCTTAATTGCAAAGCTGATGATTTACAGAAGATTAGGAGGCTTTAGAGCATGACTAACACGATCTCAATCCGAAAGAAAGTCGCTGAGCTTTGCGGGTTTACTGGTGATTATCAAGAATTTGTTTTAGATGGACTCTGTGGAATTAACGACAGATCAACCGTTAGAAACCCTCTTGATGGCAGTAAGCAATATATTCCAGTGCCAAAATATGACACATCCCTAGACGCAATCACACAAGCTTTTGATGATCATAGGTTGACTTATATTTTGCAAAAAGGCGTAGCAGATAATGGTGATATTGGCTATTTTGCTTCTAATCCTAAAGGCGAAAAGTACTCTGATACAGCAGCTAAAGCCATGTGTTATCTATTTATTCACTGTATGGAGAATAATGATGGCTACAAGTCAGACTGAAGTTAGTATAAACAATAGGTTGTACCTAGAAAAAGCCAATGAAGAAGTCAGCAAAATTGTCATTATTCCTGAATGGCAAAAGCTTTTGAGAAGTTTTGAATGTGAGCTTAGCGCTACCAAAAAATATTCTTTTGAAGAATTAAGAGCCATAGAAATGGCGATCGCCGCTAACCCATTGTTAAACAATGAAGATCGATTGGTACTTGTTCAAGAATTTATAAGTAAAAATAACCATGAGTGACACAGAAAAACAGCCAGAAAAACGCATCCCGATCGCCATTTCATCACAGCAGATGGAAGATCGGTATAGGGTAGAAGCTTCTCGCGCAAAAGCTCAGAAGATGGGTGCTAGTTCTAGGATTTTGAGGTTATTTGAAAATGACGCTAGTTGACCACGAAATCGAAAAGCTTTGCGAAGAAAAAGGCGTTATCGTGCCATTTGACAAAGCAATGCTTAACCCACAATCACTCGATGTGCGGATAGGCTACACGCTGAAAACTGAGAATAACTGGCTTAAACGATGTCTAACGGGTCAAGAGTTTACTACTCATGATTTGACCAAATACTCAGAATCAAACCCGTTTTTGGTATCGCCACTAAGTTTTATTCTGACTTGTACTTACGAGACTTTCAATATACCGAGTAATTACTCAGCAGAGTTTAGGCTTAAGTCAAGTAGAGGGCGATCAGGATGGGGGCACGTTTTGGCAGTATGGATTGATGGTGGGTTTAACAACTCAAAACTGACATTAGAGTTATTAAATCATCGTCTTTGGGCTTGGCAACCTATTTATCCAATGATGCGAATCGGTCAAATCGTATTTGCTGAGACGGCTTATCCAAGGCATGATTACTCAGAAACAGGACGGTATAACGGTGATTTAGACACACAGGAGAGTAAAGGGTAATGGCTAGATTATTTGAGTCTGACAGTAAGGAAGAACTACAAGCAACAGCATCAACTTTTGGCGGTTGTTTCGCTTTAACTTTTGTTTTTCTGATACCGATCGCGGGTTTTTTCTGGTTCGTATGGCAACCATTAGGTAAGGGATTGCTATTTAT
>Ga0209972_10003079_pt1 | contig 13212 bp, 10 predicted proteins | sample NOAtaG_7_FD_187302 | JGI IMG/M metagenome (GOLD analysis project Ga0209972, IMG submission 187302) | Freshwater lake microbial communities from Lake Erie, under a cyanobacterial bloom - NOAA_Erie_Diel1S_2200h metaG (SPAdes) (version 2) | ecosystem: Environmental > Aquatic > Freshwater > Lake ...
CTAAACAAGTATCAAAATGCTGCGCGATCGCAGGCGACAAAGGAATATCACCTTCATTGATTCCATCCATTAAATAAATTCTGCCGCGAGGCGAATCTGTTTCTTTTCCAATGACACGATAACTAGGGCAAGTAGATAAACAAAATCCACAATGTACACAAGCATCAATTAGCTGTGGATTTGGTGGATTCTTAGCATCAAAGGTTTGTAAGAAGGTTTGAGAGTTTGGCTCAATCAAATTTTGCGTTAGGTTTTCAGAGTTTGGCTTGTCGGAAATTTGCATATGTACCTGTTTATTAACTTAATCCACGAAAAAAAGAATTATTAAAAAGAATCATTTACGGCAATAAATCCCTTAAAAGTATTGCAAAGCAACACTTTTAAGGGATTTATCAGTTTGGGATTGAGCGTTTTGAGCTGTAAGAAAACATTCGGTCTGGACTCAATAAGCCTTGTGCATCAAACTGTTGGCGAATTTTATCCATAACATCGATTGCATTGCCTGTATATCCCCAAACATTAGCTTTAAACTTCAACTCATAAGGAGCTTCAAGAATAGTCAAAAATCCACTATGGGATTCGGCAATGCTTCTCACTTTAGCGATTTGCAAAGCGATCTCACCTAAATCCTGTACATCTTCTAGACGCAAAACGCCTAAACCACTACCAGCATGTATTTGCAAATAATAGGATTGCTCATCAAAAATTTGTTCGCATTCTTGCAGGAATGACACGCTAGTCGAGGGCAATATACCTAACTTACAAACCATAGAAGCATCGTCTTCAGACTGATCTGAATTACGCAGCTCTTCCTGCCAGATCATAATCTCTAACAATTCCCAGAATTCTTCAGCCGTACCCAACATTTGCACTTCTAAATTCAATTCTTTCGCCAATACAGCAATGCGATCGCACTGCTCAATCACACTAGCTTTGAGACTAGCAAATTGTAGAACTAAGCCGATCCCTTGTCCCAACCCAAGATCTGCGATCGCATTTGCCGATAGTAGATCGCAAGCAGTGGGTGTAAGTACCGAGGCTCCAATTTTTTGCTGAGCTTGGGCGATCGTCTCGGCGGTGCCAGTAACCACCACAATTTGCGTATACTCAGGCAAAGGATAGAGCCGAAAAGTAACCCTAGATACAATTCCCAAAGTTCCATAAGAACCTGTCAATAATTTCATCAGGTCATAGCCAGCCACATTTTTGACTACACGCCCACCCGCCTTCACGACTTCACCATCGGCTCGCACAAACTCAATACCCAAGCACATGTCCCGAACACTGTTGTAGCGATGTCTCAACGAACCAGCGCTAGCAGTGGCTAGAATTCCGCCAATAGTCGCATTAGCTCTATAAGGAGGATTGATCGCTAAAAACTGTCCTGCTTTTGCTAAGACTGTTTGCAAATCCTGATACTTCACCCCTGCCTCGACTGTGACAGTAAGATCCCCAACGCAATGCTCAATCACCCGATTAAACTTTGATGTACTGATTACTACATCCGCTCTACTCACTAAGCCACCCCAATCTAACTTAGTAGCATTACCACAAGGCAGTACTCGTAACCTATTTTCGGATGTTAAGGCGATCACCTTCGATAGTTCGGCGATCGTCTGAGGATAAAGTACACAGGCAGGCGAGAGGCTATCAGGTGTAAGGCTATTCACAATCCGCTGATGCAAATTTGGTATTAAGCGATCGAATAAAACGACATTATCCACTCCAAGCAAGTCAGTAAATAACGCAATCAGTTGATTATCAGTAAGTCTCACAAAATTAATGTCCGTACATACATGCTACTTGGGGCAGCACTTCGTGCTGCCCCAATATATAAGTTTTTAAAATAAGCGTTTACTACCATCAGGGCGAATCGTACCCCAATTTGTTTTGGCTTGAGCTAATTGATCTTCAGAGATCTTAGCTCCTTTTAAATCTGCACCACAAAGATTCGTCCCATTTAAGTTTGCTTGACTTAAATATGCTCCCTTCAAGTTAGCTCCACTTAAATTCGCTCCAGACAAATCAGCTTTACTCATATAAGCTGATTGGAGATTTGCCTCACGTAAATCAGCCAAAATCATCGAAGCACTGCCCAAATCACACTTTATCAGGATAGCGCGTTGCATTTTTGCTTCCCGTAAATTAGCACTATTTAACTTAGCCTGAGATAAATTAGCCCCTTGAAAACTAGCACCCGTTAAGTCACTATGACAAAAATCTGCCTCAACTAATTTAGACCGGCTCATCACAATACCCGATAGGGTTGCACTACCAAATGCAGCTTTAGAGTAATCTTGATTGGCAAAGTTTCGCTTGCCTTGATTGTATTCAACAATAACTTTACGCCCACCTTTCAGATCACCAGTACCAATCTGACTGCCTGATCTGGTACTACCAGAGGTCAACATGCCACTGTTATCAAATTGTGTTCCCTGACCATTGCCATGTTTCTGTGATTGAATGCGCGAGTTGGATATCTGTGTGGCAGGTCTCACAGTCACAGAAGAAGGTGCACTAAGGGGTGCATAATTTGTGGATTGGTTTGTAGATTTGGGTGGTTCTTCAGGAATTCCACCCGATTCAAGAGCCCGCAAAGCTTCTTCGGTTGAGCGAAAGCGCTGCGAAACAGATTGCTGAAGGAGCTTCTCAAAAACTACTCTGAGCCGATCGCTTAGCTTAACTTGCGATTTCCAATTAATTTCACCTGTATATGGATCATGGGGTAAATCCTTAGGCGATCGGCCTGTCATAAGATACAGACAACTCATCGCTGTAGCATACAAATCGCTAGAGTAAACAGGACGCATTGCCATCTGTTCTGGCGGCGCAAATCCTGGTGTACCGATCGCAAAATTAGTTAATAAACCACTAGGATCATCATCCGGCGATGGTTTATTAACTTGGCTAGAAACTGCACCAAAGTCAATTAATACAAGCTGTCCATCTTGTTTACGACGCATTATGTTAGCAGGCTTAATATCACGATGGATCACCCCGTTTTCATGCATAAACCCTAGTGCAGGGAATATTTCTGCAAGTATTTTCCGAATTTCAATTTCGTTGAATGTACCCCGACGCTCAAATTCTTGTTTTAAAGTTTCCCCATCGACGAATTCTTGAACAAGATAAAAATTACCATATTCTTCAAAATAATCTAGTAAGCGCGGAATCTGAGGATGACTGCCGATTTTGCCAAGAGTAAAGGCTTCTCTCTCAAATAATTCTCGCGCCATTTTCATCACGCTGGCGGATTGAGTATTTGGGCGCAATTGTTTGACTACACAGGATGGGAATCCAGGCAGCCCCTCATCAGCAGCCAAAAAAGTTGCTCCAAATCCACCTTTGCCTAGTGGACGACTAGCTCGGTAACGATTTCGCAGCTTTAAACTAGAACCACAAGCCGCACAATTCATGGCAAATGGTTCATTATTCGGATTAGCACAGTTTGGATTAACGCAATAACTCACGGTTGATCGAAAGCCCAAGTGATGGTTGATCAAATCAATTTGCAGGGATAATAACAGTTTAATATGTCACTGCCCTACGCAGACTCAAAGCTTATATCAATTTCAAAAAATCTGGGGATTTTTTAAACCTTTAAGACTTGCATAGACAAAATAGCAATTCTTGGGAAATATTTACACAACTTTAATTTCAGCGAATCTGGATAAAATCAAAAGTATATTTGTAATTAAATTTAGCAAATAAATCTAAAAATCATCAGTATTTGCTCCATCATTATTGACATATGGTGAAGGACGACCTGATTGTCTTCGCCTGCGCCCAGATTTAGCAGCATTATCTTTGCTAGATTCACCAGTACCAAAGTTGTCAGATTCGTTATTGCGATTTCTGGGGCGTTCTCCGCTTATATTATCATCGCTAGGTCGTGGGCGACGCTTGGGGCTAACAGGACGAATATCACTTTCGTCAATATCAATCACTGAATCATTGCCATTAGAATCGCCACTACTCCTCTTTGGACGACGTGAACGGCGGCTATCTGCTGTATCTCCACGAAGTTCACTTGCTTCAGCACTGTTTGAAATAGAACCGCGCATCCGTCTAGAAGGATCGCGATCACGACGAGGCGCAATTTCACGAGTGGGATCAATCTCAACTCGATAATCCGATCCTATGGGTTCTTCATCATCAACAAGGGGACTAGAAGGTGCTCTTCGGGCTTGATTGGCTAGAGCTTGGCGTAGTACTAATGACTCTACAGCAAACCAGCCTGCGAATCCTACTACTAAGACTTGGGCTAGCTGAGTAGTAATTTCCATCCGAAAATTAAAAGCTAACAAGATGATGCCATAGACCAAGGCGATCGCTGAGAAAAAAATATCATGGTCACGGGCTAGTTCAGGGCGAAAGTTCCGCACAAAATATAAACCCACGCCTCCTAAAGCGGCAACAATTGCCAAAAGAATCATTAGCGGGTTGCCACCGATGTTGATCATGGCTCTATATTTCTCCTAAAGTACCTGCATTTTTTTTGACTCAAATATTGAGAGTATAAGTACTTCGGCATAATTAAGGCAGCAGAGCCAAAATCTGTACCGCTAGATGCACAGTCGGTACAGATTTTGGGATTTTATGTTTAATTATGCTTAGCTTCTTTACTAGTCAAGTGCTTTCAGTCTATCTACGTCATTCAGTATAACAACAGAGAGCTTTGCCATGGCGCAAATTTCTCTTAATCAAAACCCAAAAGACAAGAGGCGGCGCAAAGCGCTGCCTCTTGTCTTTTGGGTTTTGATTAACCGCGACGGATGACGCGGTCTTTTCTGCTAACGAGCAACACTGCTGCGAAGATCAGACCAAGAACTACGCCACCTGCGACAAGGCTGCCTAGAAAATTAGTTAATGATTGTGTCATATAGATATGTAGGTAAAGTTTTGATATACAGATTAAATCCTTGACATAATTTTAGCTTAAAAAGCTATGGAGTCAGCTCTTCGCATTAAAACCAATTTTTATGTTTGCTGTGCTGTAAGCACAGCAAACATAAAAATTGGTTTTGACAAACTAATCAACCAAAAAAAATAGCGGTGGGCTTAGCCCACCGCTATTTTTTTTGGTTGATAGGGAACATTGGAGTTCCCTTAATGTTTATGAATTTTGTTTTGGCTGCGAACAATCCAGTAACTGATAGACAGAGAAAGCACTGCGATCGCGAGCCCTGTAAGGTCACCATCAGCTTTGCTATCAAAGATAATGACTTTACGCGCAACCGCAGTTAAAGCGGTAATGATTACTAGCTCTAGCTGGATTGTGTGATGGCGCAAGTAGGCCGTCACGTTTTCCATGAGTTCAAGGGCAATCAATACATTCAGAAACATCCCAAATATTTTGAGTAAAGGGATGCTAAAAGCTCCTCTTGGTTCATTAACAAAAAGATCAAAGGTTAGTATCCGCAACAAGTCAAATAGTGCGCCAAAAATGACAAATACTAGCGCGATCGCCATTATTTTAGAAACAACGTTTTCGACTGTTCTAATTGCTTTTAAAAAGCTCTCATCTTTACAGGCAAGAGTCAAAAAGCGAAATAAATTTGTAATTTGTTGCCTTAATCTCATTCCAGACCCACACCTTTTAATTTTTTATTCGTCAGAACCAGAATATAGATGGCGATGTCAAAACATCTCCGAATAAATTTACTGGTAATCGCTCTAGAAAAGATTATATAGATTAAATGCATAGACTAAAAATGTATATTAGTGATAAAATCATAGAACATAATCTATGGTTTTATCACTAATATGAGTTACCGCCTATCTGATGCTCAATTAGCTACTCATATCACCCTGCATCAGTTGCAGGTCTTTGAAGTAGCGGCTCGTCATGGCAGCTATACTCGTGCCGCCGAGGAGCTATTTCTAACACAACCCACTGTTTCGATGCAGATTAAGCATTTGACAAAGGCAATCGGGATGCCCTTGTTTGAGCAGGTGGGCAAAAAACTTTTTTTAACTCAGGCTGGTCGAGAGTTGTTTACAACTTGTCAAGAGATATTTGGTCGCATATCTCAATTTGAGATGAGTGTTGCCGATATGAAAGGACTAAAACAGGGATATTTAAAGATTACGGTGGTAACAACAGCAAAATATGTAATCCCGCGTTTACTGGGACCATTTTGTCAGCGTTATCCTGGGGTAGAAATATCTTTGAAGGTAACTAACCATAGCGGTGTTTTAGAGAGGCTTGCTGAGAATAAGGATGATTTATATATTCTTAGTCAAGTTCCTGATGAGCCAGATGTAACGTCTCATCAGTTTTTGTCAAACCCATTAGTGGTTCTAGCAAGTCACGATCATCATTTGGCTAACGAGAAAAATATTCCCATTCAAAAGTTGGCAGATGAACCATTTATCACCAGAGAGTCTGGCTCTGGTACAAGGGGATATGTAAAAAGGCTATTTGATGAGCATAAAGTTACTCCGAAAATAAAAATGGAGCTTGCAAGTAATGAGGCGATTAAACAGGCGATCGCAGGTGGTCTAGGAATCTCAGTTTTGTCGCGACATACGATCGCTTTAGAGGGCGCTTCGGGTCAGATTGCGGTTTTGGATGTGGAGCATTTTCCGATCCCTTGTAACTGGTATGTTATTCATCTCGCTGGTAAGCAGTTATCGGTCGTAGCTCAGACTTTTTTGGAATATTTGCAGACTGAAGGGAAACAGATTGCTGAAGATACTACTTGGTAACAAAAAAGAGTGAATGCTTTGCATTCACTCTTTTTTGTTAAAGGCGGCACCCAGATTCGAACTGGGGGTGAGGGTTTTGCAGACCCCTGCCTTACCACTTGGCTATGCCGCCGAACGGAGGACAATTATAACAAACTAAGGTAATTTGTTGCAAATTTTAAATGAGAATCCAGAAATTCTTCTTGTGCAACTGATTTTCACAAATAGAATTATACCAATTCACGAAAGTGTGACTACACTTTTATGAATCGAAAACCAAACCCTTTCTGGGTTTGGCATAAAACCCAACCCAGAAAGGGTTTTAAAATCACAAAATGGCTACGCCATTTTGTGATTTGGTATTAGAAAGATGTATGGGTTTCAATATTTCCTTGCCAAATTTCGATATCAAGATCATTAAGGTAAGCGATCGCTGTTTGAATTTGAGCAGAATTACCTTTGAGGCTGAGATGAAACCAGCCACTGCCAGCATTTACACCTAAAGTTGCGGAAACGATATTCACAATTACACCACAATGGGAAGTTAACTGTGAAATCACAGGTTCCCCATGTAAACTTTCAGGAATGCGAAGGCGAATATCTTTAATTACAGTACGAGTATCAACAGTCATCACAGAAACTCCTTGCTGGGACTAATTTTTGACGCTTCGTGAATCACATTTTATGGATTCTGTGATCTTCATTTATTTTTGGGTAGCCCTAAAAAGGGAAGAATTTATCCTTGTTAAGGATGGACGGCGCTTTGCGCCGCCTATCCTTAACTATTTATCACTATCTATTTTTGAGCTTTACTGGTTCTGCGTTCTAGGATTTCTTTGAGAATTAGTGTAACTACTGCCAGCAATGCAAGCAGCACAGATGCGGAATAAGCTACTTCCGTTTCATACTGTTTATAAGTTTCTTCAACAAAGAGCGGTAAACTCTGGGTCTTACTGGCGATATTGCCTGAAACTACAGATACAGCTCCAAATTCACCCATGGCTCTAGCATTGGTTAAAACCAATCCATAGAGTAGTCCCCAGCGAATATTGGGAACAACAACTCGCCAGAAAATTTGCCAATCATTTGCGCCAAGGGTACGTGCAGCTTCTTCTTGGTCAGTACCCATTTCGTCAAGTACAGGAATCACTTCACGAGCAATAAAGGGCATACTCACAAAAATGGTGGCAAGTAACATTCCAGGAAAGGCAAATACGATCTTGATATCATTCGATTCCAGCCATGAGCCAAACCAGCCTAGACGACCATATAGCAAGACGATCATTAAACCCGCAACTACAGGCGAAATCGAGAATGGCAAATCGATGATGCTAAGTAATAAAGCTTTTCCAGGAAATTTGTTACGAGCGATCGCCCAAGCAGCACTTAAACCAAAAATCGTATTTAGAGGTAAGGCAATTACCGCTAGGCTGACGGTGAGCTTGATTGCATTTTGGAAGTCAGGACGTTGAACCGCCGCCAATATGGGGCTGAAGCCTTTGCTAAAGGCGGTGACAAAAACGTTTGCCGCAGGAATTAGCAGCACTAGTCCCAGATAAATAAAAGAAATCGCAATTAATATAGTCGGAACCCAACTTTTCTTTTTAGCAATTTTTGTGGGTTCTGGTAAATCGCTGGGGCGATCGATTATGGAAGAATTGAGATTAGCCATAGCGTTTGCTCCATGCTTGTAATAGATTAATTGCGAGTAAGCTCACAAAAGAAATGCCTAACATTACCGTTCCAAGCACTGTTGCGCCCACATAGTCATACTGCTCTAGACGTTGGAAGATCAAAATTGGCGTGATTAGATCCCTAAATGGAGTATTGGAGGCAATAATTACCGTGGAGCCATATTCACCGACAGCACGGGAAAAGCCGAGGGCTACGCCTGTCAAGATAGCAGGTGTGAGCGGCGGGAGAATTACCTGTATAAAAGTTTGTAATTTAGAAGCTCCCAATGACCAAGCTGCTTCTTCGATTTCCTTTTCTAATTCGGTGAGTACGGGCTGAACTGTCCGCACGATAAAAGGTAGGGAGATAAACATCATCGCGATCCACACCCCAATCCGTGTGAAAGCAATTTTGATGCCGAACGGTGCAACCATTGATCCAATCCAACCTTTTTCACTATAGACCGTTGCTAGGGTTAAACCTGCGACCGCCGTGGGCAGAGCAAACGGTAAATCTACTACAGCTTCTAGGAACCTTTTGCCAAAGAACTCATAACGCACTAAAACCCATGCAATCAAAGTTCCGAATATGCCATTAACAGCGGCGGCGGCAAAGGCGGTGACAAAGGTAATCTCATAGCTAGATAGAGCTAGTGGGCTAGTCGCTGTTTTCCAGAAACTCTCTAACGGCTCAGTAGCAGCTTTTGTTAGTAATGCGGCGATCGGTAAAATCAGCAAAAAGGCGAGGTAAGTAAAAGTAATTACCCATGTCCAAGGGATTTTACCGAGAAGCTTTAGAAAAGGGTTAGATCTTTGCTTTCGGTTGGTTATAGCGGAAGGTGTTGTTACCATGTCATCTTTAATTTTCACAAAGCTTGCATTAAACTTATATTAATCTTGTATCAAACAAGGGGATTAAGCCCCTTGTTCATGGATAACCTAAATTTAGTCTCTAACGCTTAATTTTTGATTGAATTTGGTCAAAAGCTGCGCCATCAGCAAAGAATTTTTTGTTGATCGCATCCCAACCACCAAGATCTTTAACGGTTGAAAGATCTTTTACTTTAGGATAAAGATCGACAAATTGTTTTTCTTTAGCCACAGTCTCATCTACAGGACGGAAACCAACTTTAGCAAATTCAGTTTGGGCTTCAGGCGAATAAAGGAATTTCACAAAAGCTTCTGCGACTTCTTTGGTTCCATGTTTTGCGACATTTTTATCAACTACAGCGATCGGATTATCAATGGAGAAATTCACATCAGGAATGACGTAGTTAACCTTCTGACCCTTTTGAGAAGCAAGAATAATCTCGTTTTCATAATTGATCAATGCATCGCCTTGACCTTGCTTAAAGAAAGCATCGGTAGCTTCTCTGGCGTCTTTGGTCAAAATTGGCACATTTGTATATACTTTTGTCAATGCTTCTAGCGCTTTTTCATCGCTACCGCCTTTTTTGACTGCGGCATTCCACAAAGCGAGGAAGTTCCAACGAGCCACACCCGAAGTTTTAGGATCGGCGGTGATTAGGCTAATGCCATCTTTTTCTAAATCTGACCAATCCTTAATGTTTTTAGGATTTCCATCGCGGGTCACTAGTACTGGAATAGATTTAGAGACAATTCCATCGTTAGGGTATTCTTTTTCCCAACCTTTATCGATCAAGCCTGCTTTCTCAATTTTGCTAGTATCAGCTGCAAGAGCGAGGTGAACAATGTCAGCTTCTAGTCCATCAATTACAGCACGGGTTTGTGAACCTGAACCACCATAGCTTTGTTTAAAAGTAACTTTTTGGTTTTGTTCTTTTTGCCATTTCTCGACAAATTTAGGGATAATTGCCTCGTGGGCTTGTTTGGTTACAGCAAAAGATACAAGGGTTAATTCAACATCCTTTTTAGGTTCGCCTGCTGGTTTGGTTTGAGCGGCAGGACTACCACCTGTTGTTGGGCTAGTTGCTGCTGTGGGTTTGGTGTCGGTAGTGGCTGTGCAAGCTGCCATCGTGACACTGATCAATGCACCAGCCAAGAAGAAAGAGACAAATTTACGTCCCCATTTATGACTAAATATATTGCCAAATAAGCAAGCGATCGCCTTGATCCCAAGTTTTGAATTGCTAAAAGGATGTTGTCTTGAACTCACGAGCTTGAACCTCCAAAAAATAATCTACGATATCTTGATGTAATTACCGTATTTAAACACCATACAATACTTTTGGGCAAGACGCAAGTAAAATCTACGGTTTATACGGTAGGTATTAGTAAATTGCAGACAAGGTTTTTAACGCTAGATATAAAAAAGGCTCAATAGGTGATTCGGGGAAGTAAAGAAAGGGGGAAATTGATAAAATTGTAGCGAAATCCAGAAGCAGCAACACTATGCTGAGTGTGAACTTAACCCATCTAATTGATGATGAAAAATGTTACGAAACAGTTCGTCAGATGAGATGGACAGGAGGAGTAAGTTGTCCAAAATGTAAAAGTACAGAGGTAATCAAGCGAGGCAAAGATGAAACACAACCTGCCCGTCAACGATACCAGTGTAAAACTTGCAGCATTAACTTTGACGATTTAACCGACACAATATTTGCAGGACACCATCAACCACTACGGATGTGGATATTGTGCCTATACTTGATGGGATTAAACCTCTCAAACCGACAAATTGCCCAAGAACTAGACCTAGATAAGGATGTGGTGCAAGATATGACCACCCAATTGAGAGAAGGTATTGACCTAAGTAAGCCTGAAGTAAACTTATCTGGCACAGTCGAGTGTGACGAGGTATATGTGACAGCAGGACACAAAGGCAACTCCGAAGCAGTTAAAAAAAGTCGCAAAGGAAGACGTAATCGCCTCAAGGGGGGCGGGGGACACTTGAAAAAGAAAAACCACCCATCTTCGGCATGATTCAGCGTGGTGGTGAAGTGGTAATTCGCATGATGGAAAACGTTCAACAACGGACTATTGAGCCTCTGATTAAAGCAACGATTGCTCTTGGTACTATGGTTTACACTGACGAATATGCTATCTATTACCCTTTACAAGTTTGGGGCTATGCTCACAAATCTGTTTGTCATGGAGTGGGAGAATATGCAAGAGATGAAGATGGTGATGGCTTTTGAGAAGTTTATGTCAATACAATAGAAGGCTTCTGGTCGCTTTTACGCTCTTGGTTACGACCTCATCGTGGTATTTCTCAAGAAAAGTTACCTTTGTATTGGAGCTTCTTTGAGTTTGTTCATAATGCCAAGAGGAGGGGCAAAGCTTTGCTGAGTGCTTTGCTAGACTCACTACTCTCTTTACCTCCCCGAAACACCTATTGAGCCACCTTCTTTATAGAATTTTTTGCTTTTTAACATCTTATTGAATTCAAATTTTATTGTAGAACATAGCTCAATCAAAAAACTTTTTCTAGAAATTTCTATAATGTCTTCTACTATACTTACTTTTGAATAGTTCTTCCTGCTACTGTATCTTTAATAACAGCGAAGTAATAAATTTAATAAATTGAATCGAGTCATCTTAGCAAAAACGCCAATATCTGAGGCTTTTGCCCATTTTGCTATGCTTCTATTTAACAATTACTTCGCGAGGTTTTGCTCCATATTCTAACTTCCAATTATTTTCATTGATTTCCACTGTGTGAGGAAAGTCTAATAATGTCCAAATTTAAACATCAAAAAGATGTCAGCGATCGCTTTCTAGGTTCTGTTATAACTGTAACCTTGACTACAGGTATTGTTGGCATAGCGATCGCGCCCAATGTTGCTAATGCAGAAAGTCTATCTGTTAGCACCGTGAAGACAACTAATAATAATGTAGTCATCAAAGAATCCGAACTAATTCGTTCTGCGAGTACTGATCCTCTATCAAACCGTAGGATTTCGCAAAATGTAACTTCTGTATCTCAACTCAGTGATGTGCGTTCTACGGACTGGGCTTTTACAGCATTGCAATCGTTAGTAGAGCGTTATGGTGTGATTGCAGGCTATCCCGATCGCACATTTCGAGGTAGGCAATCCCTCTCTCGTTACGAATTTGCAGCAGGTTTGAACTCTGCATTAGATAAAATTAATGAAATAATTTCTGCTGGACTAGCTGATAAAGTCAGCAAAGAAGATCTCGCAACGTTGCAAAAACTTCAAGAAGAATTTGCAGCAGAACTCGCTACTCTTCGTGGTCGTGTTGATGCCCTTGATGCCAAGACAGCTAAGCTAGAAGCTCAGCAGTTTTCGACAACAACAAAGCTTCGTGGTGAAGCCATCTTTAGCTTGGCGGCAGCTTCCGATGGTAGCAATGTTCCTGTGGGTAGCGATCTCACTAATACCACCTTTAGCTACCGCGTTCGCCTCAACTTGGACACTAGCTTTACAGGCAAAGATTTATTGAGAACTCGTCTGCAAGCCAGTAATACGCAAAACTTAATTGCTCCTGCTCTCAATAGCGGTAATGGTACAAGGCTTTCCTATGACACTGGTGGTGCAGCCAATGAGTTTAACCTGAATCGTTTATGGTATAAATTCCAAATTGGTGATGCTTTTACAGGTTATGTCGCGCCAATCGGTCAAACAGAAGACATTATCGACCCTCTCAATCCACTTAACAACGACGGACAGGGGACACTTTCTCGGTTTGGTCGCCTCAATCCATTGCTACGGATTGGTAGTGGTGGTGCTAGCGTTGCTGTATTGGGTTTTGATTGGAAGTTATCGCCACAGGGCAACTTACAAGTCGCTTATTCGGCAAATAATGCGGCAGCTCCAACTCTTGGTGGACAGGGTGGTTTGTTTGGTGGTTCAACTGTGGCGGCGGCTCAGTTGGTCTGGAAGCCTAGCGATGCGTTGAAGTTGGG
>Ga0209972_10003103_pt1 | contig 13162 bp, 10 predicted proteins | sample NOAtaG_7_FD_187302 | JGI IMG/M metagenome (GOLD analysis project Ga0209972, IMG submission 187302) | Freshwater lake microbial communities from Lake Erie, under a cyanobacterial bloom - NOAA_Erie_Diel1S_2200h metaG (SPAdes) (version 2) | ecosystem: Environmental > Aquatic > Freshwater > Lake ...
TTTTATATGCGGCTACCTGGAATATGAAACGCAATGGGTATCGCATGGATAGTGGCGGTCCTGATTCGAAACTTTGGAAAAGTACCGATGGCGGAGAGAACTGGGAAAATCTTTCGGACAAACCCGGAATGCCCAAGGGTATCAACGGGATCATTGGCGTTACCGTGTCTCCTGTTAACTCAAATAGAATCTGGACGATCATTGAAAATACAGAAGCTCCCGGAGTCTACCGTTCGGATGATGCTGGAAAGACGTGGGCTCGTATTAACCAAGATCGTGCATTGCTTCAACGTGCCTGGTATTACTGCCGCATTTATGCCGACACACAAAATGAAGACAAAGTGTGGGTGATGAATGTGAGCTATGGGGTTTCCAAAGATGGCGGCAAAACTTTTGAATTGAAAAATGCACCTCACGGTGATCATCACGATTTGTGGATTGATCCTGCCAATAACCAACGCATGGCGATTGCAGATGATGGTGGTGCGCAAATCTCCAATGACGGTGGCGAAAACTGGACCACCTATCACAATCAACCAACAGCCCAGTTTTATCGGGTTACTACTGATAATTCATTCCCGTATAATATTTTAGGTGCCCAACAAGACAATACAAGTGTGCGTATTCCACATCGCACCGATGGAAACTCAATCACTGATAAAGATTGGATCGCTCTTTCCATAGGAGAAAGTGCTCACCTCGCGCCCGATCCAACAAATCCAAATATCATCTATGGCAGCGATTACAAAGGCTACATGAGTATGCAGAATTTAGATAACGGGCAGGAACGAAGTACCAATGTGTGGCCTGATCTACCAGCAGGTTCTGGTGTAGAGGTAATGAAATATCGCTTCAATTGGAATTATCCGTTGGTGTTCAGCAAACATGATTCAAAAAAATTATTTGCGGGATCGAATCATTTGCATTCAACCATCAATGGCGGGCAAAGCTGGCAAGAAATCAGCCCGGACTTAACACGAGGTGAACCCGAAACCATAAAATCATCCGGGGGTCCCATCACGCAAGACAACACCGGTGCCGAGTATTATGCGAATATTTTCGTGATTAGCGAATCGCCTTATGCGAAAGATGAAATCTGGACAGGGTCTGATGATGGTCTTATTCATGTAACTACCGATGGTGGAAAAAATTGGAAGAACGTAACGCCTCCTCAATCGCCCAAATACAACATGTGGAATAGCATCGATGTAAATCCGTTTGTAAAAGGGGGAGCTTATGCGGTGGCTACTTCGTACAAATTCGGTGATTACACACCTTATATCTATAAAACCACAGACTTTGGAAAAACATGGACGGTTATCACCACCGGAATTCCGAAAGAAGAATTTGTGCGGGTGGTTCGCGCAGATCCTAAACGCCAGGGATTACTTTATGCCGGTACTGAAAAGGGTATGTGGGTTTCGTTTGATGATGGTGCGAGTTGGAATAAGTTTCAACTCAATCTGCCTCCAGTGCCGGTTGCCGATCTTGCCGTAAAAGATGATAATTTAATCGCTGCTACGCATGGAAGAAGTTTCTGGATGATCGATGATTTGACGCCTCTTCACCAGTTGAAAGCAGAGATGGGAGCGAACGCTTCTATACTTTTCAAACCGGCCGCTAACTATCGCATGCCAAGTCAAGGTGGTTATCGCGAGCCACGAAAAGGAGAGGGCGAGAATAGACCTGGAGGGGTGCTCGTTCACTACTATCTGAAATCAGTTGATGAAAAGACAGAGATTAAATTGGAATTTTTAACCTCCAATGGCGAAGTGATTAAGTCATATAGCAATAAAGCAAAAGAGAGATCCGAACAACTCACGTTGAAAGCAGGAGGCAATCGGTTTGTGTGGGATATGCGCTACGCGGGCTACAAAACATTCCCCGGGATGGTGTTTTATGGTTCACCTAATCAAGGGCCAAAAGCTGTGCCCGGAAAGTATAAAGTTCGTCTATTGGTTAATGGTGAATCGCAAGAGCAGGAATTTGAAATTTTGAAAGATCCCAGAGTGGCCACAACTCCTGAAGAGTTTCGCGCGCAGTTTGATTATCTGATAAAAGTGCGCGACAAAGTAACTGATGCCAACCATGGAGTGATTGACATTCGAAAGATCAAAGAAGATTTAGGTTCGCTGAAACATAAAGTCGGGACGGAAGCACAATACAAAGAACTGATCGATGCAGTAAAGAAGTTTGAGGAGGAGTTGACCACTCATGAAAATAATATCCATCAAACAAAAAATCGCAGCGTACAAGATCCATTAAATTACGGCATTAAGATGAATAACCGATTGGCACATTTGATGGTCGAGCAAGCTGCAGGAGATTTCCCGCCAACACAACAAGGCGAACAAGTCCGCGAGATGCTGACCAAAATGGTGGATGATGAATTGTTAAAACTACGCTCTACGATCAATCAAAACACAGAACGAATCAACAACATGGCGAAAGAAAAAGGAATTGAAGTGGTGATGATAAAGAAAAACCCCATCGTGAATTGATCTGGTCTGGTTTTTATTCTGGGCATCGTTGCGATTGCAAAATAAATCAGAAGAGTTTTAGTTGAAACTCTTCTCCTCTGTGTGGTCTGGGTACAAAATCCGTAAAATTAGAAACCTGAATACCTAATAGTCTGACTTTCTTGTTGAACAAATCCGTATCGAATAATAATTGTTTGGCTGTCGATTCGATCGACTCTAAATCACCAATGCCGCGCTCGAAAGACTTACTTCTTGTGATCTGTTTAAAATCGTGGAATTTTATTTTTAAGGTAATTGTCTTTCCTTTTAGCTGGTATCGATTAAGTCGGTTGTGTACACCAAGTGCTATTTTTTCCAATTCCAAATTCATCTCTTCCTGCGTTGTCAAATCAAACGGAAAGGTGTCTTCTGCACCGACAGATTTTGTTTCGCGGTCTGGTTTGACTAGTCGATCATCTATGCCGCGAACAATTTTATAGAAAAACCGTCCCGGCTTTCCGAAGTGTTTGATCAATTCTCTCTCTGTTAGTTTTTTTAGATCACCGCCAGTGTGCAAGCCAAGTCTTTTCATTTTCTCAGCGGTTACTTTGCCCACGCCAAAAAATTTCTCTACCGGCAATTTTTCCATAAAATTGGTAAGGCCGGATGGCCCTATAAAAGTAAGACCATCCGGCTTGTTCATATCTGAAGCCACCTTGGCGGCAAACTTATTCACCGATACACCGGCAGAAGCTGTGAGGTGCAATTCGGTTTTAATGGCTCTGCGAATCAGCTTAGCGATTTCAATGGCGGAGCCTATGGCTTGTTTATCGTGCGTCACGTCCAAAAAGGCCTCATCGAGCGAAAGAGGTTCAATCAAATCTGTATATCGATGAAAAATCTCGCGAATCTGACGAGATACTTCTTTGTACGCATCAAATCGCGGACGAACGAAAATCAATTCCTTACAAAGTTGTGCTGCCCGCTTCGAAGACATGGCCGAGCGAATTCCAAATTTCCTTGCCTCATAACTGGCTGTGGCAATTACGCCACCTCGCCCTTGAGGAGAGCCACCCACAGCAATGGGTTTGCCCCATAAACTGGGGTTGTCTCGTTGTTCCACGGAAGCATAAAATGCATCCATATCAATATGAATGATTTTTCGAATTTCTTTAGCAACACCTTCTTCCATGTTAGGTACAAATATAAAACACAGGCACTAGGATTTGGATACAACACAGTACGTGCTGTAATGGGATGCTTTCAGCGTCAATTTTAAATTCAAAAATGATATCAGATTATTATCTTCGAGGCATGAGAAAAAAGCTGGCAGAAGAAGTTGGTATAAGAAAAAAATTCCAAGGTGTATTTGCCCGCTACGGGAAAAAAGTTAATTATAAAGGGTACTCGGAAGAAACGGTTTTAGTTGAACAAATCGTAGACGCAGAAACGAACCAAGTGATGTGTGACCATATTTGGTTTAACCTGACCAAGAGCTTCGAAAAACTAAACCTGACAAGCGGTGATGTTTTACAATTTGACGCTAGGATCAAAGAGTATAAAAAAGGGTATAAAAACAGCGCGTACAAAATCAACAACACCACTAAAGATTTCAAGCTTAGCCATCCGACAAATATTTCACTGGTAAAGAAACCCACTTAGAAAAATGACACTAGATGAATTTAAGTCGATAGGAAATCCAAACAGGTTAACGCCACTCCTTCAAGCCTTATGGCACGATGCAAACGAGGATTGGGTAAATGCTCACTTGATCACTCAAGAAATAAACACCCAAGATGCCGCATGGATACACGCCTATCTTCACCGGAAAGAAGGTGATCAATCAAATGCCCACTATTGGTATCAACAAGCGGGTAGAAAATTTCCCACTATATCGCTGTCGGAAGAATGGCAAGAAATTGCGTGCCATTTATTAGAAAAATAGTAGCAGTATAGTAAAGAAAATTTCGCGCGCTAGAAATACTGTCCAATATGACTGGTTGCTAGCCAGAAGTAAATGAAAAATCCATTTAGGCAAAGCGAAGAAATAAAATTGAGCCACATTGTGTAAGTGAAATTCGCTTGCGAGACATCCTTCCAAACCTTATAGAACCAAACCATAAAAAAAAGGACTACTGGTCCCAACGCCAACAAAAATGAATATCCCATTTCTATCGTATAGAAATGATTGAAGTATAGAACAAAGCAAACCGCTGCCACCGCAAACAAGACTTGCACAAAAACAAATGTCCCTCGGATACCGAGCATCATACTAATCGTTGTATCACCGTGCTTGGCGTCTTCTTCATGCTGGTAGACTTGAGTCATCGGATAATTCCCCCAAAGCATCACACTGGTGAGAAGGCCGGGCACAAGTACTTTTGCCTGTACGAGGTTTTCCATTTCAAACCCGTTGATCCCTACATAGCACATAAGAAACGTAAATACTCCCTGAAAGAGACCAATGATCAGCCATCCCCCAATTGGGTATTTTTTTATACGAATAGCCGGATGGCTGTAGGCTTTTGACACCAAACCGTACACCAGCAGCATCAAAGCAAAAAGCAAGTTGACCTTTACAAATCCCAGTATGACCGCGAGCAAATCAAAAAGCAATGAGGTGGCATATAAACCTATGTTGACAGGGGGCGGGTTTTTCAGACCGCCAATACTTTTCTCATCTTTGTCAAAGTAACTATTATATCCATTGCTGGCGGGATACAGTAGGAAATGAATAATGATGAAAGACCAAATCAATCGGCTTTCCCCTACATTAGGAGAAATGGCAAGCGCAAAAAGGTAGACAGGCAGTAGAAAAAAAGAAAAGGGGATGCGCAAGTGGAGTAAAATGGAGCGAAGGTATTTCATGCTTGAAGATAACTATTTCAACGGAAGAGAATCATTTTGGGCAACATTTTTGTTAGTATTGAATAATGAGTTACATCACATCCATTGGCACTGCCAATCCGGAAAATAAAATAGCGCAACCCAAAATTGCCGACTTCATGGTAAAGGCCATGTCGTTGAATGCAGATGACGAGCGGAAGTTACGCGCCCTCCACCGAATGAGTGGTATTGAATCTCGTCACTCCATTTTGACAGACTACGGCAAAGACCACAGTTTTGAGTTCTATCCAAACGGAGACGAACCCTTTCCCTCCACCAAACAGCGATTGGTCTTGTTTCGAAAACATGCCGTTCATTTAAGTGTAACAGCAGCAGAAAAGTGTTTGACCAAAATTGCCGATCAAAAAAAATCTGAAATCACCCATTTGATTGTAGTGAGTTGTACCGGCATGTATGCACCGGGCTTAGATATTGACTTGATAAAGGCCCTCGGGTTAAAGTCGACCATTGAACGCACCTGCATCAACTTCATGGGCTGCTATGCTGCTTTCAACGCAATCAAATTGGCTCATTCACTGTGCGACCAGCATTCAGAAACAAAAGTGCTAGTGGTATGTACAGAACTTTGTACCATCCATTTCCAACGGGAAAATACCGAAGATAACCTTCTGGCCAATTCATTGTTTGCTGATGGCTCTGCCGCTTTGTTAATAGAGAACCAACCAAGAAGCGGCCTTAATTTAAAGCCAATTAGTTTCTACTGTGAGATTGCCACAGAAGGAGAATACGACATGGCTTGGACAGTAGGAGATTGGGGTTTTGAAATGCGGTTGTCTTCCTACGTACCCGATGTGATAAAAAGCGGAATCAAAAAATTGACCACATCATTGCTTGAGAAGATCTCAACAGACCTTTCTGATATTTCGTATTTCGCTATTCATCCTGGGGGGAAAAAAATTCTAGAAACCATTGAAGGCGAACTCGGACTGACGAAAGCTCAAAATCATTACGCATATGAAGTCTTAAAGAATTTCGGCAACATGTCTTCACCAACAGTTGTGTTTGTGCTGAGTGAGCTTTGCAAACAGCTTACGGATGAAGATCAAGGAAAAAAAGTATTGAGTTTTGCGTTTGGTCCGGGACTAACGCTAGAAAGTATGGTATTGGAAATCCAGAATCATTAATGACAGTAAATTTTAAGGAGCGCTCAACAAGTATCGAAATCATGGACGACCTTGCCTGCCAAGGTGAAGTGGTTGACCAGACCCTGCGCGAGCTAGATTTCATCAATCATTGGTTGGGTGGAAATGCCGTTACGCTAAATGGGTTACGTTCGCTTTGGAAAACAATCCCCAAAAATCTTAACATATCAATTGCTGACTTGGGTTGCGGAAGTGGTGAAATGCTAAGGCTCATTGCGAAGCGGGCAGCCAATGAAGGAAGAGAAGTTGACCTTATCGGAATGGATGCAAATCCTAACATCACTTCATTTGCACAAAAGCACACGGCTGAATTTGAGAACATTCAAATCGAAGCCACAAATATTTTCTCTGAAGAATTCAGAAAAAGGAAATTTGACATTGTGTTGGCAACCTTGTTCCTCCATCATTTTACCGAAGACGAATTGATTGGAATTTTTTCAGGGTTAAAAAATCAAGCCAACCACGGAATTGTGATTAATGATCTTCATCGCCACCCACTGGCCCACTATTCCATTCGATTGCTTACCCAACTTTTTTCGAAGTCAGCCATGGTAAAGTACGATGCGCCTTTGTCTGTGCAACGTGGCTTTAAAAAACATGACCTACAATTGATATTGAGTCGGGCTGGCATCAAAAACTACCAACTAAAATGGAAATGGGCGTTTCGATGGCAGTTGATCGTTTTTCTGGGTTAGGAATTTGTGGCACAATTTTTACTAACTTTCCGTAACTGGTTAACCCAACATTCTATGAAAATCCATTTTGTCTATTTTCTTGCAGCTCTGGTATTGTCTTCGTGTGCTAGTAGCCCTTTCGGGAAAAAAGTAAGTGAGCCTTTTTCTGGCTCTGCCTATGAATCCAATAATCGTTTCTTTCGCGCTTCGGGCAAAGGAGAGAGTTCATCAGACAACATTGCCCGTGGAAAGGCCGATATCGAAGCAAAAACTTATTTAGCTGGGCAGGTAAACACTACGATGAAGCAGGTAGCAGATAATTATCAAGGGCAAACTGAAAACGAAAAGGGTGCGGACGTAGCTGAAAAATTTCAAAGCCTGGCGCGCGAGGTGATGAACACCAATCTGGCTGATCTTCGCAAGGTGGGCGAAAAAAAATTCTATAACGAGAAAGAAAAGAAGTACACTGTTTTTGTCGCCTACGAAATAAAGAAGAACGCCATGTTTCGCTTTATGAAGAAGCAAGCGCGCGTCAATCAAAAAATTGATGAACGCCAAATGGCAATCATCGATCAGATTTTAGATGAGCAGATAAAGAATTCGGAAGGGGAAAACTGATTTGTTAATTCGGCAATTCGTTGATTGGCCATCATTAACGAATCACCGAATCGTAAAATCATCAGATCAATTGGTGCTATTCGCCATCTTCTCAGCCGTCTCTGCTATTTTTAGCTGATTGATAAACTCATCTACCTCTCCATTCATCACCGCAGGTAAATTGTGTTGCGTGTAGCCAATTCGGTGATCGGTCACACGGCTCTGCGGATAATTGTACGTTCGGATTTTTTCAGAACGGTCACCGCTGCGAACCTGGCTTTTACGAGAAGCACCAATGGCAGCATTCTTTTTCTCCAGCTCTAACTCATACAATTTTGCTCTTAGCATAACCATCGCACGGGCACGGTTGCCATGCTGTGAGCGCTCTACCTGGCAGGTAATCACAATGCCCGTTGGCTTGTGTGTCATCTGTACCTTGGTCTCCACTTTATTTACATTCTGTCCACCAGCTCCACCAGATCGTGAAGTGATTACTTCAATGTCCGCAGGGTTAATTTCAACATCCACATCTTCAGCTTCTGGCAATACAACTACCGAAGCCGCTGAAGTATGTACACGTCCCTGCGTCTCGGTGTCCGGCACCCGTTGTACACGGTGTACGCCAGATTCGTATTTAAAAATCCCGTAAGCACCCTCGCCTTCTATACTGCTAATGACTTCCTTATACCCGCCAGCCGTTCCCTCCGTTACGTCAAGCGCTGACATCTTCAGCCCCACCCTGTCACAATAGCGTTGGTACATTCTCCACAAGTCACCAGCGAAAATAGCCGCTTCATCGCCCCCGGTTCCGGCTCTGATTTCCAGAATACAATTCTTGTAATCGTTGGGGTCTTTGGGCATCAACATTTCCTTTATCTCTGCCTCCAATGCATCTCGTTTGGGTTCCAGTTCCTCCAATTCCAATTTTGCCAACTCCCGCATCTCCGGATCTTTCTCTTTTTGTAGCAACTCTTTGGCATGTTGCATTCCATCCAACGCATGTTGATAGGCATCGTACTTTTCAACTACTTTTTGCAAGTCGCGGTATTCTTTACTCAACTGCCCAAATTTCTTCTGGTCACTGAGCGTGTCCGGCTGCACCAGCAATAACCCTACCTCTTCAAAACGGTGTTTAATATCTATCAGCTTTTCGATCATATCCTCCTAAAATGACGGCAAAGTTAATAAAAACGCGATGCCTTTCGGGCTTCCATCTTGGTCGTATTTCCGTTATCTTAGCCGTATGAAATATGTCGCGTTTTTAGGTCTTTTAATCTTGGTTTCCTGCAATGGAAAGTTAAGTGATGAACAGAAAAGAAAGATCCGTGAAGAGAGAGAAGAGAGCCGGATTAAAAAGATATCGGATGCGGATATCACAGCGGCCGCTTTCGCCTACGGCCGGAAAATCACTGACATAATCGAGCATAGAGATAAGACATTGAGTAATCAAAAACTCATTGATTCCCTGGAAAGCGTATTTCACATAGAAATCATTTCCTTACAAACTAACGACTCTACCTTGCGTGCGGTAGAAAAACAAATTATTGAAGCTTACACCTCCGGTGGAAATGGTGTGACCTTGAGTGATAACGTTCAAAAGAAGGGTAAGGATTCTATTCTTTACACCAAACCACTTATGCAGGAGCAAGCGGATGGTTCGGTCGCGTTTACCAAAGCACTGGGCTTACGAATCGCCAAGAAAGAACTCATTCGCACGATCAAGTAAATGGGGCGATGGAAAATATGGATGGATACAGGCGGTACGTTCACCGACTGCATTGCTATTGATCTCAACCAAAAATACAAACGGCTAAAGGTGTTAAGTTCTGGCGTGATACGTGGAGCCATAACCCGTCAGCTTTCACCACGCTCGTTCCACTTGCAAATTCAATGGCCTGTTGACAAAGATGTTTTTAAAGACTTTGATATTCACCTGCTAGGTCGAGGAGTTGAAGCGAAAATTCAATCCGTTGATCTGCAACGGTCAATTGTATACACGTACAAAGCACTTAAGAACGTTGGTGCTTGTGCCATCGAAATTTCTTCAGCCGAAGAAGTGCCAGTTTTTGCTGCCCGGTTACTCACGCAAACCTCATTGGCAGAAGATTTTCCAATCATCGAAATGAAATTGGGGTCGACCCGGGGAACAAATGCCTTATTAGAAAGGAAAGGAGCAAGAACAGCATTTATCACAACGAAAGGATTCAGGGATTTGCTTTTGATCGGAACGCAGCAAAGACCTGATCTTTTCGCATTAAAAATCGAAAAAGAGAAGTCGCTCTACTCACACGTGGTAGAAGTCAACGAGAGAATTTCTAGTGATGGCACCGTTCTTACCCCTATCTCAAAAGAGGAGATAGATTTACTCGTCAGCAAGCTAAAGAAGTTAAAAATAGATTCCATTGCTATCGCTTTTCTGAACAGTTACAAAAACCCAGCTCACGAACTTTCCCTCGCCCAATTTTTGGCAGAAGCCGGATTCAACTATGTTTCGATTTCCCATGTTTTGGCTAATCAGATTAAGATTCTGCCACGAGCAGAAACAACAGTGGCCAATGCATATCTGGCACCTATAATCAATGTGTACTTAGGGAACATTCTCAGGGGAATAGGTAGCGTTGATTTGAAAGTGATGAACAGCGCGGGAGGATTGAACAAGACCTCACACTTTCAGCCGAAAGATAGTTTACTTAGCGGGCCTGCCGGTGGCATAGTGGGAGCGGCCACTGCTGCTCAGCGATCGTCTATTACAAAGCTCATTACATTTGATATGGGCGGAACGAGTACTGATGTCTCGCTGTACAATCAAAGATTTGACTACCGTTTCGAGTCGAAGGTAGGGCAAACAAAGATTCTTTCCCCTTCGGTCTCTATTGAAACGATAGCTGCCGGAGGTGGATCAATCTGTGAATTTGATGGTCATCGATTGACAGTAGGTCCACACAGTGCTGGAGCAACACCAGGTCCAGCTTGCTATGGGGCCGGTGGGCCTTTGACAATTACGGATGTTAATCTTTTACTCGGCAGATTGAGTGATGATTTTTTTTCTATTCCAATTTACAAAAACAGTGCGGAAGAGGCGTTGAGTAAACTTTGTGCGAAGATTCAGCAAACGACTAAGAAAAAAATTAAACGTCACCTGCTGCTTGAATCATTCCTACAGATCGCCAATGAAAAAATGGTGGATACGATTAAGCAGGTTTCCATCCAACAGGGTCATAATCCCGCAGACTATACGTTGCTAAGTTTTGGCGGAGCGGGTGGCCAACACGCGTGTGCTTTGGCGGAGATGCTGGACATGAAAAAAATTCTGATTCCGTACGATGCAGGGCTGCTTAGTGCTTACGGAATCGGCCACGCTAAAGTTGAAAGGTTTGAAGAAAAATTACTCTTAAATACTTTAGATAGTGAGCTACCCACGCTAGAGAAAACAATCGGTCAACTAGTCCAAATCGGGAAACAGAAATTGTTGCTAGAGGATTTTCCGGAGGCGGAGGTAACGCATGAGAAAAAATTAATTTTCCTCCGCTTCAAAGGCCAAGAGACTACGTTGGAGGTTGAGTTCGAATCCATCGAAAATATTTTTAATCTATTCAGAAAAAAATATGTTTCGATATACGGCCACTGGATTAAAAACAGGGAGATAGAAGTAGAATCAATTCGAGTCATTCTCTGCGTCAAGGCTGAATTGGAAAAGAATGTTGCGGGTCGCCTTAAAAAATATAGACCAAAAACACAAGCCCAGTCGACCTATTTGGATAATGGTAAGGTCGCTGAAATAAATGTTTTTGAATGGGAACAGTTAACAGCTGGAGCAACAATTGCAGGGCCGGCCATCGTTGCCAGCAAAAACTCAACTACTTTGGTTGATACGAATTGGAATTTTCAACTTGATGAAAACAACAACGCGCTTCTGATCAAGAAATCGGAAAAAGGATCTGGCAAGAAACGCTTCAGTAATGTGGCATCTCTCGAGCTGTTTAGCAATCGATTCACATCCATCGCTCAGGAAATGGGTGCGATGCTTCAGCGAACTTCGTTTTCGGTGAACGTAAAAGAGCGTCTGGATTTTTCATGCGCTGTGCTAGACGCAAAAGGATACCTCATTGTCAATGCTCCTCACATTCCTGTGCACCTGGGAAGCATGGGCGTGTGTGTTCGTGAGGTAATGAAGCAGGTAAGAATGAAAGAGGGCGATGTGGTGATTACTAACCATCCTGCTTTTGGTGGATCACACCTTCCTGATGTCACGCTGATTAAGCCGGTTTTTTATCATAAGAAGTTGATTGGATTTGTTGCCAATCGGGCGCATCATGCAGAAATCGGAGGTATGAAACCTGGCTCGATGCCTGTTGATGCGACATGCCTGGAAGAAGAAGGTGTCATCATTGCTCCCACGTTTCTGATCAAATCTGGTGAGCCGAGATGGAAGGAGATTGAAACAATATTTTTAACTGCGAAATATCCCACGCGATCGATCCGCGAAAACATAGCTGATCTAAATGGTGCATTGGCTTCCGTTAATTTGGGCGAAAAGAATCTCAAAGAACTTTGTGTTCGTTTTGGTGCCAACACGGTCACTGCCCAAATGACAGAGTTAAAAAACTATGCTGCTGAATTGCTCAAACAAAAGATAAGAGCCTGCAAGAAACAATCATTTCAAGCGACCGAATATTTAGATGACGGCTCCAGATTAAAAGTTAAAATCAATTTTCGCAACACTAGGTTGATCTTTGATTTCTCCGGATCAGCAAAGATCCATCCCGGAAACTTGAACGCAACAGAAGCTATCGTTCAAAGTGTTGTGTTGTATGTCCTTCGGTTATGGGTTGATCAACCCATCGCCATGAATGAAGGCCTTATGCATAACGTGAAACTCATTTTACCCAAAGGTTTATTGAATCCATTTAGTGATTTCATGGTTGAACCTAATACTAAGTTGCCGGCAGTGGTAGGTGGCAATACAGAAGTGAGCCAACGATTAACGGATACACTGATTAAGGCATTTAAGTTATCGGCCTGCAGCCAGGGTACTATGAACAATTTTCTTTTTGGAAATGATAAACTTGGCTTTTACGAAACAATTTGTGGCGGGACAGGGGCAGGCAACGGCTTTCATGGCGCGGACGCGGTGCACTCGCATATGACCAACACACGTATTACAGATCCCGAAGTGTTAGAACATCGTTACCCCGTTCGCTTGAACAAATTTGAAATCAGAAAAAACTCTGGAGGGAAGGGGAAATGGAATGGCGGGAATGGCGCTGTCAGAGAAATTCAATTCAACGAAAAAATGGAAGTCAACATTCTTTCACAGCACCGAATCGAAACCCCTTTTGGCGCCAAGGGAGCGTCTGCCGGGAAGAAAGGTGAACAAAGTCAC
>Ga0209972_10003105_pt1 | contig 13161 bp, 15 predicted proteins | sample NOAtaG_7_FD_187302 | JGI IMG/M metagenome (GOLD analysis project Ga0209972, IMG submission 187302) | Freshwater lake microbial communities from Lake Erie, under a cyanobacterial bloom - NOAA_Erie_Diel1S_2200h metaG (SPAdes) (version 2) | ecosystem: Environmental > Aquatic > Freshwater > Lake ...
TTTTACCGCAATCCCTCGTTTTAGTTCTCTGGGATCTAGCGCTTGTTGGATAAACTCTTCTAGATTTAGCATTTTCGCCTCCTCCTTTACCTTCTATCTTAGTTATAACTCATTTCGGATTGCTATAGATAGTATAGTTGTCCATCCATAAACCCAGATCGGCCAATGACCATGGGACAGATAACCAGTCAGCCCTATAATAGCCATAGCCTGCACCACAAACGGCAATACCATCACCAATTGTAAAGGGATGATATGAAATAGAAAATGAGGTGTAGATGGACTAACAGTCATGGATTAACGACTAGCAGACGCAAATGAGAGCAGATAATGCTTTAGGCTTACCCATAATCACTTCAGAATTAAGAAAAGTTCACTATTCTGCATACTTTTATCGTTACTAGTAATTGCAAAACCACTTACTTCTATATGTTTAAAGGTTTGTGCTAGGGGAGAATTACTGATGTTTTGGGTGATTTCACTTGCTTCCTTGAGATTTAATAGACTTGTCCGTGCCCAAGATAGATCGATATTTTTGTCGATATATCCGTAGGTTAAGCGATCGCTAGGCAACTTCGCTGAAATAGTTTTGAATCTCTTGGATGCAGCAATTGATTCACTATTCTTTAACTTTAAACTAGATTCTAAAACTGCGAGTGAATTTGATAAATACACATAATCCTTAGTTTGGGTATGTGCTGCCACGACATTTCCCGACACCCCAGAATTGTTGCTAGCAGAGAGATTTGTCCAGATGGTAACTGGTTGAGCTTTCAGTGAGATTTCGCCGACTGTGAGCTTATTTCTGACAAGCTGATCAAGGTTGGAAAGGGATTCTTTAGTAGCATTTACATCTTCCACTTTTGCGACTAACAACCAATCAAGATCATGATTGGCTTTAGGAAGTAAGGCGATCGCGTAGTCATGCTGCGCCCATGCCAAATTACTGCTATCCAAGGTCATGGGTGCGATCGCTTTTATCAGCGCTTGTTTCCATTCAGGAATCAGGGTATTTTGCAGCTCTTGCAAAGTCGCACCGAGATTATTACCAATGCTTACGGAACTAGCCGATGGAATCTTATTGGCAATATTGCTAGAGTTTTTTGGTGGATTTTTGAGCTTAATTGTTTGGGCATCTACAGCAGTTTTGATCTGCTCATTAGTTTCCAAGTTCAGCGACGTTTTGGCTCTAATTCCCGACTTATCAAAACTGAGACTCATTAACAAGCTTTCTTTGGGTAGCTCTTCGCCTAACTCGGCAAGATTCACATAAGCTACCGCAATTTTGCCTGCATTTTTGCCCGAATTAAATTGTGCTAGGCGATCGCGATAGTTTGCCAGATTCATCAACGCCAAGTCAGGCTTTTGCAGCGCATCTATGGCTTTATGTAATACTCGCGTATCGTTGGCAAACAAGACAAATTTATCCAAAGTTGTCCCCGCGATCGTAGGTTTATCTTCAGCAAAACTAGTCTTTAAAATCGAGATCCCTTGATATTGCTCAAACCCTAAATCTGAGCCATTCACCGCTAATCTCTGCCAAAAAGCGTCAATGCTGGTTTTGGCAAGTTCAGTATCTTTAGCCGCAAAAGCTAATAGATAGCCTGTTTGCAAACCATTAGCAGGTTGCTGATCAATATCAACATCGGTTACGGCTAAGGTGATTTCTTGATCGAGCCAAGGTTGAATATCGCGCTCGTAATCTAGCAACCAGTTTTGCTGCAATTGCTGTTTGAGATTAGACAATTCATGCCGCACATCGCCGCGATCGCTTGGTTTCGCTGCCAACTGAGTAAATAATCCTAATTTCTCTGGATTTATCAAAAACGATAAAAATAAAGGCGATCGCTGTGGCAAAAACTTCACAGCTAGAGGCTGAGTTTTGACTCCCGCCAAAACATCACGGGGATTTGCTCCAAAAATCTTGCCCACCGCGCTCAAGCTCAGCACCAGCAGCAAAACTCCAACTACCGCAATCCCAACAAAAATAGGTTTTATTTTCATATACATCACCAATTATCAAGAATTACTTATGAGAATAATTGCAATATTTTTAACCTGATTGAACAAGATTTTCATTTGCAAAATCAATCAAGCTTGATAGTGGAGAAATAAAATCAGTAGCTTGAGGATCTATCGGCTTACCAATAAATGCACGATCAAAAAATTTAAACATACCTCTATGTTGAGGATTATTAATCTCGTTATAAAAGTTAACCGTTACAAAACAGACTAAAGGAACTGTTGGAGGAGCGTAAGAAATTTCATATTTATCACGGACTTCGCAATCTGACATCGCAATTTCCATCAAAAGCTTCCATTTATAAGTCTGTCCAGCACGCTCTCTTAAAGAAGTCTTAAGCGAAAGAATAATACATTTATTTAGTTCTGAATTTTCTTTGAGAGAATAAATCACTAAATCCATATCTGGCTTTTGAGTTTCTTCCCCAACATTAATAGTAGAGATTTTCTCGAAGCCAGAAATTGTAGACTTCTTCGCGGTTATGTAGATACCTTCTGAAAGATTTCCAACCAATTTATTTTGGATAAAAATATAAATAATTATGTTCGAGAAAGCATTGCCAACTATACTTTTACGGGTTTGAGACTTATCTTTAATCTTTCCTGTTGCTAATCTCTCATCTAGGAGTTGTTCAACATCATTCTGTGAATCTCTCAGAATTTCATTTAAATTATTTAATACTTCAATCCAGCCAATATTACTGTTGTTTGTGGATGAAACCCAATCATCTACTTTTTGCTTAATTATTGGCATGTAGTAGATTTTTGGCAAGCCTTTTAAAAAACTTGCTTCATCTTTACTAAGAACTATTTTCGTCATTTAATCAACCTAAAGTACCTACTTTTTCATAGTAAGGATTGTGGTTTTCAAAAAGTTGTAATTGTATGGGCGATCTCGTAGGATAACTTAAAACTTTTTGCTGTCGTAAGGCTGATACAATCTCATAAGCGATCGCTTGAACCACTGGAACGGCTATAGAATTACCAAACTGTTTATATGCTCTGGTATCACTAGTGACGATTTTAAATGTCTCAGGAAATCCCATAAGTCGAGCACATTCTCTCGGTGTTAAGCGACGAGGATTTTTACCTAATTGAGGGATAAGAATTTCTGAACCATCCTTGTAATATCTTGCACTTAAAGTACGTGATATCCCGTTAATATCGACCAATCCGTAGCCAAATCCATTACCTTTAGCCCGATGTTTCTCTGCATAGTTTTGTAGATACAGCCAAAGATTATCTGTGAGTGTATACTTGTCATCAACATTAGGTTCCAAGATATGTCTGATTTTTGGATATCTATTCAATAAGGTTGGAAATCTAAAGGCGATCGGTTCACGAAAACCAACAATAAATATACGTTCTCGATGTTGTGGTACGAGTGCGGCGGCATCAAAAACTTGATGATAAATGTAGTAACCAAGTTCTTCCAAAGTTTCTTTAATTACCGCAAATGTTTTACCGCGATCGTGACTCACTAAATTTTTAACATTTTCTAATAGAAATGCTTTAGGTCTTTTATCATTAATGATCCTAGCAACCTCAAAAAACAAAGTGCCTTGAGTTGGATGTTCAAATCCATGTTCGTTGCCTAGAGAATTATGCTTACTCACTCCAGCAATACTAAATGGTTGACAAGGAAACCCACCAACTAAAATATCATGATCTGGAATCTGATCTGACATAATTTGAGTTATGTCGCCTTCAGGTTGTTCATCAAAGTTAGCAAAATAAGTCAGTTGCGAAAACTTATCCCATTCTGAAGAGAAATTACATTTTGCGCCTACGCTCTCGAAAGCTAAACGCATTCCACCAATACCAGCAAATAAGTCTATAAACTTAAGACAAGGCATATTTGCAAGTCTCAATAAAAAATATTATTTTGACATTATATAGCCGACACCAACGTTATTAGACTAAAAGTTAAGATGCGGTGCAAAGCGCCGCATCTTAACTTTCAGTCTAATAACGAATCCTTGGATCAATCCAAGCATTAACAATGTCTACGAGAATACTCGCGATCGTGACGATGATCGCAAAAAATACGACGATTCCCTGCACCACTGGATAATCGCGCCCTGAGATCGCCTCAAACAATCGATTCGCCAGCCCTGGCCAAGAAAAAGTAACTTCAGTCAGCACTGCGCCACCTAGCATCGACGCTAAGGTCAAACCCAAAATTGTAATTACGGGGATCATCGCATTTTTCAGTGCATGATTAAACAAGATTGATGTGGAATTAATTCCTCTGGCTTTAGCCGCTTCCACATAGTCCGACTGCAAAGTTTGGCGCAAATTCACCCGCACGATTCTCTCAAAAATGCCACTAATTACAATCCCTAAACTAGTCGCAGGTAAAATCAAATATTGAATACTAGTCCACAGACTTTGCCAATCGCCATTAATCAAGGCATCAATCGTATATAGCCCTAGTATCTTTACAGGTGGCTCCGCACTTGCAGGAAAACGTGTTCCTATTGGTAGCCATCCCAACTGCACCGAAAATACTAGTTGTAAGATCATTCCGACCCAAAACAGTGGCAATGAGTAGGTAATAATCCCAAATAACCTGCCACCCACATCCCATTTAGTGTTGGGACGCAGAGCTGCCACAATACCAACCGTTAGTCCAACCACCAAAGCCACAATCAGAGCATACATCGCCAGTTCAGCAGTAGCTGGGAAAAAGTTTTTAATGATTTGCCAAACAGTTTGCTCTCTTGTACTAATCGACTTACCAAGATTAAAACGGGACAAATCCTGTAGATATTGCCAATATTGCGAAAATATAGATCCAGTGAGCCCCACTTGTTCGCGCAGAGCCACTTTAACTTCTTCAGGAGCGCGTGGACCTAAAATCGCATCGATCGGATCTCCAGGGGTCGCTCGCATTAACAGGAATACGACGGTAGCGATCGCCCACAACATGATCGGGGCAAGTAACAACCGCGCTGTAATGTAATAAAACAGGGCTTTGATGCGACTAGACATAGGCTGAAGCTTTACTAGACAAACTTTTTCATAATAATTATAGAATGAGCGGCGCTTTGCGCCGCTCATTCTATCCTAGTTCTCCCACGTAAGTTCCTAAACCGATCGCAGTCCGAATCAATGTTCCATGAATATCAACAGCGCTATATTGGGCGATCGCATCGGCAATTGGTACATCTATCACTTCGCGATTTGACCAAGCCACCATGCGATCGTATTTGTCCTTCGCGGCTAAATCCACCGCAGCCACACCAAATGCTGCCCCAAGGATGCGATCGAGCGGAGATGGCGTACTGCCTCTCTGCACATGTCCCAAAACGCTGATGCGGCTCTCCATTCCAGTGCGTGTACTGATCTGATCGCCGAGATATTGACCGATGCCACCATAGAGTTTTTGACCGAGACTATTCGTATATGTCACAGGCTCACCTGTGGGGGTTTTTACCGCTTCAGCAACTACCATCGTACTGAAATTAAAACCACGTAAAGCCCGATTCATCAAGCGATCGCATATTTCATCAAGGTCATAAGGAATCTCTGGGATCAAGATAATATGTGCTCCACCTGCAATTCCTGCACTCACGGCGATATGTCCCGCATCGCGTCCCATAACTTCTAAAATCATGACGCGACTATGGCTGATGGCAGTATAGGTCAAGTGGTCAAGCGCCTCAACTGCTACGCTCACTGCCGTATTAAAGCCAATCGAGTTTTCGGTCGCGCCTAAATCGTTGTCAATGGTTTTCGGCACAGCTACGAGATTCATATTTCCCTGTTGAGCAAGGCGGCGCAAGATTGCCAAGCTACCATCACCACCAATGCCAATCAGTCCATCTAGTCCGAGTTTGTGGTAGCCCTCAATCACTTCCTCAGCGCGATCGAGGATAGTCCCGTCGGGCATAGGATAAGCAAAGGGATTGCCTTTATTCACAGTCCCTAAAATTGTGCCGCCATAGCGCAGAATTCCTGAGACTTTTTTCATGTCCAGTAATTCCGCTTCTACTGGACGATTCATCAATCCTTGGGTTGCGCCTTTAATGCCATATATTTCCATGTCATAGTCACGGGCGCGGCGCACTACTGCCCGAATCACTGCATTTAGTCCACCGCAGTCACCACCACTAGTTAAAACACCAATACGTTTAGGCTTTGTCATAAATCTTGTAATAATTTCTCAATGTTGATCGAGCATTGAGGCGCAGCGATACTTTGTATCAATCTACCTCAAACCCCAATCCTGCTATTTTGCTTTGACTCATTATCACGACAAGATATGTTTGAATATTCTAAATATTTGTGAACTGAGTTTGTAGCCTTGTTCAAGCAAGCGACGCAACAAGACCACACTTTACTATTGCCAAATCAAGAAATAGCTACGCCATTTCTTGATTAAAAAAACTTTCTGGGTTTGGGTTTAAATTCACGAACGTGTTGTCACACTTTCGTGAATTGGTATAAGTTTGACTGTAAAGATTGCTACAACTAGAATTTAGCGTTAACAAATACCTATAGAAACAATAAATCGATGGGAACCAGAGAAATATCAAAGGCATTGCGAAAAGCCTTGTTGAAAGACGAAAGCATGTCTCAGGCGCTTTATGAAGACAGGCTAGTAGAGCACATTGATGAATGGTATGAAGGACTAAAAGATGATCGGGAAAACCTTGCCATTGTACTTACCGTAAGGGATGAAGAGGTGGCTATGGTAATGATTGATCAAGATAAAAATATCCTCGTAAATGAAGAGGCTAAAGATAAACTGTCGAAAATGTGGACTAAAAACTTCCCCAAGAATATGCAGTTCCTGATTCCTGGCATGGCTGATCACATTAATGAGGCTGTTTTTTCTATAACTGGAATTGCAATTGTGAAAACGCGAAAGCGGTCAAAGGCGATCGGGATGGGACAAAGGTTTTTAAAGTAAACATTGATAAGTAGACATGCTTAATTTATTCCAAACCTAAACCACCCCTGCGGGACGCAATCTTATAGGTTTTGGTGATTTATTCTGCACAGGTACTTATTTGGAATGTTTTCGATAGTAGACTGAGACATAGATAGCTGATCGGCAAGTATAAAAACCAAAATATGAATGCTTTAGAATTTTTTCAAAAAAGTGCAGGCAAATGGAAATCGCAGCGAACAACTCATCATCTAGCTTTTCGCAGAGCTGAAAAAGGTGGCTCGGAAATTTTTGTTAATCCACTCAACGCTGATGATCCAAAGGTAATCGAAATCTGTCAAATGCATGAAGTAGAACCAACCACTGCGATCGGCGGAGCCTATGTTAAATGGGATGGAACTATGGCATGGGATAAAGAAGATGGTGAAAGCCACTCAGGCGAAACTGTCTTTGCACTTGTGCCAGATGATGAGACAGGTCGTAAAGGTAAGCTTCTACGTGAACGAGGCTATGCAGAAATTATGCCTGTGATTGGTCGCTATGAAATCGATGACGAAGAAGCGTTGGTATTAATCACTGATTATCCATCCATGAGTTCCTATGAGCGTTTCTGGTTTCCTGCTCCTAAGGTGCGGATGCGGGCAAGCTCAGTCAAGCAATTTGGTGGATTTACGCAGGCGACTTTCTGTACTGAAGTACTAATTGGAGAATCTAATAGTACTGAGATATCAGAAGAGAATAGTCCTGTGGCTCAACCTGCGATCGCTTCTGTTTTTGGTTGGTAAAATCGCCCTCACCCCAACCCCTCTCCCTGCGGGAGAGGGGCTATAACACTTAGCGAAATGGCGGAGCGTACATCAATCCGCCATTTTTCCAGAGTTCATTTTGTCCCCGGGGCAATTTGAATGGACTATCTTTGCCAAGGTTGCGATCGTAAATCTCTGCATAATTCCCAACATGCTTAATCACTCGCGCTGTGAAGTCATTGGCGATGCCCATATCTTTACCCAAACTGCCATCGACTCCTAGAAATCTGCGAATTTCCGCATTTTTACTTTGTAATTGAGTCGTGAGATTCTTTGAAGAAATATCTAAATCCTCTGCCTCGATCGCTGAAAAAATAATCCACTTGACAATATCTGACCACTTCGAGTCTCCATCACCAACCGCAGGGGCTAACGGCTCCTTTGAAATTACAAAATCTAAAACTATATGGTTTTCAGGATCAGCAAGTCGAGTTCGACGCACTACCAGCGCAGAACGATCAGCGGTAATTGCTTTACAGCGCTGTGACTGATAAGCCGCAAAAGTAGCATTTACATCTTCATAAACTACAGGCTTATAGGCAAGGTTGCGCTTACGCATTTGATCGGCTAGATTTTGCTCTGTCGTTGTTCCAGTTTGGGCGCAAATATCAGCATCCTTGAGATCATCGATCGCTTTAATATTGCTATCCTTCCGCACCATCACACCTTGACCGTCATAAAAAACTACGGGCATAAAGGCAAGACGAGAAGCTGTGTCTCTGCTCAATGTCCATGTCGTATTGCGACTTAACACATCGATTTCGCCAGACTGCAAGGCTGTAAAACGCTCCTTGGCATTGAGATTGCGAAACTGCACAGCTTCAGGGTTATCAAATATTGCCGCCGCGATCGCGCGACAAATATCGACATCTAGTCCCGAATATTTGCCTTCTTTATTTACAAAACTAAATCCTGGTAGCTCGCCACTGACACCGCAAACCAACTTGCCACGATTCAGCAATGTTTTGAGACGATTGGCACTACCAACAGTCGACTGATTTGGCTCTGGAATTGGCTCACAAGCAGCTAAGGCAAAAACACATAAACCTACTAATAACAAAGCGATCGCCCGTTGCCAGACTGAGATATGGATTAACTTATGCACAAGTCTTTGCCAAAAATGCCAGAAACCTTGGCGACGGGGACGATTTTGATCATGCATGAATGTTTTTTAGATGCTTTTTTGATTGCATTATAGCGGCTTGTCCAAAAATCCAAATAAAAAGACTGACAATATTGCGATCGCTTGTAGGTTTCTTCGGTGCGGTAGGAGTAATGCTTAGCCCGTAGGCGATCCCTTACTCTGTCTAGCAATTTCCGAGGTGGCGGCTCAGTTTGCATAATGAAATTATAAAGCAACTAATCTGAATAATACATTATATCGTCTGGCTAACACGCTATTTGAGCGATTAGCCAGAATTTTTCTGCCTAACATCCCGTATAGGGTGATTAGCCCGAAAATTGACATTCAGGCTATATCGCTTATAGTCGTACTAGACAGAAAATTTCCGTCTAATACATAGTTAGGCAATGCGAAGAAATGGACACCCTACAGATCGCACGTCAGGCAGTGGCAGAAATCGCGGTTCGCTTCCCTACACTAAACATGGTGGAAAATCCACAAGACCCGGTCGAACTCAGCATTACTCTCCCGATCCAACCGGGGCTAAAGCAGCAGGTCTGGCTCTGCCTGCAAAACAATGATGAATTGCACTTCTCAGTCGGGCACTTATGGCTTGACTGGTTCCCATGCACGAATCCAGACCGCGTACGTGCTTACATCGACTCTGTGTGCGGTTATCTTTCGGGTGAGTACCGCGTGCTAGAGCACTATCGGGGCAACCGGTGCGTAAAGGCTGAACTTCAAGCCCCAGCCGCAGCAGACTGGGAAACGATCAGCACTACATCTCACCTATCGCTGCCTATTCCTTGGGGAAAGTCGTTCAATGAAGTACGTAATGCCTAACAAGGCGTTCCAGCAGATCGGCGCTTAATGCCACGCCGACCGCTGAACTTATCCGTTAGACTGCTTTTTTGAATGCATTATAACTGCTTGCCAAAAATTCCATAAACAAAGGCTCGCGATGTGAGCCTTTGCTATTAAATACCACCACCTTCAGAAAATCCTTCATATTCTGGAGGATGGTCAAAACGATCAGCACGATCGCATGGCGTAAGATGTCGAGGACGGACATTCTTGAGCAGTTCTGAGTCAATAATATAGTTATTAATAGGATGCAAAGTATGTGCCTCAGCATGTCTTTCCAACTGCTCAACGCGACCAATCAGCGATCGGATGACATCACCTTCAGGATCGGGAACCTGAAAGTGATCAAGAGCGGAAACCCTTACACCATGACGATGGACAATGCGTCCAGGAATACCAACCACGGTGCAATCAGGAGGAACACATTTCAAAACGACAGAGCCAGCACCAATCCGCGAATTACTACCAATTTCAATATTGCCTAAAACCTTTGCGCCAGCGCCAATAACTACATTATCACCGAGGGTGGGGTGACGCTTACCCGATTGCTTGCCAGTACCACCAAGAGTGACTCCTTGATAGATCAATACATATTCACCAACGATCACAGTTTCACCAATTACCACGCCCATACCATGATCTATAAATGCACCCATGCCAATTCTTGCGCCTGGGTGAATCTCGATACCCGTTAGGAATCTTGCAAACTGCGAGATCATGCGGGGAATCACGGGTAACTTAAGCGTATGCAGCCAATGAGCAAATCTATATAGGGCGATCGCATGGAGTCCAGGGTAGCATAACAGCACTTCTAGCCAGTTACGCGCAGCAGGATCGCGTTCAAAAATGATTGCGAAGTCAGCTCGCAGTGTTTTGATAATGTTTTTCAACGGTTTTAAAACCCTTTTTTAAATGCTACTGCTGATTTTAAGATCCTAACGGATGCTTTGTATCAAAAGTAACTACCCTTTGGAGTGAGTATTTGTTGAAGTATTGTGAAGTTAGAGGCTTGCGAAGAAATAAGATACCAGAGAATATATAGCAACGTAAGAGATAGATAGGACAATTCAAAACCCAAAAGATGGCAGAGCTTCGCTCTGCCATCTTTTGGGTTTTATGTCCTAAGCAAAGCTTACATTGCTATAGGAATAAGTTTCTTGTTTTCAATGTGTATACGATAGGAGTGAAGTTTTAAGTATGATTTTCAGCGATGAAATCAAAGCCACAGTTAAAGATGCCGCGCAAAAACTAACAGGCTATCGTAAACGCGACTTTATGGCTAAGGTAGCCGAGGATTACTTTGCAGGCTCAGCCCGTAAAGCTGAAACAGTATTTGGATGGAGTCGGAAGAGCGTACAACTAGGACTGGATGAAAGACGCACAGGGCTAAGATGTCTTGATAATTATGGGGCAAGAGGAAGACACAAAAGCGAAGTAACGTTGCCGAATTTAACAGAAGATATAAGCGCAATCGTAGATATGAAATCTCAAGCAGATCCGAAATTTTAATCCACATTTTTGTATGCGCGGGTTAGTGCAAGAGCAGTAAGAGAGGAGTTGGTGAAGCGGAAACCAGCGATTTTATCGTTGATTGCCTAAGCGATTGGTGGCATAAGAATCAGTTTCAACGTTCAGACTTTGACGAATGGATGATTAACCTTGATAGCGGTTCGGCAACCCGTAGTGATCGTACTCAATTTATCAAACGCATGGTTGAGTTATCCAAGAAGATTGACTTGAAAATTCGTCTGGTTTACTATCCGCCTTATCACAGTAAATATAATTCTGTTGAACGCTGTTGGGCGGCCCTAGAAAATTATTGGAATGGTACGATTCTGGATTCTGTTGAGGCGGTTGTAGAATGGGCTAGTAACATGATGTGGAAGCGCATTTCACCAATTGTTCATTTAGTTGAAACAACCTATGCAAAGGGCGTAAAAGTTCTACCAGAAGACTTGAAACAGTATTTTCCATCTTGGCAACGTTCTGCTACCCTACCTAAATGGGATATAACCATTGTTCCTAATTGATTGGTATCTTATTTTTTCGCTAGCCTCTTAGGTGTTTCTAGTAATCGGCGATCGCACTGCCATTAAGTGCATTCAGTCTATTTCTAGGTTGAGTGAGATAGCGATCGCACACATATTCATAAAAATGCGATCGCCTAACTACACATCTCTAACCTGAGTAACTAGGCGATCGTCTACATATTTCTAAAAATACGATCGCTTTGAAAAGAGGCAAAAAATTGAGAAACCCACAAAGTGCATCTCTCAATTTTAACAATAGATTCAGACAAAGCTATCTGCCAGAAGGATCAGCAGAACCATAAGGGACTACCCTTCTCATCTGCGATGCTTGAACTTCTTCACCCCATACTTTTATTGCAGTGCTGTCATTAGTCACTTTCTGGCTAGGTTCAATAGCTTTGCTTTCCATGTCTGATTTAGTCTTGGCGAAAACTTCCACACACTTGTCAGTATATGGAGTGCCAGAGCCAGACTGTGCAGAAGCCACTGAAGAGATTGATAGAGAAGCAGTTGAAAAAATCACAAAAGCAGAAATAAGTTTATTCAACATGGTAAATTTCCTCAATGTAAAAATGGATAAGTTGATAAATCGATTCGAGCATCTCTGTCTCAGGAATTCCTGAGATCTGTTTCAAAGTCTTTCCTAATCAGGTTGCAATCTATTCCCAAAAATTTTGGGTTTTCCTAGTTAACGCAGCGCAGCACAACATCAACAGCTTCTGTTCTTGCTGAACCAGATCCACCACCAAAAGCTTTTTCTGCCTTAGCTTCGACTTTTAAAATGATGCCAGTAACTAGAGAGGAATTTCTTGCGGACTGATTGTCAGAAGAGGAAGAGGATTGATTGTAACTACCAGAATAATTCCCATTAATTCCAGCATTTACATTACCGCCCATGTTGGATCTACTGTTAGAGGCAGAATTCCTTGATGAAGCATACTGTTGTCCACCTTTAATAAGAGAGACAGAGGCAGAAGTCCATTGTATCCGAATCGAATCTAGGGTTCTTTGTTGATATTTAACAATCGCCCATCCATCTGGAGCGTTATAAACTTCTTCTTTCGTATCGTGAAATTCTTTACAGCTCGCATTCATCCATCCACAGCCTCCCTCAGCTCTCGCTCGAACCGATATGGCTCCACGTTGCACCATTGTTTCGCCACGGTTGCAATACTGTGCTGACACAGGTGATGAGAGTAAGAAAAGAGTTCCTAATGAGAGGGTAAAACTTGAGAATCGAACCAAGTTATTATCATCCATACATTTATTTTCCTCCCTAATAATTAATTAGCTTTGAGAAATACAACTTCGATTAAAGCAGCAAATTTAGAGAAAGTCGTTATCAATCTATAGCTAACTATTTGACAAAAAACTGATAAGAAATATGCGATGGAAATACTTTTTTGTCAGAGTGTTTTA
>Ga0209972_10003107_pt1 | contig 13155 bp, 11 predicted proteins | sample NOAtaG_7_FD_187302 | JGI IMG/M metagenome (GOLD analysis project Ga0209972, IMG submission 187302) | Freshwater lake microbial communities from Lake Erie, under a cyanobacterial bloom - NOAA_Erie_Diel1S_2200h metaG (SPAdes) (version 2) | ecosystem: Environmental > Aquatic > Freshwater > Lake ...
GAACAACGCATCTGTAGTACTTCCTATTCCATACAACGATACTCCGAACTCTCTCCCTAAAATAAACTGAAACCGTCCGATGCCTGTGCGAATGCCTGATTGCCATGGAATCGCACCACCATTGACTGCCCCAACTGCCATACGTTGCAATGCCTTTGGTGACACGAGCGCAAGAATTGGACCCGCCACCAGCAAGTCGCCAGGTAAAAGCCAAAAAGGAAGGCGCAGCCGAATGTTGTAAGCAGAGCGCCCCGGAATAACAGACGTAATCGAGGTGGCCGGAGAAGTCGGATCTTGATTAATAAACTGATGTGATGATGGCGCGTCCTGTCGCCAACCAACTTGAAGAAAAATCAATCCATCGCCAGACTGATTCAACACACCATCTAACCCGTACCCGATCATTGCATTGGCCTCCAAGCCACCGATGCCGCCTCCTTTATTCTGCACCGTTCCAAAGCCACCTGAAACCGAGGATCCATTCAATGACGTAGAGACACCTGCAAACAAACCAAGCTCTGCCCGAAAACGGGGAAGTTCACCTTCTCCCGTAGCCAAACCGGGTATGGGTGTTTTTAATAGCACTTCTCTAACTAAGTCGCGGTTCAGTTTTCGGGACGGTAAAAAATTATTTTTGCAAACATCCATCGTATCAGGCCCAATAGCCGAGTCTAGAAAAAATTTTTCCGGCTCAATCGGCAACTTTCCATTGGCGACAGCAATGAGCTGGATTAAACTTCTTTGAACAGCAGCGGCAACTACCTCTGCATCTTGAGTGCGCAAATAGGCATCACCTTTTACTACCATTTTTTTTCCTTCCCATGTCTCTATTTCTACACCTTTTTCGTTGTAGCGATCGTGTGTGCCTTTGCGTAGCGCGGCAGTCCCCCAAGTGCCTACAATGTGCCCGGCCGCAAAAGCGTCTTCCAAAAAATGGAGCGCAAATGCTTCGTCTGCAAGGCTAGCTAAAATAACTTCGGATCTCTGTGCGCTTGACAAATTCCCGTCTGAGTATCGTTGGGCTTTGGCCAAAGCTGAATGATGAAACCAGGTATAAGCTGCCACGGCATTCAAGGGCGCGCCTTTCATCAAGCAGTCAGCCATGTATTTTTCAAGTGCTAGCTCAACCTCGTGTCGCGCTAACAAAAAGTGCACGTTGTTTGAACCTGCCCGTGTTGCGTAGTCGACATCTGAGCGTTGCAGTCGGATGTCAGAATCACGAATGGCGTTTGTATACCAGCTAACATTTTTTGACTTTTTTAAATTGACTTCCAAACGTGCTGCTACGTCCGCCACCTTCAAAATCCACTTTGTATGTAGAACAGATTTGAGCATGTCGCTGGGGGAGCAACTGTGGTCACCCGCTATGGCCGGCCACGAAGCAAAATCAAGTTGGGTGGTTGCAAGTGATTGAGCGGTATCAATCACGGAAAGCGTAAGCCTACTTTCATATCCTCTTCTTGCTTCCACCCATAATAGATCAAAGAGCGCCCGTTGCTCGGCATTTAGCTTTTGAATTGCCAGTAGAGCAATTTTCCGGTGCTCCGGATACACCCATGCGACAACGTCATTAGAAACACTGATCAGAAAAAGCAGAACCAGCGTCAGTACAGTTACCTTTTTCATCTTTTAGCCCTTTTACAAACGACCCAATACAAATGTTGAGCTTTCAAACTAGCTAATTAATTTCTAATTTCAAGGCCACAAAAAACCAAAAAAAGTTATGAAATGGCCATTAGGTTCTCTACACCCAACGGTATGATAATTCTGGCCATTCCATGCCTGCGTGCCGAAATGCCACTACGGCATGCAGGCATGTGACCTTAAAAACTAAATATTAACACATGAAAACATTGGCGACAATATTTCTTAGCATCTTAATCGTTAGCTCTCTCTTTGCCCAAAAAACAGAAATCGCCTTTGAAGTCAGTTTTAAGGGAAAGAAAATTGGTGTCGTCAAGGCCATTGAAGAAAAAACCGGAACCAAGTCGATCAAAAATCTAAAAACGGAAACGGATACCAAGATATTGGTGGTGTCGGTACATGTAGAAGCGGAAGTGAAAGTGGTGAAAGAAAATGGCGTACTACTGGAAGGAACTGCCTACCGGCATGCTAACCGTGGATCGGAAGATGTGCATGCTCACGTTAAAAAAATCGCCAGCAAGACCTACCAACGCGAGCGCAACGGTCAGACTTCAAAAATCGAAAAAGAAGACATCACCATGTGTATGGTTGATTTGTATTTTAAAGAACCCAAAGGAGTAACTTCTGTTTTTTCAAATATGTATGCCGAAAAATTAGAACTGAAGCCGATGGGCGGGGGAAAATACCAATTGATTACACCGGACAAAAAGAATTCCTACTATTCTTATCAAAACGGAAAGCTTGTAACGGTAGAAGCCGATACACCCGTAGGTAAAGTACTTTCCACTCGGATCTAGAAGTATTTCAAAATCTTGCAGAGAAGTGTACCGTTGAAATCGCTTTTTTAGGTGTTGTTCGATCTGTCAACAAAACCTTCGCCAGATTTCATTGTGGCCTCCTTTCATTAGCTTATCTTTGTAGGCCAAATCCGGTTCACCGAAACGATTGCGGTGTTTATCCGTTTAAGAAACAATCGGAGGGGATTCAATCATTGTTAAACTAAACACTAAAAATTCAATTTTAAAATGAAAAAATCAGTAGTATCTATTTTTGCGTTGTTGGTTTGTGTAGCTGGTTATTCGCAAAATTCAAAATCTTTTTATAACAGCTCTTATGAATCTCGCAATAGCGGCTCTTTTGACCAATCTGCTTCGCTGCTAACATTTGGACTGGGATTTCCTAACACATCGGTGAACGCAGTTTCTGGATTCCCACCTATTTATGTGAAGTACGAGCATGGATTTCTTCGAGATGATGTAGGATTGGGTGGCTACATTGCTTCAGGCTTCGGAACGATCGCAAACAACAATTTTGCGGCATTTAGTTTTGGCATTGTAGGATACTACCATTTTAATAAACTGATTCCTATTGACAAAATGGATGTGTATGCAGGAGCAGGTGTGGGATTCAGATCTGTGAGCTTTGACAAATCTATTAACAGTAACAAAAGTGATGCTATCCTGATAGCCCGAGTAGGTATTCGATACTACGTTAAGCCAAAATTGGCGGTCTTTGCGGAAACCGGACATGATGGGATGAGTACTATAAACCTTGGAGTCACTCTTAAATTAAAGTAGACCAACTTTTTAAGAACAAATAAAAGTGCATAAGAAAACGGAATCACCGGCTTTATGCTTGACTTTTGCATATAAAAATCCTCTAACCCATACAAAAAATCAAAACTTCATCGCAATCCCAAGCCCTTTTGAATCGACTTGCAAGTTAAAACTTACTCTCGATGCTTGCTTGTATCCGCTGTTATAATAGTCTAATGCCGATTTTGCCCGTTTGCTAAACCCACTTTGAAAAGGAATTGCTACCAAATAACAGGCGGCTCCTATGTAAGCAAGATTCCAATTGGGATTATCTCGGTAGATCGACTCGGTTAGCGGCCAAAAAATTAATACACCACCTACTGCTTTCAAAATTGCTTCACCGGCATAATTGAGCGCCATTGGTTTCACAAATTGAGTCATCTTGGGATCGTCTTTAAAAACCTGCATCAACTGAGTGGGCGTCATCTCAATGCCGCATTTTCTATAGGCCTCGTTTTTAAAAAAACGTTTAGGAACTAACTCAATTTGTTCGTTGATGTTTTGGGAAAAAGTTTGGTGGGCTAAAGCCACTAGCGCAATAATGAAAATTTTTCTCATGCAATAGTTAGGTTATTTTATTTAGATTATTTGCGATGGAGAGGAGTGCGTTTGATTAAATATTTCAATGTCGTCTCATAGGCATTTTCGTTCGGCCAAAAGGAATTGTGCGACTGCGCAAACACATTCTGTCCTTGATCTGTATATATTTTCATATCTACGTTGGTATTAAAATTAGCCGTTGAGCTGGAAGAGCCCAAACCAAATCCGGAGGTTCGGTTGCCATTGTTTTTTGCATTGAAGTAGTTGGTCCCTGTAGTGGTCGACCCTCGTTGATTGATGGTAACCGTGCAATAGATGACGTATTCCGCCCCAAGTAGTTGGGCCAGATCGTTGGGCGTTAACCCTACAATATTAGATTCGTTTATCCCTCCTTTAACCAACAGCGCATTCGTGATAATGGGATCTTGCACAATCAATTGAGACGCTTCCTTCTTAAGGATATTGAAACAATCTCCTTGCGCCTTCACTGACATTTTCTCATCGCGACTTCCACCACTGCCGATGTAAGAAAATGGTAGTATCGCAACCACATTATGGTGATCTTGCATGCCCGTACTCAAAGAATCCTTGCCCTCTTTAGGTGACTGGGTGAAAAACTCAATCCGGCCGCTGGCAAACTGAATCTTGTTGATGTCCGATTTTTTAAACGAATAGTTTAACGTCTCTCCCTTATGAATGAATTTGATAAACGTGTCGCCTACCTCAGTGACTTGGCCTATTTTTTCTTCACCACTCAACATAATTAATTTATCTGTAGCCGCTGTTTGGGCTATGCTAAGCTGAGCAATTGAGGTTATTATTGTGATTGCAAAGGATGTAAAATAAAGAGATTTGTTTGTCATGGTACAAGTATTGCATTAAAATTAAAACATTTTTGAAAACATTTCTAATTTTTTATAATGGTACAATAGTAGGAAGTTCATTGTTTTACAATCATGTTAAAGTCAAGATCATTATTCATCAAAAATTGATGCGGAGGTAACATCATGGAATTGAAAATCCTGAACCTAATAGTCTGGTCTCTAAATGATACCGATACGATTTAGTTGCAAAGGTTTTACACAAGACTTTAAACAATTATTCCAGTTTGCGTTTCAATATTTTGAATGTCCTTTGTGTGCATTTACCAATTTAGCAATAAAAATTGCTGGAAACAGCTGGCCAATCAATGTTTCGAAAATCACTAAGGTTCTTGCTAAGGGCCCAATGGCCGTAACATCCCCGTAACCTGTGGTGGAAAGGGTAATAAAACTAAAGTAGGAAAGATGTGCCATTGCATCTTCAGCGATAGGCTTCCCCCCCAGCAAAAAAGAGTTCGGGTCTATTAAGTCCACTGCCATATAGAGCGCAGTCCACATTTGCGCCAGCAATAAATAGGCGGCAACACCTCCAATGATCTTGTTCGGTGTCATTCTGTTACCATCGAAGATAGTTACAACGATGACAATCAGAATAATGATCAGGTAAACCGCTGTTGCCAAAAGGTACACGACTTGAAAGGTTCGGCTAGAGAAAACCGCGAGTGCAATAGCGAGCAAAAATAAAATAGCCGCCACCCCATATCCTACCCTCCTTAGGGTGAGTGAAAGTGTGGAAGCAGCTATCCCGATGACCATGACAAAATAAAAGCCTGTTCTGATGAAGAGTACATGAACTGTTGAGCCGCCAGAAAACTGAGTGGCAACAATAACTGCCGCGACAATAACCAGCAGCCAGATGAAGCCATATTCTTTAACCCAAAACAAATTTTTCGATGGCATCGATTAGGAGTAAAAAGTTTGTATACATTATATTGTAAAATAAATCAATTTTTGAATTAAATGTTAAGACACTTCATTTGTTAAAAATTAGTTGCGGCAAATCTCCTACTCTCCATTTCAAAAAACCTCGCTCTTTAAAACGATAACCAACTAATAGCTTAACTGTGGCGCTTGAACTAGTAAAAACAATGTCTTCAAACCGAATATTTCTAGACTGCTGTACGAAGCTGGTACCTGCAAAGAAACGTCTGCTGTTGTACCCAATGCCCACTCTAAAATCGGCAAATGTATTCAGTGTCTGATTGTCTGTTTTTCCATTGACGCCTTGATACGAAATCCAATGTTGTGCGGGCCCTACCGAAAAAGATGAGTTGATAAAAAACCGCTTCCCTAAAATCAGATTGTAGGAATATCCTAGGGCTACGCTTAAGGTCGTGCTAGTGATCTCCGAAAAATTTCCCTTGGCACCAAAAATAGCTTCATAGAAAGAACCATACACCGCTGAGTCTGCCTTTAGATCAAAAAAATTGAGCGTTCCGGACAACAAGAAAGAGCCACTACTTCGCAATTGCCGCTCAGAAAAATTATAAGACGAACGCAAGGAAAACTTACTCTTATTAAATGCATAGATACCGTTAATACCCGTATTGCCTATCCGGATATCTGGGCGCTGCGGAAAAGGCATATCTGCCGGCACGCCTCGCCTGGCATCTTCTCTATAAAAACCTCGGTACGTTTGTGTGAAAAGATCTACACCCCAATTTTTGCCCAACACATTCAATTGTAAATCATTTGCCTTTGACTCACCATACAGACTTTTCTTTTTCTCATCAATCGGCACTGCAAAAACCAACTCAAACCCGATTTCAAATACATACATCCCAAAGCCCATCCCAACTGAGTTGTTTGGGCGATAGGTTAACTTCTCGTTTCCCCCGGGTCTATTCCTGATTTCAAATGTACTGGTTCGCGTCTTGGCAATCGGCCAAATAAAAAAATGATCAGGAAATCTTTCTATATAGATGGAACGAAGCGAGTCCTTCTTTTGCGCCAGCGCGGGCAATGAGAGTAGTATTACTAATAGGTAAACTAATTGTTTCTTCATTGTTAATCGAAGAATACAAGTTACAAAATATACTCACTCAGGTCTTTATTTTTGATCAATCCACTTAATTTTTGTTTCACCATATCTCTGGTCACGACAATTTCTGCAGGTGGTTTTATTTTATCCGGTACATCGAACAAGAATTCATTCAAGAGTTTACTCATCACTGTTTGCAATCTGCGCGCGCCAATGTTTTCGATTTCGGCATTAACGTCAAATGCAGTTTGTGCTATCTCATCAATGGCTTCCTCGTCAAAAGTGACAGTGATTCCTTCGGTAGAGAAAAGTGCTTCGTATTGTTTTGTCAATGCGTTCTTTGGTTCCGTTAATATTCGAATGAAATCGCTTTTGTTCAAACTATTCAGTTCTACACGGATGGGGAATCGTCCTTGCAGTTCGGGTATCAAATCAGAAGGTTTTGAAATGTGAAATGCACCGGCTGCAATAAATAACACATGATCCGTCTTAATCACACCGTGTTTTGTATTCACGGTACTTCCCTCCACGATAGGCAAAAGATCGCGTTGCACCCCTTCCCTACTTACATCCGGGCCACTGCCTCCCTTACGACCACCGCCCGAGGCGATCTTGTCAATCTCATCGATGAATATAATCCCGGCATTTTCGGCTTTTCGAATGGCTTCTTCTTTCACTTCATCCATGTCGATTAGTTTAGAAGCTTCTTCTTCAAATAAAATCTTGCGTGCCTCAGAAACGGTGACCTTTCTCTTTCTTGCTTTTTTGGGCATCATGCCATTAATCATTTCCTGTATATTCATCATTGATGCCTCATCCATCATGCCTGCACCTATCATGCCCACTCCCGATGCACCGCTTTGCTTGATATCAATTTCTATTTTACGATCCTCTAATTCTCCGTTCTTAATTTTCTCGCGAAACAAATTACGGGTGCGTTCATTGAGTTCGACATCCGATGAAGGAACTTCTTCGGTATCACCATTAGGCATTTGAAAGCCTGCCGACTTTCGCATGGGCGGAATAAGTGCATCTAAAATTATCTCTTCCACAGTAGCCGCGGCTTTTTCTTTTACTTCTTCCTTCTTTCGCGTCTTTACCATGTTCACAGACTGCTCTACTAAATCGCGCACCATGCTTTCTACATCGCGACCCACATATCCTACTTCGGTAAATTTCGATGCCTCCACTTTTACAAAGGGGGCGTCTGCTATTTTTGCTAACCTACGAGCAATTTCCGTTTTGCCCACTCCGGTAGCTCCAATCATCAAGATATTATTGGGGATAATATCATCTTTGATATCAGATTTCACATTCATTCGCCTCCAGCGGTTACGTAGCGCGATGGCTACGTTTCGTTTGGCGTCATGCTGGCCAATAATATACTTGTCTAATTCCTTAACAATCTCCTGCGGGGTCAATCCTCCAATTTTTTCCATTTTTCTAATTGCTGATAAGTTGTAAAGGTATAATGTCTCGTATTAATGGAAAAATTAATTCGAACTTGATTTAGAAGGCCGCTAACCATTAAATTTCATACCTTAGTATCATTCGGATAGAAAATGGAATAGATTAAGTAGCAGCAAAATATCTGTATCTGAATTAGTACAAATATGACATTCAAATGATTGATTTGTACTATTTAAGATAGCATTTTTAAGAATAAAAGCCTATTTTTACAGAAACACAAAATATTTCCGTCAAGTAACGTGGCTTTTGCCAATGTAAAATGATATCCCGAAACGCTGAAAAATGGTTACGCCTATTGGCAAAAGAGTTTCGCTCTGTGGCAGTAGTAGGCCCACGCCAAAGCGGCAAAACTACGATGGTTAAAAATGTATTTCCTAAAAAGCCTTATGTATCATTAGAAGACCCAGACGAGCGCCTACAAGTAGAAAATGACCCCCGTGCTTTCTTGGCTCGGTTCAAATATGGAGCTATCATAGACGAGGCGCAACGTGTACCTTCTTTGTTTAGTTACTTACAAAAGATCTTAGATAGCACAAAAAAAGATGGCCTATTCATACTAACTGGCAGCAATAATTTTTTATTGCAAGAGTCCATATCACAAACACTCGCAGGTCGCATTGGCTATATCGACCTATTGCCTTTTTGTTACAGCGAGTTGGAGAAATTAAATTTAAAAAATATTCCCACCAATCAATTGCTGTGGAGAGGTTGCTACCCAGAAATCTACGACCGCAACCGCAATCCTTCCATGTGGTATCCTGCCTACGTCCGCACGTATGTGGAGCGCGATGTGCGGCAATTGAAAAATATTACGGACACGATTGCATTCACACGTTTTTTGAAATTGTGCGCAGGGCGAATAGGGCAGCAGCTAAATACAGCCTCGCTGGCCAATGAGTGTGGAATAGATGTGCGTACAGTAAATAATTGGTTGAGCATTTTAGAAAGTAGCTACGTTGTCTTTTTCCTGAAACCCCATCATAAAAACTTTAATAAGCGATTGGTGAAAACGCCCAAACTCTATTTTTACGATACAGGCTTAGCTTGCTCTCTATTGGGCATCAAAAACGAAAACGAAGTAGTGAACTCACACTTTCGTGGGGCATTGTTTGAAAATCATGTAATTGCAGAATGTTTTAAGAATAAATTCAACTCAGGTAGCCAAGTGAATTATTATTATTGGAGAGACAACAAAGGGGTTGAAATCGATTTGTTGATAGAGAGTGGAAAGAAACTATTGCCGGTAGAAATAAAATCAGCACAAACCTACCGAGAAGATTTTCTGACCAACATGCACAAGTGGAACGACTATGCAGGGCAAAAAGGAGGGCTACTTTTATATGATGGTCCACAAAGCTTTACGCGCAGCGATAGAATATCGGTGGCAAATTGGAGAGAGATTGGTTCGCTGAAACGCTTAACGAAATAGATAGAATCTGTTATATAAAAACATTTGTCAAGTACTTGTTCCGAATATCGCGATAGACATAAAAATCCGAATCAATGCTGGCAATTTTTGAGATTCCTTTGGCTTCAGAAGCCACTATCAATGTTGCATCTGCCAGATCCATGGGCACATCGGTAAATTTCTCACTGAGCTCAATCATTCGGATCAAGTGATAAAATTCCAAATCAAAAATTTGAAGACCTCCGCGGTTAATCCATTTAAGAAAATTGATTTGAGTTTTCGTGCTAAAATCAAGCATTTGCGAAACTTCCGTAATCACGGGCCATGTGGTAATCAAAAATCCTTGGCTTTGTTTAAGAAAAGATACGGCTCGCGTGTGGTAGCTATCGCTCTTGTCAAATAATGCGATGAGAGGACCCGCGTCAACGAGCGTACTTTGCATGCAGCTTTTGTTTCAATTTCTTCTTGTAGGAAACGGAGCCATCTGTGGTGCCGCTCCCTTCTTGCCCAAATAGATCAGCACCTGCCTCGAAAGCACTTCGAGTCTTTTTCCTCTGGGCGATGTAAGCCGCTATTGCCTCTTTTACCACTGTGGACTTAGAAACGCCCTCGTCATGGCAATATCTTGCAAGCTCTTTTTCTGCATCACCTGAAAGCCTGACGTTTAGCATATAAATTCAATTTGTAATACAAATGTATTACAATACAGATAAAATGCAATGTTTGGCGAAATTTATTTTTAAGGTCTTAGATACCTCAAAAATCAAAACTTGAAATTGTCTCGCACATTGACATAGGAAAGAGCCAAACTGTTGGTTTGTCTTTTACCAATCCTGAAACAGTCACTGATCTTACCTGACTTTAGACACTAAATGTCAAGATTACAAAAGAGAACGTTACAGCAAAGTGTTTGAACACAAAAACTGATTAAGGTGCTTTTTGATTTTCAAGTATAAAAGTCATTGGCTTCTCTACTTTATCTTTCAAAAGTGCAATCTTCAAAACTTCATCTACTGAATCTACATAATGAAAGGTCAATCCTTTGATGTAGTGTTTTTCAATTTCAGAGATATCGCGTTTGTTTTTCGTGCTAAGAACAATCTCCTTGATGCCGCTTCGCTTGGCAGCCAGGATTTTTTCTTTGATTCCACCAACAGGCAACACTTTTCCGCGCAGGGTAATCTCGCCAGTCATTGCCAGATTAGATTTCACTTTGCGCTGTGTAAAAATAGAAGCCAACGAAGTAAGCATGGTGATACCTGCCGATGGACCATCTTTTGGCACAGCACCGGCTGGCACGTGAATATGTAAATCGTACTGCTGAAATACCCGATGATCAATTCCTAATGACTCTGCGTTTGACTTTAAATAAGAAAGTGCAGCCATTGCTGACTCTTTCATCACATCCCCTAACTGGCCAGATATTGTTAGGGCTCCCTTTCCTCTACTCAAGCTGGATTCAATAAACAAAATATCGCCTCCTACTTGCGTCCAGGCTAAACCGGTCACTACTCCTGCAATTTCATTGCCTTGATACAGTTCCTCGTCAAATATTTCTGCTCCCAGCGTCTTTACTACATAAGCCGGAGTGATTACCTTTTCAAAATCTTCATCCATCGCCTTTGTTTTGGCAATGCTGCGAACGACTGATCCAATCTTGCGTTCTAAACTTCTAACACCCGATTCGCGCGTATAGCTTTCAATGACTTTCAACAAGGCATCCTTCTCAAATTTGGATTCACTTATTCCAAGGCCATGTTCTTTCAATTGCTTGGGTACTAAATGTTTTATGGCTATCTGCAGTTTCTCCTCAACAGTATAGCCTGTCAATTCGATGATTTCCATGCGATCGCGCAACGCGGGCTGAATAGTATCTAATGAATTTGCCGTTGCAATAAAAAGTACTTTTGACAAATCGTATTCAACCTCCAAATAATTGTCACCAAATGCGTTGTTCTGTTCTGGATCTAAGACTTCCAATAATGCTGAAGAAGGATCCCCCCGGAATTCAGAACGTACTTTATCAATCTCATCTAAGACAAACACGGGGTTGGACGATTTTGCCTTTTTTAAGTTAGCTAATACTTTCCCTGGCATGGCACCAATATATGTTTTGCGATGCCCTCGAATTTCCGCTTCATCGTGTACTCCGCCTAGCGACATGCGGATGTAGTTTCTTCCCAATGCTTTTGCAATAGATTTTCCAAGCGATGTTTTACCAACACCTGGCGGGCCATACAAACACAGAATGGGGCCCCTCATATTTTGTTTCAACTTCAAAACTGCAAGGTATTCAAGAATGCGATTCTTTACTTTTTCTAAGCCAAAGTGATCTTTATCAAGAATCTTCTTGGCATTCTTTAGATCGAAGTTATCAGTGGTGTACTCCTCCCACGGCATATCTAACATGAACTCTGCATAGTTCATCGCTATGGGAAAATCGGGCGCTTGTGGGTTTGTGCGTTGCAGTTTATCAATCTCTTTTGCAAAGTGCTCTGCAGCCGCCTTAGGCCATTTTTTTTCAGCACCTCGCTTGCGTAATTTTTCAATCTCTTTATCGGGTCCATCAAAACCCAATTCGTCTTGCAATACCTTTATTTGTTGGCGCAAAAAATAATCGCGCTGCTGCTGGTCAATATCGGTGTGGACTTTCTTTTGAATCTCATGCTTGATCTCCAGCATCTGGATTTCTTTTAGCATGTGCTGCAACAAAAGTGTGGCGCGTTCAATGAGATTGTTTGTCTCAAGGATTTTCTGCTTGTCTGTAACGTCAACATTTAAATTAGAGGCGAGAAAATGAACCAGAAAGGCCATGCTCTGCATGTTATCTAACGCAATCTGAGCTTCCTGCGGTATTTCGGGATTGAGTTTTAGAATTTTCGAGGCTGCATCCTTCAATGATTGAATCAATGCCTTCACCTCTTTGCTTTCCAAATCCAGCTTCATCTCTTGCTGCAAATCAATTTTTGCTGTAAGAAACGGCTCCTCTTGCACATATTCTTTAATCGCAAAGCGGTTCTTTCCTTGAATGATAATGGTGGTATTTCCATCAGGCAACACAAGCATTTTGATGATGCGCGCCACAGTGCCGAACCGATAAAGATCTTCAATACCCGGCTCCTCTGCTAGCTTATTCTTTTGAGCAATAACACCAATGATGCGGTTGCCTTGGTAAGCCTTTTTAATAAGCCGAATCGATTTTTGCCGGGTAACGGTGATGGGAATAACAACTCCCGGAAACAAAACGGTGTTTTTAATAGGAAGAATAGAAAGCTCCTCAGGAAGGTCTTCCGGTTTGATATCCATTTCCTGCTCCGGATTGATCAATTGAATCAACTCCTCAGAATCTTCCTGCGCCTGATGTGATGCTAAACTTCTAAACATAGATTCAATGCCAATATGACATAAAAAACGCCTGTGTGCAACTAAAAGTCAAAGTCGCCATAATAGACAATACCTGTGCCATCGTTTTGGTAATGTGTTAAATTTAACCCAATTTTAGAGGGTGTCAGAACGAACATTTCATGAGTAGATCGATCAATACACGAATTGTGATCATTCTATACCTTTCTATAGGATTCGGATTGATGGTTTCTTTTGGGCAGAAACAAAAAAAACTAAAAAACGGAGGATCCT
>Ga0209972_10003109_pt1 | contig 13153 bp, 20 predicted proteins | sample NOAtaG_7_FD_187302 | JGI IMG/M metagenome (GOLD analysis project Ga0209972, IMG submission 187302) | Freshwater lake microbial communities from Lake Erie, under a cyanobacterial bloom - NOAA_Erie_Diel1S_2200h metaG (SPAdes) (version 2) | ecosystem: Environmental > Aquatic > Freshwater > Lake ...
TAGAATACTTCTTAGACAAAAAAATTATGTAGTAGAGAATTCAAAATATGTATATACATATGGGCTTTCAGACATGGATATAAGATACAACAAATTCCTGCCAAAAGGCAGAGCATTCATCAAGTTTAATGCACCTACAGGAAAAACAATATCTTCAATATTAAATGTTTCTCCAAAAATATACAACGTATCAGAGACAAATCTGTCAGATTCGTTTAGTCATAGAATATTCTACAAGTCAGGATCTGATTACGTTTTAACCAATCCGGGCACAAGTTCTACAGTTTATGTAGAAGTGACCCTAAATCTGCTGGAGGACAAAATTCCTCCAGTACTATCTGATTTAATTATAGAAGCAGACTATAATACATAAACAATTGCTTAAAAATCAAGTATTTGTTTTTACTATATATATAACATAGTGTACACCAAGGAGATATAAAATGGCTACTTTTTATGTAGGTCGCAGACCAGTTCTAAAAGGCAGAACTACAGCTGAAATGACCAACCCCTATACCAGTATGACTGGTAAGGCCAAGGGTAATGGGACATACTCCTACTACCCACTATATAGCACCAGTCACGTTTTGGACGGTGCTCCAGACAATCATCACACCCCCGGCACAGGATACCATCCTGGTAACGTCCTGCTTTCGCAGCTTTTTAATGGATCAACGCTTTATGTGCATCCACTATCTGGAACTTTCCCAGACGGTAAGGCAACATATGACGGTGCCAGATTTAAGCCTCTTGAGTTTAAGGGCTTAACAGCTAATTCGGCATTCCCATCTGGCTATGGTCATGCGGATCGTACAACCAGCTACAGCCTCTATAGCAACTATATATTTGACGGCGTTACTGCATCTGAGATATTTGTTAATGTTGGCCATGGTCCAAGAACAACTGGTATGGCAGCATCATTTGAACTGTTTAGACCAGATGACGTAAGTCGCGTTCCTAGTGCGAGTGTTTTTACTGCCGGCTATGGACAAGCAAATGTAACGAGTGATTATGGAAGAGAAAAAGTTCAAGAGTGGTACGGAGTACCATCTGCAAAAGCTCTCTAATTACTATACGTCTCCAATTAATCTAGAAAAAGACGATAGAGTATCAGGAACATACGCATGGCTTGGTATACTGTCTATGGTTCTTGCTTATGATGTGTACGCTATAAAAACAAAAAAAGCAGAAACTCTTACAAGATCTTTTTGGAGATTAACAGATAAACCATTAAAGAGTATATTCCCCATCGCTGCATGGACTGCTCTCAGTGTTCATCTTTTATTGGAAAAAAATATTAGAAAGAAAAAATTCGGTACTTCAAAATAACATCTTCATGGCTACTATGAAGACCTACAATTTATGTGTGCTATAATTAATGAGCACAAAAATATTCCCGCCTCGTCAAAAGGGCGGGAATAGTTTTTTAGAACACGTTTTATATCTTTAGATAGAGATAAAGAGGATTAATAATGTCTATACAGTCTATGACAACGGTGGTTGAAGACGGAACAATGCCACTAGACATAGCAGAAAAATACTTGAACCTTTATATAGGAGAGTGTGACTGGAACTCAAAGATCGCATACTTATGGTCAACGCAAAAGAAAAAGTTTAAAGATGAAGAGTCGGCAAAAGAATATGTAAAAAAGTCTGTTGCATGCGCCTGCCTAACACTAGTTTATAATAAAACTTCAGTGCCAGAAGATAGGTCGTCTCTTTTATTTTGGGTTGGCGGATGGCCACAGTTTAATGAGAGAGACTGGTTTTCTTTATTTAGAGAAATAATTAAGAAAGATCTTGAAATAGATAAGTATAGAAAAGATGTTATACAACTTGGGGTATTCGATTATATAGATATGTCTCCAATGACTCGCCAAGCCTACAATTGGCTCTATGACTTGCTAGATAAAGAAAAGTTTGATTCTCAAGACAAAAAAGATGAGGGCATACAAAAGATAAAAAACTTAGTAAAAATTTATGGTGGCGCAATAATCTGTAACCTATTTACAAATCATCAATCAAGTGTAGATAAAGTATTAAATTGGAAAAGTGGATACTTTATTGAAAGAGAAATATACAAAGTATATTCTATGGATCAAATTATAAAAATAAAATCCGCAGAAATAAATAAAACAAACAAAAATTATATTAAGAGTTTCAAATAAAGAAAGAGTTAACAATGACTAACCAAAATACAGAAGAAGTACAAGCTAATATCAAGAATCAATCAATGTTTTTGTTTCGTTTAAGCGATGATTTTATAGAGTCATACAGATCAAAAAAGGCTCCATTTGGATATACGGATGCTGGTGGCAACTCTCTAGGAGAGATAACTTTTTTGCGTACATATTCAAGACTAAAAGATGATGGCACAAAAGAAACATGGACTGACGTATGCGAAAGAGTTATAAATGGAATGTACTCTCTCCAAAAGGATCATTGCAAGAAAAACCGCTTGCCTTGGAATGATGCAAAAGCTCAAGCATCTGCAAAAGAAGCCTTTGATCGCCTATTCAATCTTAAGTGGACTCCACCAGGAAGAGGCCTTTGGGTTATGGGTACCAATATCGTTAATGTACAAAAGAACTCTGCAGCACTTCAAAACTGCGCCTTTGTCTCTACTGCCGAAATGACAAAGTACAATCCAGCTAAACCATTTGGATTTTTAATGGAGGCATCAATGCTGGGGGTTGGAGTTGGTTTTGACGATAAAGGAGCAGACAAAGATTTTGTCATCTATGAACCAAATAAAGCAGAGGTTACAGAGGTCATAGAAGACAGTAGAGAAGGATGGAGAGACTCTACAGTGTCTCTTATTAACTCTTATTTAAGACCAGATCAAAATCTAATATCTTTTGACTATAGCCAAATTAGACCTTTGGGCACTCCAATCAAAACTTTTGGAGGAACAGCATCTGGTCCAGATCCACTTATTAAGTTACACAACGCTATAAGAAACATTTTTAAAAATAGAAATGGACAAAAACTTACAAGAAAAGACATTGCTGACATAGGCAACTTAATTGGTGTTTGTGTTGTGTCTGGAAACGTAAGACGTTCAGCTGAGCTTTTAATAGGTAGAATTGATGATCAAGACTTTTTAAATTTAAAGAACGCAGAGATTTTTCCAGAACGTAACTCATATGATCCAGAGAATCCAGGTTGGGGTTGGATGTCAAATAATTCAGTTGAGACTTCTGTTGGACAAGACTTAAGCCCTATAGTTGATGGCATCGCAAGAAATGGAGAACCAGGCGTTATTTGGCTTGATGTTTCTCGTAAGTATGGTCGCTTATCTGATCCAGCAAATAACAAAGATTGGCGAGTCGCTGGATACAACCCGTGTGCTGAGCAGTCATTGGAGTCTTATGAGTGCTGTACTCTTGTTGAGACTTATTTGAATCGTCACGAGAATCTTGAAGACTATAAGAGAACTTTAAAGTTTGCGTACCTATACGCAAAAACTGTAACCCTTCTTCCAACTCATTGGGAAGAAACAAACGCAATTATGCAGCGCAATAGAAGAATCGGTACATCTATGTCAGGTGTAGCCAATTTTGCTGATAGACTAGGTCTTCCAGTTTTAAGAGAGTGGATGGATACTGGCTATAACACAGTAAAAAGTTATGATGTCACTTATTCAGAATGGCTTGGAATAAGGGAGTCAATTAAGATGACTACCGTAAAGCCATCTGGAACTGTGTCTATTTTGGCTGGAGAATCGCCAGGAGTCCACTGGACGCCAGGTGGCAAATACTTCCTTAGAGCTATTAGATTTTCGAATGAAGACCCAATGCTTCCACTTTTTAAGATGGCAAACTATAGGGTTGAGCCAGCATCAGAGTCTCCAGATACTACTAGTGTTGTGTTCTTCCCAATAAAGTCAGATGCAGAACGTGCAGAGCGTGATGTGACAATCTTTGAGAAGATGTCTTTAGCTGCGGTAGCTCAGAGATACTGGTCTGACAACTCAGTTTCAGTCACAATATCTTTTGATCCAGAAACAGAATCAGATCATGTTGGAACAGTACTTCACATGTATGATGGTCAGTTAAAGACAGTTTCTTTCCTTCCGTCTGGAAACTTTACATACCCACAGATGCCGTACACTCAGATGACTGAACAAGAGTACAATGATGAAGGTCTCATGAAACTGTTCCCAATTGATTTTTCTGGAGTCTACGCTGGCATGGCTGCTGATGCTATAGGCGAAGCTTATTGTACAACTGATTCTTGTGAAATAAAATTTGTAAAGGAAAATCAAAAATAAGTTTATGTCAGAAGAAAACAACGAAGAAATTGAAAAAATATTTAATGAGTTAATGAGTTCAAATTCTATTAAAGACGTTGTAAAAGAAGATAAAAATTCTGTTATAAAAGAATTGATTCATATGCAGGAATCTCTTTTAGAGTCAGTTCTTAATATCAACGCCTTGGTTTATGCTCTACACACTGATGAAACATTTGAAGTGGGCGCAAATCTTTTTGAGTTATTGGGCCCTCTGTATAAAATAAGTGAAGATTTTATTGCTGAAGCAATTGGTTATAGTGATACAATAGTAGAGCAAATCGAAGAATATGACGATGAAGAAGAAAGTGATGATGGAGAATAATTTAATTCAAGTTTTAGACAAAGGTTATGTAAGACTAGTAGACAAAATGGGAAGTGATCTTTCTGTGGTTAATGCAGCGAGAGCATCCTTCGCTAAAGAGTCAAAAGAGTTTACACAACAAGATGCAAAACTTCTTAATTTCTTGGCAAGAGAAAATCATATGTCACCTTTCAGACATGCTTTTGCCACGTTTGAATTTAAAGCACCTTTGATGGTTGCAAGACAACATTGGAAATATGTTGTTGGATCTGACCATACAATGGATTCTTGGAACGAGTCTTCTAGAAGATACATAACTATGGATCCAGAGTTTTACTTTCCATCAGCAGAAGAATGGCGTTTAGCTCCAGAAGATAAAAAACAGGGTTCTCAAGGAATTGCAGATCCTTTTATCGGGTCAATGTTAAGTCAAGAGCTAATCCTCCATGCAGAAAAAGGGGAAGCACTATATAATATGGCTATGGAAAACGGAATTGCAGCAGAACAAGCTAGACTTTTTTTGCCAGCTTACTCCATGTATGTAATATATAGATGGTCATGCTCACTACAGTCAGCTGTATTGTTTTTGACACAAAGACTTTCTGAGGACTCTCAGGTGGAAATCCAAAAGTATGCATCAGCAGTTTATGATCTTATCCAACCAGAATTTCCAATGTCCATAAAAGCTTTGATGGGAAGCTAATGATAGATATTTTCCTTGTTATATTATATGTTCTTCTTGTCAACTGGAACATAGGATTGTATACAATGGCTATTGAACAAAAAGGAAAAACTAAGCTTGGAGTTATAGCTATAAATTTAATAATCTCATTAATATTGGGATGTATATCAGTATATAATTAATTATGATTACAAGAAAAAATATACAGTTTATAAAACTGTGTTTTGAAGCTGCTAATATATTTTCAACATGTGGCAAAAAGAAATATGCAGCCATACTTGTTGACCCATCTGGTCACGTTGTTGGCATGGGTTATAATGGTGGACCAAAAAATTATACACATTGTGAAGATGGTGGCTGCCCTAGGTTCATAGCAAATAGCGAGCCAGGATCAATATACGACAACTGCATAGCAGTTCATGCAGAACAAAACGCGTTTCTTCATTCAGATTATAGTTCTAATGCAGAAAGCCTTTATGTTAATGGCCCCCCATGTTTTACGTGTGCTAAGCTCATTGTTAACTCAACGGTTAAAAATATTTTCTATATAAAAGATGATTCATATTCTGAATGGAATAATGTAAAATTATTTCTACAAAAAAACAACATAAACTTAATGGAGATTACTGAATGGCAGCTGGAAAACTAAACTATATAGTTATGTACGATGGATTAAGTCAGGTTTTTGGTTGCGCATCAAAAAAGATTGCGCTAGAATCTGCTCCACCAGATGGCTATACACTAAAAGATAAAAGAATACTTTTTATAACATATCAACCAGACAATAAGAAACTGTGTGTACATAAAGTCTCAGACGAAGAAGTACAAGCAGCTGAAATTAAAAAGAAAAAACAAGAAAATGAGTAAGAAACAAAACCAAAAAAAGAAAGTAACTGTCAAAGTATTGCCAGGTCAAGCAGTTTTTGTCGCTGACATTTCAATACTGCATCACATTGCAGAAACCTATAATGATTTTGCCAGTTCTTTTTCTGATCCAAAAGACAAGCAAGCATGGTACGATGTCGCTAGTGCCATCTACGAATGGTCGGAACAAACTTATTTTAATCCAGATTCGGACTACAGTGATGAGGAGTGGCAATAATGATAGATTTATGTGTTGTAAACCACAATACTAGACCCCTGCTGCAAAGATTTTTGGATACTTTGCATTCAGATATGTATAATCCAAATGGCGCGCTCGCAAAAAACTGGAATCTTTATATAATGGACAATGAATCTACCGATGATTTTATTCCATGGTTAAGACAAAATGAACAAAACTACTGGATCAATAGAACATACTTAAGAGAAAATATAGGCTACTCGGCTGCGATAAATTATATGGCTAGCATGAGCGGTGCAGAAATTATTGGAGTATTAAACGGTGACGTTTGGATGAGTAGTCAAGATTGTCTAAATATAGAAAAGATTTTTGCAAACAATCCAGATGTGCATATACTTGGACCTAAGCAAAGAGACGAAAATGGTTTCATAACTCATGCTGGTATAGTGGGAACAAACACAGCTCCTAAACACAGAGGTTGGAGAGAGCATGATCCGGATGATGTTTTATATAAAGATCAGGTAGAGTGCGTTACGGTGTCCGGCTCTGCGTATTTTGTCAGAAGAGACGTATGGGATGCCATGACCAATAACGAAAAGTATAGAGAAATTTATCCAAATGCAGTAGGAGCTTTTCTTCCTACTCCTCATTATTATGAAGAAACTTGGTGCTCTTATTTTGCTCGACACTTAGGTTACAACGTAGTTTATGATGGTTCAGTGTCCATAGGGCATAGCTGGCATGCATCTACGCCTAGACCAGGAGAAGGTATTAGTAGAGCAGACAAATACTTTCCTATAAGTAGAGAAATTTTTAGAAAAGCATGTGATTACATGGGAATAGAAAGAGATTAATATGACAGATAAATTAAATCCTTGGATATATAATGCAGAGGTAAAAAAGGTTGTTGATGGAGATACTTTTGATATTATCATTGACCTTGGTTTTGACACCTTAAAGAAGGGTAGAGTGCGTCTTTATGGAGTCAATACGCCAGAGAGTAGAACTTCTAATCTCGAAGAAAAAAAGATGGGGTTAGCTGCAAAAGAATTTACCGATCAGTGGCTAACAGCTTCTAACTATAAAGTAAAAATCGAAACAATAATTGATAAAAACGAAAAGTATGGTAGAGTTCTTGCTAGAGTATGGAATGAAGCTGGGGCATGTTTAAATACGGACATAGTTGCATCTGGACTAGCAAGAGAGTATTATGGCGTTGGCGACAAAACATTCAATGAGTTTAAGAAAGAAAAGTAATGCAAACATTCTTGCCGTATCCTGATTTTATACAATCAGTAAAAGTATTAGATTATCGTCGGCTCGGAAAACAACGAGTAGAAACATTTCAGGTTCTTAATATCTTGTTAGATAGAACACCAACAAAAGGTTGGCGCAATCATCCAGTAACACGCATGTGGACCGGCTATGAAGAGGCACTAAAGCTATATCAAAATTATACTATCTTAGAGTGGATAGATCGTGGTTACAAAAATACGATGAAGTTTGAGGAAATAGACCATAAAAATATTGTTTTACCATTTTGGTTTGGTGAAAATGATTTTCATAAATCTCATAGATCTAACCTTCTTAGAAAAGATTACGAATATTACTCTCAATATTTTGACGAGCCAGCAGATCTAGAGTATCATTGGCCTGTATGAGTATTGCAATTTACCTAGCTGGAGCTATGGATTATGTTGGCGATTATGCAAAAGGTTGGCGTAAGTCAGCATCAGAAGCATTAAATTTTATGGGCTATAAAGTCTATGATCCAACTTCTATTCCAGAAGAACTAGGTATGACACCAGATGAAATCGTTCAAAAAAATTTGTTCATGCAAAGAAAATCGGACATTATGCTGGTAGAATATATGCTAGAAAATAGGGCATATATAGGAACTGATTTTGAAATGGCTTGGGCTAAAATGAATAATCAACCAGCTATAGTCATGTGCTCTGTTCAAAATAAAGATCGACCATATATGAAATATATGGCCACAAAGCTTGCAGACAGTCTGCAAGATGCTATAGAATATATAGCAGTCCATTATCCAACTAACTAAAAGGAAAAAAAATGTCAGATAATAAGTTCAAGTATTTTGCGGTTACCAATACCACTTTGGTAAAGGCCAACAACAAGACTGATGCTCAGAAGCTTGCTATGGGTCGTCGAGGAGTTGCTGGTGAGGTACTCGTAAAGTCAACCGACATTGAGCGCATCTCTTCAGCAGAGGCTCATGACCAGGTAGAAGAGCTCACTGCTTGATAGTACTTTTTGAGGCAGGGTGGGCCTATTTGGCTCACCCTGCCTTGTTTAACGTTAGGACGCTAAAATGATAATTGCACAGATGGTAGGCAAAAATGAATCTAACAGATTCCTTGAACCAGTTTTACAAAGACTATCTAATCAGGTAGACAAAATTATATTTACAGATGATTGTTCAGATGATAACACAGCAGAAATAGCCTCAAAGTACGCAGAAGTTTTTAAAACGGATAAGACTCTTTTTACAGAAAACGAAGGAAATTTACGATCCAACGCTTGGAAAAATTTAGAAAAGTTTGCAAAAGAAGGCGACTGGATTGTTGCAATTGATTGTGACGAAATGCTGTACCATGATAGAGGTTTGGATTTAAGATATGTACTGGATCAGTCTGCTTATGATGTTGTAAATGTTAGATTTTATCACATGTGGAATGAAACCCAATATAGAGTAGACAAACTGTGGGCTCCAAACAATAGTTCTAGAATCTTTAGATATCGTGATGACGGAACTTTCTTTGATAAAAAGTTAGCATGTGGGTCGGAACCAACGTATGTTGTACAATGGGTAAGACAAAGAAATTACTTTCTGCATTCTGGCCTAATGATGCAGCATCTTGGTTATGTAAGAGATGAAGATAAAATTTCAAAATATAATAGATATATATCAATAGATAAAGGTGAGTTTCACAACTTGCAACACATAGAATCAATAATGGACACAGAATTTGTATTAGTGAATTGGAATAGATAATGAAAACTGTATCAGAAAAACAAACAATAATAAAAGCAACATCACTTCTAGAATCAAAAGATAGATTCTGTTTTGTTACGTATACTAGATCTGCAATATTCTCTGCTTCAGGAGAAGTAAGAGGAGATAAGAAGCCACCAAAACATTTTGCTAGATCTATAGTTTCTGGTTTAACAAATAATAATAAAAACTTTGTTAAGGCAATACCTTTAGAACTATCTGGCTTAACTGCATCAAAGGTAAGAGAAATTAATGATGAAATTTTTTATGACGCTAACTATCTTGATTATTATATAAACAATAGTTATGATGTTTATAAGATATTTATGAATAGATACTTTAAAGAACAAGACGCTCTAGTAATTAGTTTTCAAAATCAAAGTTTAATTTCTAGAAACTTTGGAGATAACTCTTCTTATATACAGGTTCCTTATAATGACTTTTACGACAAAGTAGACAGCATAACAGCTCAAGTATCTGAATTTAGTACAGGATACTCTTTGTGCATCTTGGATTGTCCAATGTTTAGTTCTGCAATTGCTCCAAAGATTTGGGAAAAAACTAATATGTCGATAATGGACCTGGGCAAGTCTCTTACGTTAGCTAGGTCTTTTCATAAAGCTAAGTGATACTCCATGCCCAGAAAAAATTGGGATGAGTCAATAGATGATAATGAATTTTTAATAGATTTATTATTTGAAACAAAGCTCTCTCTATCTGAAATAGCAAAAGAATCTGGACTTTCTATAAATGATCTTAATAAAAGAATCAACCATTTAGGTTTATCTTGGATAAAAGATCATCATAAAAAAATGTCAAGAGGCCAGGCAGCTCTGACTAGTATTATGCAAAAGCTGTTACCTGGAGAAAAAATTGTTAATGAATTTCATATAGGAGAAAGACTAAAGTTAGATGTATATTGTCCAAAATATAATCTAGCAGCAGAATATCATGGAAGACAGCATTTTTACTATACTCAAAGATTTTTTGATTCTAAATACGAATTTGAACAGGCCCAAAAAAGAGATCAAAGAAAACTAGAACTCTGCAAACAGAATGGAATTGCTCTTATTGTATTTAGGTATAACGACTTACTGACAGAGCAATCCGTGTATGATAGAATGCTAGATGCAATACGTCACTGTGAAGTCGATAATGTTGAAAGCAAAAAGAGATCTATAAAAGATGATCCCTTTTACATAAAAGCAAAAAAACACAACGCCGATAGACGAAAGCAGTACTACAAAAAAGTGAAAGATAGTAAAAAGAAAAATGGATGAAGTAGTAGAGCTTCAAAAAACAGAAGAGTATCCAATAGAGTATCAAATATTTGCTCTATCTATGAGAGTTAATGGGGCTATAGTTTTTTTTGATTCCAATCTGCCAGAATCAATAGTCGGTTCTATACACGGTCAAACTGGTATTAATGAATTTTATAGAGCTCTCATATCTTACTATCACACTACTAAGATAGATATTGTTGACCCAGTAGCTTTTAGAATATGGCTTGAATCTGAGACAGATATATATCCAGCACTGGGTGGAGTTGCTGGAGTTGACACAATGATGGACATATTAATGTCTATTGAAGTTTCTACAGCAGAATCTGTTGTTAATATTATCAAGTACAAGGCGAACAAAAGAAGACAGCTCGATTACCTTCAAGAGCTTCAGATACTCCTTACCCAAAAAGGAGAAAAAACTGATAAAGAGGTAATGAGAATTGCAGAGATTACATCAGAAATTAAGGATCTAGAAACAGAACTTAATTATAATCCTCTAGATAATGTTACAACAGCCTTTGACATATCAAAAAGAGCAGACACTCTTTTAGATATACCTAACTTTTTACCAACTCAGTACAAGTCCTTAAATAGGGCCATGGGTTATACAGATCAGGGCGGGTTTTTTAAGGGAGCTGTTCATGCTATCATCGCTCCGTCTGGAAAAGGAAAGAGCACCTTTGCTAAATGTTTGGTTAATCATTGGGCCGACTCTGGATATAAGGTTTTGTTTGTCAATTTTGAAGAAGCAGTTACACACTGGGAGAGAGTGCTGATGACACAAATAATTGGGAAAAATGTCTACGCTGAAGCAAGAAACTGGACTGACTCTCAGAAGAATGAAAATCTAAAAAAGTTTAAAGACAAACTATCTGAATGGGGAGACAGATTTATGGTTAGGCATGATCCCGACACCCCATACTTTGAGGACCTTGAAAGATGGCTCAGAGACATTATGGGCCACGCTGAGTCCCTTCCCGATGTAGTCGTAATTGATACTATCCAATCAATGTTCACCAGAGGGGCTGGGAAAGGTAAGCCTAGATGGGGCGAATTTGAAGAGATGATGGTTAGATTAGAAAAATTAGCAAGAGATATGAATTGCGTTTTAATCATCACAGCCCAGGAAAACGCCAATAGAATGAAAGAAAGACGTGAAGTAGTACAACAATCGGATACTGGTGGATCTTTAGCAATTCAACAAAAGTGTGCAGTCACAATTTTTATAACAGAAAAGAAACTAATCAGTGGAGACGAATCAGAAGACGAGACAATCATGCAGTTGCAAATACCAAAGAACAGAATAACTGGTTCAACATTTGTTTATGATTCTCCGTTAGTCAGATATGTAGACGAAAAAAAGACATATGAAGAGTATGAGCCAATAACAAATGATTCATACTCTTCATCAGAAAATCAATCTTATATAGACGAGATTGCAGAATCAATGTCTATTATCTAGGAGAAAAATGAAAAAAATTACCGTTAAAGAAATAAAAGATTTTCAAACATGTGAGAGATTATATGATTTTAGATATAATCAAAATCTTCCAGAAACAATTGGCGGAAGACACTTAATAACGCAAAGGTTTGAAAACACAATGAAAAACGTAGTGCAGTTTTTCTTTTACAAAAAACAATCTGGCGTTATAGCTTCATACTCATCTTTGTTAAATAGGTGGCAAAAGTTGTGGTATCCAAAAGATACAACAGCTTATGACATAATACACGAACAGCATGAGAGTCTTTATGGAAACATGTCTAGCTTAACAACTAAGGCTGCTGGAGCATTACTTAATCTTGTTGAGTATTATTCAAGTCCAGAAATTATTCCAATGGGAATAGACAATAGCTTTATTGTTCCAATTAATAAATCTTTATATATTGAAGATTCTTTTGATCTTATATATAGTTTAGACAAAGACGTTTATGTTGTTAAATGGGTTTTTAATTATAAGTTAAAAAATGAGTTTATGCACGTAGCAGATTTTGCAGTGATGCATAGGGGGTTTGAGCACTCTTATGGCAGTAAAGTAAACAATGCTAAGTTTGGTTACTACGATCTAATTCACCCCAAACCAGAATTTGTTCAATATGAAATTAATAACGAAGATATAGATGCACTCAAATACTGGAGTAATTCCATAGAAAATGAAAAAGTATTTCCCTCTAGAAGAGGTGTTACAACATATTGCAAACAGTGCCCTCATGACAAGCCCTGCGCAAAATGGGATAAATGGTTTAAAAAAGAAATGAGCAATAATGAAAGATGATATATTAGACGAGATACTTTCCGCAAAGAAAGAAATTTCCTTCTTAAAAGAAGAAGACAAAATACTTGAACCACTTTTGAATGAGATTAACCTTATTAAAGATGAATCTATAAAATCTTTTGTGAGATCAATTTTATTAAGAGCTGATTCTTTTTGGAAAATACCATCAAGTTTTTCTAGAAAATATCATCCTATAGATGAACACAATGAGGGTGGCAATGTCATACACACAAAGAGAGTT
>Ga0209972_10003110_pt1 | contig 13150 bp, 7 predicted proteins | sample NOAtaG_7_FD_187302 | JGI IMG/M metagenome (GOLD analysis project Ga0209972, IMG submission 187302) | Freshwater lake microbial communities from Lake Erie, under a cyanobacterial bloom - NOAA_Erie_Diel1S_2200h metaG (SPAdes) (version 2) | ecosystem: Environmental > Aquatic > Freshwater > Lake ...
ACTTGTCTATTATAATATATTATCATAATAATTTTCTATTAACTTTTTTATGAAAATATGATAACAATTCTCGATGAAAAATTTTTTCTCTCATATTTTTTTCTGCATCATTTTTATGGTCTTTAGATGCTTTTTTTTAGTATCGATTTTTACATTTCATAATTTTTTAAAACAAATTTTACAAATTTTTACATTTTTAACTTAATTTTTAAATATTTTAACTCAAATTTCCCAAATTTTACCGTAATTTGAATTTTTGTTTCAATTTTTTAACCAATTTATCCATTTTTTTGTTTCAATTTCTCAAAATATACAAAATATTAATTAAATTATCTATCATATTGTTCAAGAAACGCAATAATTTAACCAAATTGACCAAAAATTTGCCATATTTGGCATATAAAGACAACACATCGTGTATATAGATATACCTTAATAGCGACATAACGTTCATTACCATGTCAAACCTCGATAAACTTGTTATCACTAATAAACGCCTTATTGATTTCTATAAGAGAAATCCTCACTATAATCATGAACTTCACCTACAATTCGTCGTCGATACCATAGAGACTATTGAAAACTCGTCAAAAGACCAAGTTAGCACAAGTGTTTTAAACTCTATATACAATGCGATGACCAATACCGAACATAGACATGATATACTCGCAAATATTGTGAATACTATCAAGGATGACCTCCGTGATGTTAAAGATTCTGTTTCAAAGATTTCATCTGACCTACTCGATATCGTCACCATGAGACTCAATGACACAAAGGAAACTTATATTTCCGAAATAAAAGAGTTGATGAATAAGAATGAATCCCAAGTGTCACATGTGGTTGGTCCTATTTTACAAGAACATACCAAGTCTCTTATAGAAAAGACATCATCTCTGTTACATGAAATGATACCAAATAACGAACGAGTTATTGAAACACAATTGAAACTACTTCAACAGACTGTTAAACTCGACCTTATTCAATTATTAACCGACTCAAAACAAAATAACTTCGATAATAAGTTTAATGACTTTGCTACTCAATTGGATATTAAGTTTTCGAATCTCGTTACCAAATGTGTCAATACAAGCGAAGAACGAATCATCAATAAGATTGGACAAGTTTCCGATACAAATACAAAGATATCTGTTGGTCAAGACAAGTTATCCTTATCGATTAATGAAATTGCTGACAAGTTTAAAAACTCCACTCATAAAGGAAACATGAGCGAAAACATATTGTTTAATGTAATCTCCACAATCTTTCCGACATCTGAAGTAGTTGATACATCGAAAGACGGTTCTAAATGTGGCGACCTTGTATTGAAACGTTCCGATAAATCAAATATTATGTTTGAAAACAAGGTATATTCATGTAATATTCCAAAGGATGAGGTCACAAAATTCCAAAGAGATGTCCAATTACATGACTACAATGCAATATTCTTGTCTCAAACATCCGGTATCACAGGCAAACCAAATTTCTTCATCGAAATCAATAACAAGAACAACATTCTTCTCTATATACACAAGGTCGGATACTCTTCTGACTTAATTAAACTAGCAGTCGATGTTATTGACACAATCAGTGAATTCATAAACAAAAAAGGTTCCTCTAACGATGATACCATTCCTATCGACTATACTATTCTCGACACTATTAATCGTGAAGTCCAAACATTCGTAATTAAGAAGAAGGACTTGATTGAATTTGCAAAGGAAACCCATCGAAGTCTAATCAATAAGATTGAAGAAATGAACGTATCATCTTCGTTATTGAACGTTCTAAACCAACATTTCGGTTCCATAAGTAATCGTGGTGAATATGAATGTAATATTTGCCATAGGTTCTCTGGTAAGAGTGCAGCATCCCTAAGTGCCCATCGTCGTCACTGTAAAGTCACTACAGATACATCTTCTATATCAAGTTCAGACAAGAATAAAGTCGAATCAACTAATGACACAGATATACAAGTGATTACTTCAGATGTTACACATGATGCTCCAATTGAAGAAGTTATACCTGTGTCCGACACTGTAGAAACAACAAGTATCCCGATACATGAATTACATGAAAACAACGTAGCCCCTACTGTAACAGAACAATCACAACATGATAAAAAACGAATTAGACGCCCAAAGGCATCATAAATAAAATACATTGATAATGGGATTTTTCTTATTATCAAACTATTCCTATTTCCTAAAAGTTTTTTAAAAATTATTATTTATCCCAGATACTTTTTCAATGAGTAAATTTGTTATTTCTCCATTTCCTCTTTTTTTCACCAAAAAGTCCCCCATGATAGGCGCGATGCAACTGTGTCACTTTTTTAACTTATATAGTAAATTTGGGTGAGAATTTTGACCCATCTGCATCGCTGCGGAGGCCGCATGGCCGACTCTCCTACTGGAGACTGTATGGTTGATTGTTACATTGGACATTATGGGCATGGCCTTTGCCATTTGGATTCTCATGTAGAATTGGTCCATTTGATTCTGCTGTAAAACGATTGTTAGATGGTTCATATAACATGACATTGATAGTGAAACACAATTATGTATTTCACCATGAATGATTTTACAATTGACTATAATTAGCACTAACATCCACTAACATCAACCTTGCGTAGCACAAAAGGGAAAGGTCACAGGAAAACCGTAGGTTTTCTTGACAGTAGGTTTTCTTATAAAAAAGTTTATAGTCCGCACCACAAGCAGACTTATATGGAGACATGGAGACATCCGTGATATTTAAGAAGCGTTCGACTTCACTTCCTTCAACATGTCGTCGAAACGAATTGCCTTAACCTTCCAACGTTTTGCGATGACTTCGAATGCATCATTTGCGATTGTTACAATCTTCTTAATTGTCGCAATTGCTTCTAGACAATGTCTATCGAGGTCGTCAGAAGGTCTGACTTGTATATTCGATAAGATTCGGAGAGTATCATTGACAGACCGGATGACCATTTCATAGACCAATGCAACTTCGTTCGTTCGAATATTGACATTATGGGTTTTGATGAGATGGTCACACATATCTTCCTTGGTTATCTTGTTCATTAAATATCGAATTCGAAGGTCACGTAATTCAATTGTGTCCGCCGTTAAGTCAATTGTCTTTGGACGATACCGATTGATATGAAGTAACTGGCGGTGAATATCAAGTATTGTATTGTGTGCTACAGAGAAGTTTAACGTTCCACGAGTATTACGTCTGAAAAACAAGTCGTAAGCAAGGACTAATTCATTTTCATCTTGAGGACAATATGGGTTATCACCTTGTGCCCTTGGAACATGACCTTGAGTTTCACGCAAGAATTGATAATAGTGTGGATTATGAATAGAACCTGTGTCGATTTTACCTGTGTTATAACTGAAGGCAGTTTTACATTGAGGACACCACATCTGGTCACATCCATCTATCTTTGTTATCGATGTTTTACACTTCGGACATGGTTTTGCAGTATCCTTAATCAACTGAACTGTTGCAACTGTATCTGGGTCACAAGTGTGTTCTTCTGATGTTTTTATAACACGACAAGATTTACAATACTTGGAATGACAGAGACCGCACTTGTAATTCCGTGTGACAAGTCCTTTACAGTCACCGCGACAACAAGGCATAACGGCAACTAACATATCTGACTGTTCGGTTTTCGTTTCTTTTTTTTCTTCGACTTTTTCGACAGCGTCATCGATGTTATTGTTTTTCGTTTCTTTTTTTTCTTCGATTTTTTCATCGTCGATGACGATAATGGAGTCCGCAATGTTATTGTTTTTCGTTTCTTTTTTTTCTTCGACTTTTTCATCATCGATGACGATAATGGAGTCCGCAATGTTATTGGTATCAAATACTACGCGTGGTTGTCTTTCTGGACTCCAGTCTTTGTTTATAGACATCGAAGTCATCACTGCAGAACAAGCGGATATACGTCGTTTGACAAATGTAAGACGTTTTTTGCTTTCCGTATATAGGTCATTCTGTTCCTTCGTTAGTTCAACAAAGAGACCACGGCGTTGGATATCAATGTCGTCGATAATTTGGTCAAGGCGTGATTGTTCTTGTTTCAATGCCCCATACATACGATGAAATTCACTATATATTTCGATATAGGATTGGGTAACAAGGAACTTCGATTGTTGGATTTCGAATAACTTGGATTTCAATGATTCGACCCAGTCCTTTTTGTAGAACGAAGTCGATACATTGTCACGAAAGAATGACATATCATGAACTCGTTTGCATGAATTATTCATACAAACAGGTTGAATTTTCGAGGCACAGTATGTTTGATAGCATGAGCGACAAACACTAGTGCTACAATAAGGACAAGTTACTAATGGGCGTAACTTGTTAATCGATATAGTGCAAATAGAGCAATTATCGGATGACATAGCGGATGACATAGTGAGATTGAGATAGCGAGAGAGAGTGTATTAATACGGTGATTAATAGAGGTGCTATTGGACATTGGTGGGATTCGGAGGCATCAAATTTCGGGGGAACCAATAAGAAAACCTACGGTTTTCCTAACACCTTTCCCTTTGCTACGCATAATGTCGCAAACTACATTTCAACTTACAGTTACTATATGACTGTGGACACGACGATGAACGTGATTATAGTTTCTGTAATACGGAGTAGATTTATTTTCCCTGATATCGAATTTCGGGTAGCGGGTAGCGGGTAGCAGTTCGTTTTCAATCCTAATATACATAATATCATTGATTTGCTGTAGTCCCCCCTTCCATTCTCGCTACGACACTCCGTCACGACCACCACTGCACTACATTGGATTTCAATTCAAAACGGTTTAAAAGTGTATTGCTACCCGCTACCCGCTACCCAATACTTTTAGGTTAAGTAGAATCACTATTTATTTCTTTCACTGATATACCACAATAGAACCTATTTCCGTGCGACATTTTGTATGCAAACATTGTCTTCATATTGACCCCAAATAAGATATGACTAACAGGACGCTTTTCAAAAATATCACAATATTCCTTGTATTTTTTATATAATTCAGATGGACTAATTCGTTTTGATTCGTCTCTTTCTGGGACACAGTAATCGTTCATAAACCACGAAATAGGATTATCTTGTTCCATTGCTTCATCTACTTCACATTTAAATTCATCAGGGACATCGACTTCTGGACTTTTATATGAAAGAATGAGGAATGCAATAAATCGTTTAGCATATTCCTCTGTTTCAAATAAGGATTTCAATGATGAGTCGCCGATATGTTCCCATGGTTTGAGAGCATTGTCGAGACGCTTCTTGTCATAATCGTTTTGTGGAATAAAGGATTTATCAAAACGTATGATACGGCGACGACGTCGAACACCCATGTCGGTAGAATCGAAAGTTAGAGTGTGATTGGATTGAATAATGACTTTAAATGTAGGGCGGAATTTACGTTCATTTTGAAATAATCCACGAGCAACTAATTCATCGTTTCCAGTCCATCGTTTCATCGTAGCAGACTGTATTTTGTCACACTGTTGTGGTTCAGAACAGATGACCAAACGTTTTCCGATACAAGCAACCATTCCGCTATTCGCAGTCGTCGAGTCTCTCTGTGGTTTCGTGAATTGTTCGGCGGATATAACATTAACATAGTCTCCTAATGCGTTGATAAATAGTGTAGATATGTTTGATTTGCCGTTGCCTCCGCGTCCGACGTATTCATCATATGTTTCGTCAGTATTTCGTCCATATAGGCATCTCGATAGACGTTTGTAACAATATAACACACGGGACTTATTAGAAGAATCACTATCGTCTTTATCGTAAGCCGAAAAGGTATCCCATAAGTTTGTCATTAATTTGCGGTATATTTCATCGGTCCATACAGTTCCACTGTTATCTATCGATGTGTGAGTAAATCGATTGTATTCATCTTGATTTAAACTAACTTTACAAGTTGTGGAAACATAGTCAGACGGAACTAACTTTCTGAATTCTTGATTCGACAAGTCATAACAAGTTCCATCTGGAAATGCAAGTATTTCTGGATGGACTCCGTCAAATTCGATATGAGAATCGGGAGTAAGTAACTTACGAAGGGTCTTTTCCACTGCAGTAGCTCCAGAGGTTGAACCTACTCGTAGTTTCATGTTTGATAACATCTTTTTGGTAACACTATCATTATCAGTTTGTAATTTCCAATCTGTATATTGTTTAACGTGTAATAGTAATTCATTCATAATCAGGTTAATAATCGACTCTTGGACTTTCCATATATTGGTATCGGAGTGTAACTCATACCAGTTCCCGTCTTGATACATAATTCTATTACGACAACGGGAAACAATTATATCGGCAAACACTTTATCAGTCCCATCAGGAATAATAAAATCGTCTGGAAGTGTAGTCTTGATATTGTTTTCAGATTGTGATATGGTATTGAGTAAATCTAAACTTTCAGAAGGAACGTCCATAGGTTTGATAGTCCATTTTAAGTTGAACCCTAATTCGCGATTTATCTTGTTTTGAAAATCTTGTAACAGGGTAGGGTGACGGTCAATGACATTTTTGAGAACCATAAGTCCATCGTAACAGAGAGAACCATTATTACGACCAGTTAGTTTCCACACACCGATGTCACATAGATGCATAAAGACACATTCTAACACACATCGTTCGTATTCCTGCATATACAAAGAAAACAATGCATGTTTTTCGCGTTTCCCTTTTTTCGTGTTCTTGAAATTATAGAGCCATGGATTGAGTTCAATGGTCTTATCATACACACGGTTGATTTCATTTTTCATTTGTTTAACGAAATCCGGATGGGCGTTCTCATCGATGCCATGGTAACCAACCGTTTTATGTAGTTCTTTTAAACCAGCGCCAAAAAACAATGCAGACATATATTTCTTACATTGGTCTTTAATCGTGGTAATTGCATTGGTTTCAGTATCGATATATTCAGTGAGGTTGAAATAACTGGATATCTTTTCAAAGAAACTATTTCGATTAGCGACATACTGGGGAATTACTATTAATTTACATTCTTTCTTAAATAACTGTGATATCATCGTTGGATGGGCGTTTTCGATATCGATGTCGATATAGCGTTCTCCCGCGATGATATGACGTATATGACGACGAAGAGCTACAAATCCGTTTGATGATTTAACATAGACGCGACCTATATTGGTTCTCGAAGAGAAATTGTAGGTTGTTTTCAATTCGCCATCTTTGATTTTAGATAAAATATTAGTTAGATGTGTTTTCTCACATAAGTCAGCAATATGTAGCTCTTCATCGGCGTCCCACCCTAATTCTCTATATGTCTTCGATGATGATAGAGGAGATTGGATAAGACGGTTAAGTAGTTTCGTATCAATTTGTTCATAGAATGAACATTTTGTAAAGACGCTTGAATTTGACCCTTGAGAAATCCATTCACGGACGATACTTGGTTGATTCGTTTGGGTTGAAACAGAAATTTCTCTGTCAATAGTAGGTTGATTTTGAGAAATCGCGAGGTTAGTATTTTCACTACTCATTTTATAACTATTTTTGCCTATACTTTATATAAGCAAAAATATTTATCTATTATACGCGGTTATTTTGACGAAATCCGAATTGTGTTCTTTTGGTGAAGTTTAGATAAGTATGCATTTGTATCACTTACTGTATCAGATTTTACATTTTTGACATAATTGTCGTGTATTATATATTCATTTTTTATAGGCAATCTTTCAATAATCACATTAGAAAGGTGCTTCTTACTACTGTGATTATATTTTAGACGACCTTCTGTCATCGCAATAAATGTATTCAAACTAATTTCCAAAAATTTACATACTTCCTCTCGATTATAGAAATAACTATCATCGTATTCAAGTGGTTCTGAATCTGGTATTGCAATACGAACACGATATTTATAATGCTTCATTATGAAAACAATTTATTATCTAATTTATAGACACATTTTCATTCTTTAATATTTATGCAATATCATATATAAGAAAGAAAACCTACCGTAAAGGAAACCCCTTTCACACTTCCCTTTGCTTCGCAGTTTGGGTGAGATTTGGATGAGATTTGGGTGATGATAGTTCAGTGCAATATTCTATATCATGTTATGCTGACGCAATTGTCTTATATAAGTCCCGCATGTTACGGCCGAATGGAAATGGATAATGGTGGCGTTGGAATTTTGAAACAAGTTGAAACTACTAAAAGTGACTGCTCACTTTTTTGAATTTTTTTTAAAACGGGAAGTCTTAAAACGAGTAAATTTGTTATTTCTCCATTTCCCCATTTTTCACCAAAAAGTCTCCCAAATTAGGCGCGATGCACGAGGGTCACTTTTTTAACTGATATAGTAATTATGAGTGAGAATTTTGACCCATCGGTGACGCCGCGGGAGGCCGCATGGCCGACTCCCCTACTGGAGATATCATGGACGATTGTTATATAGTTTCATATGATATGACATTGATAGTGAAACACAATTATGTATTTCACCAGGAGTTCGTCCTCCGGACTCTCACGTCACTGCGTGTCGAATGATATTACAATTGACTATAGTTACCACCAACATCCACCTTGCGTAGCACAAAAGGGAAGGGTGTTAGGGACACAGATTCGCCTTGCGAATCTCGTTTCACAAGTGAAACCCGTAGGTTTCCTTTTTTTGATATTAATTCATTGATTTATTCATCATCGGTATAAACATACTAATTAAACTTTCGCAATATGAATCAATTAAAAGAATACTATTTCAACGATAAACCTTTCTATATCGCTGAAGAAGTCCGCGAGGTTTCTAACTTGTTAAATGGATACTTTCATGGAACTTCTAAGGGTATTCGAACGATTATCGCAAAGAAATCAATTCCTCCTGAACATTATACATATGGTAACAAGTGTCGTCTAACTGAACAATATAACCTATCTAATGCGAGTAGTAGAAGATCCACTCTATTCCTCTCGGTTGAATGGACGAATCAATACATATTAAACAATATGAAAACCAGTGCGATACACGATATTAAATCCACGATTGATACTGATGAGAATGCAATGGATGATGCTCCAGCGATTCAGACAATTCAATATGAAAATTCACCACCGATTATACATCTCGATGACAATGAAAAACTAAAAGACGAAGAAGGAAACATCGTCGAAATAGAAACTTGTGGAACGAAAACAGTCAATGGTATTTACTTCTATAGCAAAGACATCGAACGTATGTTTCAATTAGTTGCTATTGAACGTATATTAAATCAAGAAGATGGTCGATATGAAGAAGGGACACATTATAAAAAGTTTATTCGTAAGGCATACGATAATTACGATGACCATCGTAATAAACAAATTACCATATATATGACCTATCTTGGTCTCCTTCGTCTCTTATTTACACGACGACATCCGATTGCCGACACATTTACAAGATGGGCAGTTAATGTATTATTTATCCATCAGATGGGGACTGACGAACAAAAGACTGAATTATTTTCAAAGTCATTAGGGTTTGACCCTCGTGTTATGAGAGAAGTTCTCAATAGAAATTCTCTAACTCTTCCTTGTATATATTTGGTTTCATTAGGAATAGTTAAGGATTTACGTATGTCTATGAATATTGCTGAAAGATTCCACGATGATGGTATTGTGTGTAAATATGGATATTCTGAAGATTTCAAACGAAGATTATCCGAACACGTCTCTCGATATAACAAAGGTATCCCGAATGCGAAAGTTCGTGTATTGAGATATGCATATATCGACCCCATTAACACCTCGACTGCGGAAACAGAGTTGGGTCAAATAATGAATATCATTAATAGCAAATTCCAATACAAAGATGAAACAGAATTGGTTGTCATATCACCAGAAAAGGAACTAGACTTCGTATTCAAACAATTTACACAATTGGGGAAGGCATATATGGGACACACTACTGAACTGAATGTTCGGATACAAGAACTCGAGAATCAATTGAAACAACAATTACTCGAACACGAGAATCAATTGAAACAGCAACAACTCGAACATACAATTGAAATACAGAAAAAGCAAAACGAATTACAAAAGATACAACACGAATCCAGTATAAAGGACGAGCGGATGATAAACAAGGACCTCTTGTTGAAATGCAAGGACCTCGAAAATGAAAATCTACGTATGCGACTAAATGTTGCGAAATAGGTTGGATATGGGTATTTTGACTATCACAACAAATCTTTTTTTATTACGGATTGATGACATTTGGATAATATTGTTTATCCAAACTGCATAACGGATTACTCGATGGATTTATATTTTTCTCTAGATAGGTTACATTGTCTGCATAATGGTCGTAATATAGCATTATTGCGATGATATGTTTTCCACTCATTTTCATATTTCGAATCGGATGACTTGAAAATTTTATGCCCTGGTAAATCACGTGCATCATCGAACTCGATTGGTATATCGGAACGCGTTTTATTGAAATCATATACTAACTTTGCGAAATGGATTACATGGTCAATATGCAAATCGTCGTAAATTGGTGTAAAACATTCATTGCAGTATGACGTATCATTTTCATCTTTATAATCCTGTATTTGGTCTTCTATTGCATATCTTAATGCCGACTTTAATTCGGTGAGGTTGAAATTTTCGGAAATCTTTTCAAAGAAAATGTTTCTATTTGCGACATATTCTGGAATGACTAATAATTTGCATTCCTTTTCGAATAATTGAGATATCATTGTTGGATGGGCGTTTTCAATATCGATGTCAATATAGCGTTCTCTAGCAAGAATGTGGCGTATATGACGACGAAGAGCCACAAATCCATTTGATAATTTAACATAGACACGACCTATCTTGGTTCTCGAAGAGAAATAATAGATTGTTTTCAATATACCATTCTTGATTGCACCTAGAATATTAGTTAAATGCTTCTTTTCAGTTAGATTCGCAATATATACATCATCGTCGGCTTCCCAACCTAAGTCTCTATATGTATTTGAACTAGATAGAGACGATTGAATAACACGTTTAAGGAGATTCTTATCGATTTCTTCGTGAAAGGAAGATTGAGTAAGGACACTCGTATTAGTTCCGTTTGAAGACCATTCGATTGAGATACTTGGTTGATTCGTTTGGGTTGAAACAGAAATTTCTCTGTCAATAGTAGGTTGATTTTGAGAAATCGCAAGGTTAGTATTTTCACTACACATAACTATTTTTTGCTTGTTATTCACAATTACTAGACACAATATATATTGTATTTAGGAATTTTCCTCGACACTTTAACGCATTTCTAAACTAATTAACATTTTACTAAACTAATTAACACTTGACAATAATTTAGAAGCGAATCGTTTTGAAATCTTATCCTTACGGAACTTTTGCTGTCTGTATGTAATATCGATTCGTTCAATTATAATACCATACAACCTCATTGTATCGGCATGTGCATATTGGATAGTTCCATTACATATACTATGAAATGTGTATAAGCGTATGTTAAGAAATTTACACACTTCGTCTCTCGTAGAAAAACGAAATTCTTTGTATTCAACAGGCTCACTATCTGGAATAGGGACTTTAACAATATATTTCTCCTGTATCATTTTATATCTTATCAATCGTAATCGACTTATAAATTAAACCTATTTATTTTTTATGCTTATTTTTTATTTATGCAATATTCTATATCATGTTTTGCTACCGCAATTGTCTTATATAATGGAAAGGGATTTGGAAAATTGAAACAAGTTGAAACTACTAAAAGTGGCAGCTCACTTTTTTGAAATTTTTTTAAAACGGGAAGTCTTAAAACGAGTAAATTTGTTATTTCTCCATTTCCTCATTTTTTCACCAAAAAGTCTCCCAAATTAGGCGCGATGCATGTGGGTCACTTTTTTAACTGATATAGTAATTATGGGTGAGAATTTTGACCCATTGGCGTCGCGGGAGACCGCATGGCCGACTCCCCTACTGGAAATAGTATGGGTGATTGTTACATTGGACATTATGGTGCGGCCTTTGCCATTGGATTCTCATGTCTGATTATTCCATTTGATTCTGCTGTAAGATTGTTGTTGGATGTTTCATAGGACATGACATTGATAGTGAAACGCAATTATGTATTTCACAATGAATGAATTTACAATAGAATACACAATAGAATACACCGAAAATACTCGATGAATACACAATAGATTCTCGATGAATACACAATAGAATTCACAATAGAATACACCGAAAATACTCGATGAATACACAATAGATTCTCGATGAATACACAATAGAATTCACAATAGAATACACCGAAAATACTCGATGAATACACAATAGATTCTCGATGAATACACAATAGATTCTCGATGAATTCACAATAGATTCTCGATGAATTCACAATAGAATACACAATAGAATACACAATAGAATACACAATAGAATACACCGAAAATGCTCGATAAAATGCATCTTATACACTAACGGGCAATTTATTTTCCTTCTGTTAATTTTCACTTATTTACCTATCAAAACACACTATGAAACACTGCGTAGCACAAAGGAAGGGGAGAGGGGAAACCTTGGTTTCCCCAAATTTGATGCATTCCGACACCATCGATACCACATATCAACAACGTATTAATTATATTAATATTCACTCTCTCACTCTCAAACATGTCTACCTATAAATTCAAAACTCGCAAAACTATCGAACTTCTTGGTCAATCCTTTGAAGAATTCGCATCTTCTTTCCCTCCTGAATCCACTATTGTCGCCGTTTTACATGCTTGGAATGACCTTCAATCCAAATTATCTAACGGTATCATCAAAGAAGTCTCACGCAAATCCGCTCCTAATGATTACCAATTGTTCGGTAAGTGGTTGAAACATAACAATGACACTTATCGCGCTATGTCCATGACCGAATTCAATCAATTACATTCTTCCTTGTGGAAGCAATCCGCTGAATTGGATGAATGGAAGGCTTTCTCCGATGAACAAAAGATTCAGGTCGTTGAATTACTCTCTCAAAAAAACAATAATGTTAAGAAGAATGTCATCAAAGATGACAAAATACCTGACAAAATACCTGACAAAATACCTACAAAATCTAAAAAATCTTCTGACACTCGTGCGGACACTCGTGCGGACACTCGTG
>Ga0209972_10003111_pt1 | contig 13150 bp, 10 predicted proteins | sample NOAtaG_7_FD_187302 | JGI IMG/M metagenome (GOLD analysis project Ga0209972, IMG submission 187302) | Freshwater lake microbial communities from Lake Erie, under a cyanobacterial bloom - NOAA_Erie_Diel1S_2200h metaG (SPAdes) (version 2) | ecosystem: Environmental > Aquatic > Freshwater > Lake ...
CCCGTCGAGCGCGGGGCGCGGGCTCGGATCGCCGTGCCGATCGAGCACGCACACCTGCCCCTTGGCGAGCGGTGGCGGCGCCTTCGGGAGCTTGCCGCCGGCGAGGACCGCCCACTTCGCCCGGTCGATCCGCGCCGGGTCGAGCACCCCCTCGAGCGACGCCTCGAGCGACGACCAGCTGAGGCCGACCCGCACCGTCGCGCTGGGCAGGCTCAGCGCGAGGAGCGGCACCGTTCCGAGCACGGCGTCGTCCTCCTGGGGGTGCTGCAGGACGAGGATCCGCAGCGCCGTCTCGAGCGGCACCACGCGATCGCAGACGCAGATGGCGCTCGGCTTGTTGCAGCGCTCACAGTTCGGGGAGACCTCGGACATGACGCATCATGGCCCGGCGACGCCCTGCGGCACGTCGTGGCTCGTCCGGCCCTCGGCCCAAGCGCCCAGGATCTTCCAGAACCCGACGAGTCCGACGAGCGCGAGGACCGCGAGCGGCACGAGCACGCCCACCGCGACGCGCAGCCGCGCCGACGCCGGCGTCTCTTCCTTCGGAGCCGGCTCGATCGACCGGTGGCCGACCTGGCCGAGCACCGCGGCGATGCTGGCGTTCACGTCCGCGCCTGCCGCCGCGGACGCACCGCGACGGTCGACGCCGCGCACCTCGGCCTCGAGTTCCCGGCGCTTGGCCGAGGGACCGGAGAACCACGCCCAGAACGGCGCCGGCTCGCGGTCGCCCTGCTTCAGCGCGAGCAGGGTCCGGCTCGGGATGCGGCAGCTCGTCTTGCAGAACGTGCACTCGACCCCGTGCGCGCCCTCGGGGACCGTGAGCCCCGCGCCGCACTGCGGGCAGCGGAGGCTCATCACCATCCCGGCGCTGGTCTGATCGAGCCGCGCGTCGCGGCGATCGGCGCGGAGCGCGTCGGCGGCGATCCCGAGCAGTCCCGGGGTCAGCCGTGGGATCCGCGGGTCCACGGCGTACCGCGCCCCCTCGCCGCACCCGACGCAGCGCGTGACCAGCTCGCCCTCGGCGAGCCGCGCCTCGAGCGGCGAGCCGCAGCGCTGGCAGAGCGGGTGCCCGGGGCTCGCCTCGACCCAGAGGTTCCGGGTCTTCATCACGCCCTGTTCGACGGACATGCCCGAGAGCCGCAGCTCGGCCGCGGTGTGGCTGACCCCGAGGCCCGCGAAGGGGTTGTTCGCCGCGATGGAGACGCCGGGTTCGGGGAAGCGACCTTCTGGGCTCGGGCCCGCGAGATCTGCGACGGCGTGCGCGTGCGCGAGGCCTTCCTCCCACGCGCTCACGTCGAAGGCTTGCGCGGCGTTGCAGCGAGGACAGGACACGACCCCCTCGAGCTCGGGCTCGTCGAGCGGCGAGGACTGACCGCACTGCCGGCAGGTGAACGTGCAGCGCACGTGCGCCCAGAGGGTGCCGTCGGCGGAAGGCGGGACGGCCTCGAGTGAGGTTCCGATCGGCCGACTGCAGCGGCTGCACGTGCTCCGCTGGCTCGGGGCGACGATGCCGCAGTGGTGGCAGACGGCCATGCCTCGGCCGGCCGCGACGAAGCCGGGGCGCGCGGACATCGGCGCGTTCCCTCGTGGGGCCGGCATGGGCGCTGCGGGCAGCACGCCGATCGCGATCTGCGCGCCGCAGAGGTTGCAGAAGACGGCACCTGCGGGAAGCGCGACGCTGCAGCGGGGACAGGAGGTCACGGGGGCGAAGGGTACCGCCGAACGCCCGACGAGGCTGCTCCGCTGCACCCCGCGCATGCGCACCGACCAGCGGCCGCGATGGCAACGGGCTGCGCGCTCAGACGTGGGTGTGCAGGTGCTCCTCGGCCCCGAGGTGCGCGGTCTCGTTGAACACCTCGAGGTGGGCGCGGCGGGCGCTGCCGCCGAAGCGGCTTGACCCGAAGCGCAGCCGGCTCACCGAAGCGTTCTTCAAGGACCACATCAGCTCGAGGGCGTGCGGCGCGTCGAGTCCGAGCGCCTCGGCGACCATCGCAGCGATCGCGCCGCCCGAGGTGATGGCCACCACCGGCCGCGCTCCGTCGCGCTCGGCGATGGAGGCGACGAAGGCCCGAGTGCGCGCGCGGAACGCGGCCCACGGCTCGATCTCGGGATGCCCGAGCTCGCCCTCCATCCACGCGGTGAGCGCGACCTGGTACATCCGGCCCACGGCGCGCCGCGCGTCGGGCCCGCCCTGCTGGACCGCCCGGATCGCCTCGCCGAAGGGGTGCGCACGCTCGGCGTACTCGGGCAGGAGCAGCTTCACGAGCTGCACGCCATGGTGCTCGTCGAGCGCGGGCGCGAGCGTCCCGTCGGGGATCGCCCCCGCGGCCTCGCGCATCGCCGCGAGCGTCTGGGCGTGGCGGCGCCGCGGCCCGACGAGCAGCTCGGGCGGGCGCTCGGATCGAAACAAGCCCTCGAGGTGCAGGCCGGTGCGGCGCCCCTGCTCGGCGCCGATGCCCGAGAGCTGATCGTAGTCGTCGGCGAGCGCCGAGGCCTGCCCGTGCCGCACGAGGACGAGCGTCGTCATGCCGCGCCGAGGAAGAATCGCGCCGCGCCGACGAGGAAATCGCCGAGGTCGACGAAGGCGACGTACCAGACGATCCCGCAGGCGATGGCGAGGCCGACGAGCTGCGCGGCGCCGAGCGCCCACCGCATCCCGCCGCGCACGACGGTCTCGTCTTCCATCCGCATGAGGCGACGCAGCTCGGGCTTGCGCGCGCCGGGCCCGAAGAGTGCGAGCAGCGTCAGACCGCTCGAGGCCGCCGCGCGCGCCCCGCCCTCGATCGCCGGCGCGATGGATGCGTCGATCGGCCCTTGCGCGTGACGGATCGCGACGCTGCTGCCGCGCAGTTCGAGCGTGACCGGCAGCCAGCCCGTCTCCCGGCCGGCCGCGATCGACGCGAAGGCCCCCAGCCCCGGGAGCTTCGCCCGGCGCGCCGGCAGGGGCACGAGCGGCAGCACACCGCCGATGCCCCGGCCGCCCGCGCCGATCATCGCGACGGCGAAGATCGGCCCGACCGCGAGCATGCCGACCGCGACGAGCCCGACCGCGAGCTGACCTACTGCGATCACGCCGCGGGCCATCTGCCCGAGCGCGAAGAAGCCGGTCGCGACCTGCCCGATGGCGATCACGCCCGTCGCCTCCTGGCCGATGGCGATGATGCCCTCGGCGCGCTGCCCCACGGACAGGAACTCGATCGCCACGCGGCCTCCCGCTCAGGCGCCGAGCGCCGCCTTCACGACGGGCAGCACGCTGAGCAGGCCCGGGTCCGCCTCGAAGTGCACCATCGCCTCGCCGACCTGGTGCAGCGTCTTGTGGGTGGGGAAATAGACGTGCTTGAGCGGCGGCGCGAAGGGGATCGGTCCCTTCCAGACGAAGGGCGCGCGCACGACCGACTTCTCCGGATGATCGAGCAAGAGGCCGTTGTGCACCACGCCGCGGCCCGACTGGATGTCCTCGAGCGGGTGCCCCGGAAAGGCGCCCCAGGTGGTCGTCACGAGGCCGTACACCATGGCGGCCCAGCAGTTGATGCCGATGCCGCCGTAGCGGAGGTCGGCGATGGCCTGCTCCAGCGAGCGCTCGTGCCGCTGGGCCTCGCGCGGGTCGATGAGCAGCATGCAGGAGAGCGTTCCCCAGCACGCGTCGTTGGCGACCTTCACCGCGGCGGCGAGGAACGCGCCCGGATCGCTCTCGGGCAGGAAGGTGCGGCCGAGCACGCCGCAGAACGCCTCGCTCGTCAGCGCGTACTCGCCCGCCTCGGCAGGCACCTCGGGCAGGAGCGTCCACGGCACGACGTCCTTGGTCCGCTCGCCCAGCATCTCCGCCTCGGGGTAGCGGTCGAGGAAGGCCTGGAAGCGCTCCTGGGCGCCGGGGTAGTAGGCCTTGCGGGCCGGCGCCTTCTCGAGCTGCGCCTTCACCGCCGCGAGGAACTCGTCCTTCTGCGCCCAGCCCTCGCTGAGGATCAGCATCTTGCAGGCGTTGCAGTTGAACGAGGCGTTGTTCGTCACCATGCCGGCGACGTTCTCCGCCTGGTACGCGAGCTCCTCGGCGGTCCACCGGCCCGGCACGACGATGCACGGCGTGACCGCGCCGAGCTCGCTCGTGATCGGCTTGGTGAGGATGGGGCGGCCCTCCTTCTTGCGGCGCGCCTGCTCGCTCGGCGGGCCCCACACGATGGCGTCGTGGGTGCGATCGGAGCCGGTGATGTGCACCGAGGCGATCTCGGGGTGCTGGCACAGGTAGCTGCCGACGTCGGCGCCGCCGCGCACCACGGCGAATACGCCGAGGTCGAGGAGCGGCCGGAACGCCTCCTCCCAGAAGGGCTGCAGGTACGCGTTCACCGGGTTCGTCTTGACCAGCACCACCTCGTCGTCGACGAAGAGCTTGTAGAGCGCGTCCATGGGGCCGATCGAGGCGACGTTGCCGGCGCCGAGGACCAGCGAGACCGCGCCGTGGCCGGCCTTCTTCTGCCGCTTCTCCCGGTAGATGCGGCCCTGGGTCGGCGGCGCGCCGCGCTCGAGCCAGACCTCGGCGCGCAGCTCGCCGAACATGAGCTTGTCGAGACCGCTCTGTGGGAAGACGTCGACGACGGTCTGTCCGGTGAGCCCGGTGCGGATCCCCGGCAGTTCCGGCTCCCCGCCGGCGAGCATCGCCTCGCGGTAGAGGCGCAGGTTGCGGATCGTCGTCATCGGCCCGCCGAGCCATTCTTCCCCGGCGCGCGGATCATCCATCGCGAGGCCCTTGGCCTCGCAGGCGGCACGCACCCAGTCCTTGGCGACGGCCTCGGTGCGCGCGATGCAGCGGGCGAGGAGCTCGGCGCGCTCGGCGGTGCCCACCGACAGCCACGCATCACGCTGCGCCACGAGCCGCGCGAGCTTGAGGTCGATGTCATCGCGGGGCGAGGCGGAGACCTTCGGGGCGACGGTGGAGAAGTCGGGGCTGGTCATCGGAGCGGGAGGATAGCGCGAACGGGCTGCGCCGCCCCGCCTCGAATCAGGGCTCGCGCATGCAGACGACGCCCGACTCGGTCGGGTTCCACTCGACCGGACCGAAGCCCCCTTCGAAGCCCGCGGCGCGGCACCAGCCGTCGGCCGCCGCCGCGCAGGCGAGCGCGTCGGGGTTCACCGTCGGATCGCAGCCGCGCGCGCGCAGATCCGAAGTGGGCACGCCACGGTAGGCCGCTGCCGGGGCGGAGACGCACGAGACGATGAAGACTGGGCTCGCGTGCTCGACCGGACCGAAGCCCGCCTCGAAGCCGCGGGACCGGCAGAAGCGGTGGCTCGCGCTGAGGGCCAGGCGGGTGGTGACGTTCGCGGTGGTGATGGGCGAGCTCGCGACCGCGGAGACGTCGGCGTAGGTGGTGGTCACGACGGTCGCGACCCGCGGGCCGACGCACATCACCCGCGCGGGTCCCGCCGCAGACTGGAGCAGCCCGACCCCGGTGTCGTAGCAGCCGCGGCCACCGCACCAGCGATGCGCGGCGGTGAGGCAGACGTCGAGGCCCGAGCTCGCGGACACACAGGCCGGCTGCGCCGCGCTGAGCTCGCTCTGCGCCACGCCGTCGAAGGGCGTGACCTGCCAGCCGTCGTCGACGGCGCCGTCGCAGTCGTCGTCGAGCCGGTTGCAGGCCTCGGCGGGGACGGGCGGCGCGGTGCACCCGAGGAAGATGCCGGCCGCGCAGCGCTCGGTGCCGCTGCCGCAGGCCGTCGAGCAGGGCCGCGTGATGCCATCGTCCGCCGTTCCGTCGCAGTCGTCGTCGGCGTTGTTGCAGGTCTCGGCGACGGGCGTGCGCGCGGTGCACCCGGAATAGGTCCCGAGCACGCAGGTCTCGGTGCCGCTGCCGCAGGCCGTCGAGCAGGCTCGGCTCAGCCCCTCGTCGATGCGCGCGTCGCAGTCGTCGTCGGCGCCGTTGCAGAGCTCGGCCATCGGCGTGGACGCGGTGCAGCCCGTCCAGCTTCCGCCGACGCAGCTCTCGGTGCCGCCGCCGCAGCTGCTCGAGCAAGCGCGGGGCGCGATGCGCTCGTCGGCCGCGCCGTCGCAGTCATCGTCGGCGCCGTTGCACGCCTCCTCGGGCGCGGTGCAGCCTGCCCAGCGTCCTGCCGCGCAGCGCTCGGTCCCCATCGAGCCGCAGGCGCTCGTGCAGGGACGCTCCGCATCGCCCGCACACTCGGGCGGCACATCGGGCTCGGACGCGTCGGCCCCGGGCGCATCGGGGCCGCGCGGCGCATCGGCCGTGGAGGCATCCATGGGACGCACCGGGGCGTCGCTCCCATCGCGCCCGCCGCTCGCGCAGGCCCCGAGCCAGAGAAGGACGAACGTCCAGCGCATGGTGCCGAGGCTCGCCGACGGTTCCGCGCACCGCAAGCTCCCGACGCGGCGACGGCTCACAGGGGCTCGCGGCGCAGCGACGGAAGCTCGGCAGACACCTCCGCGAGCCACGCCTCGAGCTGCCCGGCCTGCGACGCGGTGGTCAGCAGCACCACGCGGCCCGGCTCGGCGCGCTCGCCGTGCGCGCTCGCGAGGCCGTCCTCGCCGAGCAGGAAGCCCCAGAGGATCCCCTCCTCGTCGGGCGCGATGCGGAGCGCCACCGCGACGAGACCGTGGCCGAGGGGCACGGAGACCGACATCCCGGGAGTATGCAACGGCTGCGGACCCCCCGGACATCGGCGTCCGGGGCGCGCGGGTCCGGACCGGCACACGTTCGCGCAAACCGTGGTCGCGACGGGGAGGAATGGCGCATGCTTGGCAGGCACCATGCCGCACCACGCTTCGCTCTTGCTCGCGTCCTTCGTGCTCGCCGCCCTCGCCGGAGCGCCGCGGGCCGCAGCGCAGACCGTCCTGGGCTTCGATGGCACGAACTGCGTCATGACGCGGCCTTGCCCAACCTCCGCCACCGAGCCGTGTCCCATGGGAACCGAACGAAGGCTTCTCCGCCTGTCCGGGGTGGAAGTGTGCCAGTGCCTGCCCTCGGGAGGCGCCGCCCTCAGCCTCGAGCCCGCCCTCTGCTGCAGCGATCCGACGCTCGGGCCGGGCATCTGCCCGTCCGGGACGACGTGCGCTCCGGGGATGGGCGGCATCCAGCTCTGCCTGAGCCCCGGGCTGCAGTGCCTCGGGCCGACGTCCGGCACGACCAGCCCGGCGGACGCGCTGGCCCGATGCTTCACCCCGCCGCGGGGCGAGCCCCAGCCCTTCTGGGCCCGCGGGGACTGCGACGAGGACGGAATCACGAACGGCGAAGAATCCCGGTCGATGGGGGATCCTTGCTGCAACGAAGCCGAGACCCCGATCGGCTGCTGCACGGGTGGGGGAGCGACCCTCGAGGAATGCTGCGCCATGCTGCCAGGGGACCCTGCGTGCTGCAGCCTCGCGTCGAACCCGGTGTCCTGCTGCATCGCGAGCGGCGGCAGCCTCGGCGAGTGCTGCCCGGCGGATGCGGATCCGGCGTCCTGCTGCATGGGCGCCGGCGAGAGCCCCGTGACGTGCTGCGCCGGGGAGCTCGATCCGCTCGCCTGCTGCATCGAGCTGAGCTCCGTCGGCCCGATGTGCTGTGGAGCGTTCGGCGCGGGCCGGCCCGAGTGCGCGGACGACGGCGGCGCCGCGGACCCCGACGCCGGGGTCGTGGATGGCGGAGCGAACGTCGACGGCGGCGGCGCGAACGTCGACGCCGGCGGCGCGCGGGATGGGGGCCCCGCGCTGGAGGGCGACGCCGGCGGCACGCCGGACGGCAGCAGCGAGCGGGACGCAGGCCCGGCCGAGCGGGACGCGGGCAGCGGCGCGATGGACGGCGGCGCGGATCCCGCGGAGCCGGGCGTCTCCTTCGGCGGCGGCGGCGGCTGCCGCTGCAGCGCGGGCCGGCGCGGCCCACCTTCCCTGCTCGCGCTCCTCGGCCTCGCGCTCCTGGCTCGGGCGCGGCGACGCTGAAGGGCTCAGCCCTCCGCGTTGCGGAGGAAGTCGGCCAGCTCGGCGAAGCGCACATCCAAGAAGGCGCGCACCTCGGCCTCGGTCACCACCTCCTCCATCGCCGCGCGCATGCAGCGCAGCCACGCGTCCCGCTGCGCCGCATCGACCCGTACCCGCGCGTGGCGCATGCGAAGGCGTGGGTGGCCATGCACCGTGGAGTAGCCCTTCGGCCCGCCCAGCCACTCGACGAGGAACTCGGCGAAGCGCGCCCGGCTGCCCGGGCTGACCCGTCCGACCGGCGCCTGCTCGTGGATCGCCACGAGCGCCGGCTCGCGCTCGTCCATGACGTCGTAGAAGCGCGCCGCGAGGCGCCTGCACGCCTCCTCGCCGAGCCGGTGGTAGGGCGTATCGCTCGGGCTGGGGATCCACGGGGCCATCGGCCCGAAGCGTGCGCCGCGGCGGTCCCCACGACCACTCCGGCGGACCGGCGTGCGCTCAGCGGCAGGCGAGCGGCAGGCAGACCCGGCGCGCGGGCAGATCGGTGCGGGTCGGGTGCGGCACCGTCTCGCAGCCGTAGCCCTCGCGGCAGCCGGTCTCGGGGAAGAGCGTGTGATCGCAGCGCGCCGCGCAGAGCGCCTCCCCACCGATCGGCGCGCAGCCCGTGTAGGCGAAGGCCCCGACCCGATCGGGACAGGAGCCCGCAGCGCAGTCGAGCGTGCAGTGCCCGCGGGGAAAGCCCGCGGTGAGGCAGCGGCCGCCCGCGTAGGTGCAGTCGGCGTCCCGCGCGCACGCACCGCCGATGAATCCGGCGAGGTCGGCGGGCTCCGGGGCGGCGCAGGGACCGAGCGCAGTGTCTCCGTCGACGGGCGCGCCGCGCACCGCGCGGTGCTCCGAATAGCCGACCGAGCCGACGTCGAAGAGCGCGCGCGCGGCGAGCGGCGAGACGTCCCAGATGGGCTGCCCGCCCGCCTCCTCGACGCAGGCGTTGGGCCCGACGTCGGCGACCTCGACGATCACGCAGCGCGCCCCGTCCGGCGCGACGAGCCGGATGCGCTGCCCGCAGGCGAAGCGCTGCCGGTTCGCGGCGTAGTACCAGGTGCCGTCGGCGGCAGGGCCCCCGCAGGCGACGGGCTGCGCGTCACCCGGACCGCCGAACGTCGTCAGGTCGTAGCGCTGACCCTCCGGCACGCGATCGTCGGTGAGCGAGCCGACGCGGGCGAGGCAGGCGGCCACCGTCTCGCCCGCAGGGCCGCCCGTGTCGACCGGCGTCCAGGGCGCCGGCGCCGGAGGCGCCTCGGGCATGCAGCCGGCGTCGGGTCCGCCGTCTCGGCCCGCGTCCGCGCCCGCGTCCGAAGGCGGCGCATCGGTCGCGCCGCCGTCCCGGCCCCCCGCGTCCCAGCGGCTGTCGATACGGCGCACCGACACGTCGCAGCCCGCGAGCAGGAGCGCCGCGAGGAGGCAGCGCGTCACGTCCGGCGACGCCAGAGCGCGAGCGCGACGAGCGCGGCGAGCAGGCCGGTCCAGCCGCCACGGGCGCCGCGACCCGCGCTGCAGCCGCCACGGCCCCCGCCCCCGCTGCCGGTGTCGGGGCGGTTCACGCCCGCGTCGGGCGCCTCGCCCGCGTCGACCGGCACGAAGGGCGCAACGACGGTGAACTGCGTGGCGCGGCGCTCGCCCTCCGCCGCGCCGTCGAAGGCCCACGCACGCCAGTGGTAGACGCCCGGCTCGAGCGGCTCGGTGAGCTCGAGCGCGGTGAAGCCGGGGCCTTCGGGGATCGGTCCGGCGCTGACGAGCGGACTCGAGAAGTCCTCCTGGTCGTCGAGCTCGAAGAAGTACGTGAGCGCGTCGAAGTCCTCGTCGATCGTGCTCGTCACCGCGAGCCGCGGCGTCGCATCGGCGATGGTGATGCGGCTCGGGTAGAGCAGCGAGAGCGCCGGGGGGGCGCGGTTCGGGGTCACCTGGAGCGCGAGGTTCTGCTCCGTCGTGCCATCATCGCCGTCGTCGACGACGATGGTGACGTTCACGCGCTCGTCGCCGGTCGTCACGTCGGTCGAGTCCGGCGTCCACGTCACGACCCCTTCAGGGCTGATGAGCATGTCCTCCGGGCCCCGGGCGAGGGTGAAGGTGAGCGGATCGGCCGCCCCCGCCGGGTCCTCGACCTCGAGCGCGTAGGTCCACCGCTGCCCGACGCTCACCAGGTTCGTCGTCACCATCGACGTGATGACCGGCGCGACGTTCTCGATGGTGATGACCCGGTAGCGCTCGCCGACGTTCGTTCCGTCGCTCGCCTCGACCCCGATGCGGAGCGCGTCGGGCCCATCGGTGCTCCCGTCGGAGACCATGACGCTGCGCGCGCCCGGCATCTCCCCGAAGGTGCCGTCTCCGTCGAGATCCCAGCTCCAGGTCGGCGTCGCTCCCTCCGGGTCCACCACCGTGATGTCGAGCGTGATCGTCTCGCCCTCGGTCGCCGAGAAGGGGCCGTCGAAGGTGACGCGGGGCGCGCCCGCGACGGTGACGCCGAAGTTCACGATGTCGTCGACCCACTCGTCGGCGCCGACGAGCGCATCGTCGGGCACGTCGACGAGGTAGCGCGCGTCTGCCTGGGCCGCCTCGGAGGTCGTCTGCTGCACGGCGAAGTGCATGATCACCGCGCGCCCACCCGCCGGCACGGGCACCGAGTAGGTGTAGGAGATCGAATCGAGGCTCAGGCCCACCGAGCTCGCCCGGACCGCCCCGGAGGTCCCCTGAAAGACATGGGCGAGAGGCGGGTCGTAGAAGCCGCCGTCGTCGGTGTTGAACCACGTGTCGGCCACGGTGAGGGAAGTATCGCCGCTGCTCGTCGCGCGCAGGACGGTCCCCGAGTCGCTACCGAGGTTGCCGCTGATCGTGACCGTCGCGGTCGTGTCCGAGCTGCCCCCGTTCTCGATCACCTCGAGGTAGCGCGCGTAGCTCGCGCCGGCCGCCGGCACGTACATGATGCGGCGCACCGAGAGCGCGCCGACCGTCACCGCGGGCATCTCGATCTGCCGCCCGTCCATCGTGAGGACCGCCGCGCCCGTCGGCGCCGAGTACCGGGTCCCATTCACGTCGAGGTAGTAGCAACCGTCGTACGCGTCACCACCGCCATCGTTCATCGAACCGTCGGCGCTCCACGCCCCGCCGAGGCCGTCCATGAAGTCGAAGAGCTCGCCGGCCGAGGAGGTCAGGTTCGTTGCACGGGCGAGGCCCGGGGCGAGCAAGAGGCCGCAGGCGCAGAGCAGCGCGAAGAAAGTGGGGCGCATGTTGTTCTCCGAGCGGGAGGTGTACCCGCTCGGACGCCCCGCTTCCAGATGGCTCAGGGGGTCCAGTCCAGCAGCTCGCGCGTCAAGCGCTCGACCTCCGGCCAGCCGTCCGGGCCGACCGAGTTCGTCTCCTCGTAGTGATCCCCCTCCGCCTCGGTGAGGTAGGGCGAGGGGCCGAGTTCGTAGTCGAAGGGCGGCACGAAGTAGCCGAGGAAGTCGTTCGTGCAGCCGAGCAGCCAGACGTCGTCGGCCGCCCGCGCGTCCTCGCGCGCCAGCTCGATCAGGTAGCCCGAGGTCGGCGCGAGGGAGAGGTCCGCGGGATTCGGCTGGTCGGGATCGACGACCTCCTCGTCGGGCGGCGTGAAGGCGCGGTCGCCCGAGACCCCGACGAAGAGCAGGGGGTCGAGCTCGCCGGGCATGCTGATCATCTGCGCGCGTCCGATGTCGATCACCGCGACCTCGGTGCGCACGTCCGGCACGTTGAAGCCGCGCCGGACCGGACGGCGCGGGTCGTAGTTGAACAGCTCCCGCAGGCCGAAGAGCCCGGTCGAGAAGCCGACATGGTAATTCGTGTTGTCGACGCGGAGGAAGAACCGGGCGCGGCGAAAGCCGAGTTCCGCCGAGTCGTTGGACTCGCTCGGCGCGTCGAGCGCGTTCAGCACGTGCCAACCGAGCTGCTCGCCGACGACCCGCGCCGAGGCGGCTCCTTCGTCGGGCACGGCGGTCCCGTCCCACTCCGCGGGGCGGATGTAGTTCGGCCCGATCTGCGAGCCGAGCGCGCCGTTGACGAAGACCGTCGTGCCTCCGACTCCGGGGTGCGTCACGCCGTCGGGGCCGAGCGCGCCCTCCTCGATCGCGATGCGCATCCAGCCGGCGAAGTCGCTCGAGATGATCGTGTTGCGCGAGCCCTCGTACTCGGGGTGCGCGGCGTAGTTCACGAACGTGGAGATCGTGCCCGAGCCGTCCGGCGCCTCGCCATCGTCGGGCGTGAAGCGCAGCACGCGCACCTGATCATCCAGGATGAACGGGTCGCGGTTGTCGCCGACGTAGCGAGGAACGTCGGCCTGCACGCCGTCCGCGCTCGACGTGTCGACGTCGCGGAGGAAGAACGACGCGTTGTCGACGTTCGCCGGCTCGCGTGCGGCGCACGCCATCGCCACCGCCTGCGCCGACTGCTCGCGCAGGAACTCCATGTACTCGGCGCTGTAGCCGGAGTCGGAGATCGAGGCGCCCCAGATGCCGATGGTGTCCCGCGCCTCGTGGTCGTGGGTGGCGGAGACGACGACGTAATCGATGTCTGCGTCGAGCTCGGCGACGCGGGCCCGGATGAGTTCCATCTCGTCGATGAAGAGACCGACGACGTCGAGCGCGACGAAGGCGATGGTCGTGTCGCCGTTGGCGAGGCAGAGGGCGCGGGCCCAGGGCGGGTTCTCCTCGTGGATGGCGGTCGCGCCGCGGCCGGTCCCGAAGCCGGCGATCCACGCCGCGTCGTAGGTGCCGTTGCCGTTCGTGTCGCCGAACTCGTCGCCGTCCTCGGGGTTGAACTCACCGTTCATGTTCACGTCGAGGGTGAGCATCTCGGCCATGCTCAGATCGGGCGCGATCGGCACGCTCGCGGCGCCGGCCTCGAGGCCCATGTCGCCGCCGGTCTCGCAGCCCGCAGATCCGGGGCAGTACTGCTCGACGACGAGCGGCTGCGGCCCGGCGTCGGTGCCGGTGTCGCGCACCCCGGCATCGTTGGGCCCGGCGTCGGCGGGCGCGGGGCTGTCGCAGGCGGAAACGAGGAGCGCGACGAGGACGTAGAAGATGCGCGGAGACATGGTGGCGATGCTGACAGGCCCGACGCGCCTGCGGACCCCGGCTCCTATGCGGTACGTCACGGTCTCCTTGCGGGCGCGAGGGGCGCTGCCAGAACCCGCCGTGGCCGCCTGGCCGATCGAAGAGCTGCTCGCGCGCCCGCTCCTGACGC
>Ga0209972_10003113_pt1 | contig 13149 bp, 8 predicted proteins | sample NOAtaG_7_FD_187302 | JGI IMG/M metagenome (GOLD analysis project Ga0209972, IMG submission 187302) | Freshwater lake microbial communities from Lake Erie, under a cyanobacterial bloom - NOAA_Erie_Diel1S_2200h metaG (SPAdes) (version 2) | ecosystem: Environmental > Aquatic > Freshwater > Lake ...
GGGGGGGGGGGATACGGCGGATGTGGCGTTGCCGTTGTATCAAGGAGTGATGATCTGGCAGATACACGCAGCATCCGCAGATTACGTCCGTGGTGCGACGCATTCCGCGCGATGGGAGCGCCGAAGTGGATATATTCCGTGGCTAGCGATTCCACAATTCCTGATGGGCGCTGATGACGCCAACTCTGAAATGGGTACTTCACTGCGGATGCGGGTAGGATTTCGCGCGATCCAGAACGCGACTAACCAACGCACCATGATTGCGACGATCATTCCCCGTACGCCGGCCGGAAACTCACTTGGTGTGATATCGTCTACAGATTACCAGTCTCTGCTGTTGCCAGCATTCCTTTGCGACTTTGCGTACGACTACTCGCTTCGCCCACGCATGAGCCAAGCGAATCTTAATTGGTTTATCTTAGAAGAAACTCCGGTTCCACAGCGGCAGACTCTGGATCGGCAACAACTTAGTACGATGTTCCGTTATGTGGCTGGAGTTGCCACACCAAATGTGACGTTCGCTGAACTGTGGACCGTGGCTCATTCCCATGTGCAGTCTGTTTCTTGGCGCCCGCTTTGGGCAGTGACGGATTACGAACGTCTCCGGACAAGGGCATGCTGCGACGCAATGGCCTCATTGTTACGCGGGCTTTGTTTTGCGGATCTTAAAGGTATGTTGCGTGACTGCGACCACCCAGCGTCAAGTACATCCACCGACACCTTCACACGGGACCTCTACATGAAGGACTTCTGGCGCGTCGACAAGGACAAGGACCCCGAGCTGCGTCACACGGTTCTGACGTTGATCGCCTTCCACGACCTTGAGTCAAAGGTTCGGGAGCACGGCGGGGATCGGGACGCCGGGATCGCGGCGTTCCTGAACCAGAACCACGGCGAGGGCTGGCTGCTCCCGGAAACACTGCGACTGGCCGACTACGGCCTTGGCCACGACGACCGCGCCCAGCAGCACCAGCCCGTCGCCAGCCGTCTGGGCCCGCGTTTCTACGACTGGCAGCTGGCTCAAACCGCTGAAGAATCCTGGCGCGAATGCCACCTCCACGCCCGCAACCTCCTCGGCGAAGAGGACTACCAGGAGTTGCTGGCCGACATCGCAGCCGAACGCGATGGAATCACGCCCCACACACCCGCCGCGTCTCCACCGCCACCCGCACCAGCCCCGCCACCCGGACCGCAGCAGGGCAGCCTCTTCTGACCTCCCTCTCCCCCGGTGGCGGCGAAGGGAGATCGTTGTGGTTTTATGGGTATCAAAAGAGCCATGGCCCCCCTCGCCCCTGGAAGGGGAGAGGGGACGGGGGTGAGGGGTAAACCTCCCCTGCCACCCCCCCTGCCACCGCCCCCCTCGAGCCGCGACCGTCAGGGAGTCGGTATCCCCCGCCACCGCACAGCCACCACCCCTCGCATCGCACGCACCTTACGTGCAAAACACAGCCGGGTGCTTCCGCCCAATGGCGTTGACTTTCTGGCAAAAGGCGCTGCCGGGAGGGCGAAGCTCCTGCTGAGCCGCATCCCTGCCGCAAGCGCTGCACCGATCCCCGCTGCTCCTTAAAAACGCTGGCAACCGATCACTGCGCGGACCAGCGTGCGGGAGCTCGGCAGGAGCCTCGCCCCTCCCGGATCTTCACCCGTCCAACCCCGGAATTCCAGAAAACTTCAATGCCATTGGGCGGCAGCCCATCCGCTCTGCCGCAAAGAAACGCCCACGGCGAGCGGGTGATGTCAATCCCCCGGTAACAGCCCACACCCGCGCCGCCATCGCCGCAGCCGCAACTCACCACGGCCGTACCCGCCGATTGACATCGACCGCACGCCTCTCAGGATCGCTTTCACACGTGTGGATCGTATGTTCAGGGTGCATGGCAACCTGAAGTGCGTTTCGACACGGAAACTATGATGCAGACTGGCTTTACGACGAGGGGTGTTCCCGCCTCCCTCAGGGTCGCGGCTCGGTGTCCTGTTGCGTGACAACGTTTCTGGCAATTCCTCCGGAAACTCGCCGAAACAGATACCCTGAATTGAATGAGCGATCGGAATCAGGATCATCTCAGCGGTGTATCGATCCGAATTGTGAAATGGCCCGGCCTTCTGATTGGCTTGGGTCTGGACTGCGTTTTCCGTCCTCGGCAGCACCACCCTGCAACCTCGATTCTGGTGAAATCATGACCAATCGATTCTGCGAACTGCACATTCAACAGTTTCGCTCAATCACAGATCTATGGATCAAAAACCTCGGACAGGTGAATCTGATCACGGGGATGAACAACACCGGCAAAACATCTTTGCTGGAGGCCATACAGATCCTGGCATCTGAAGGGTCTTTCAACACAATCAGTCAGATCCTGCGACTCCGGGAAGAAGACTCGGTCGATGGCAACGACAGCTTTCGTTCAAACGATGCCGACAATTTGTTTCTGCTCTCAAGCCTGTTTCCGGGATATCCGGAATTCTCGACTGAGCTTCCACCGATTCGCATCGAGGGCTGCCAGGGGGATCGTCCTGCCACCATCTCCATCAAGCCCTGCTGGCTTTCAGAGCACCGCAGCGAAAGCGGTGTTCGGCAGATTACAATTCCCTCGCCGACGTTGTTTGATGAGGATGAACGCCTGCCGGGGTTGCGTATTCAGGTGAACGATGTCGAGCGATTGTTCCCGCTTGACTTCTTTCGCCGAGGTGGTTTTCGTACGACCCGGAGGCCTGAACTTCCAGATGACCGTCGTCCCCCCTGCCATTACGTTGGGACCGGCAACAGCGATCGCACGGCGGGCCCTGGCGTGCTGTGGGACCGCATCGCCCTGTCCGATCTGGAATCGCACGTTGTCAGCGCGCTGGCCATCATCGATGAAAGCATCTCCGCAGTTTCCATGGTAGGTGGCGAAGGAGTTCGCAGTGGCCGCATTGCAATTGTCCGTTCAAAGCGTTTTCCCAGACCTGTCCCTCTCAAATCATTCGGTGACGGCGTTAATCGACTCTTCGGAATCGTGCTCGCCCTGGTCAATTCAAAAGACGGTTGTCTGCTGATTGACGAATTCGAAAATGGGCTGCATCACACGGTCCAGGCTGCTGCCTGGAAAATGATTTTTCAGCTTGCGGCTGCACTGAACGTGCAGGTGTTCGCTACAACACACAGCCAGGACGCAGTTGAGGCCTTTCAACAGGTTGCCGGTACGGTGCCGGAAAACGGAGTCCTCGTGCGACTTGCTCGTCGAGGCCAGTCCATCGTCTCGACAGTCTTCTCAGAGGACGAACTTGCCGTCGTGACACGCAACCAGATTGAGGTGCGATGAACATGGTCGGCGATACATCGCCATCTTCTGCAGTTATCATTTACAGGTGTTCCGACGGTCCCTGCCCATGCTGGCACGATCATCGACGCACCTGCAGACAGTCCCTTTCCACGTGTTGGCATTTGGCTGATGCCAGACAACCAAACACAGGGAATCCTCGAGAATTTCCTCGCCCAGCTGGTCCCTGCGAATTTAGCGCTCTTTGAACGCGTGAAACGAACGGTCGCTGGGATTCCTGAGGATGAACGGTTGTTTCCTGAGGTCGCCACACCAAAGGCGTTGATTCATACGTGGCTTGCGTGGCAGGAGAAGCCTGGGTTGCCCCTCGGAACGGCCATCACAGCCCGCTTTCTCGACCCATGTCACCCCGAGGCAGACAGCTTCGTCGCGTGGCTCCGCGAACTGTTTTTAATCTAAGCTGCGGATGGCAGGTGCCCATGGGAGCCTGCTCAACAAACGCCGTATTCCGCACCGCGAAATCCAGCCTGACCTCCAGATAAGTCACGGAATGAGCGGTGGCTCTTCCGATTGCGGTGAGCCCCACAATCTGAACTCCCTCCATGCGGAAGTGGTCTCGCCACGCATACATGCGGGGGTGAAAAAGTGCGGTCAGTTGTCCGGTCGCAGGGTCCGCGCTTTGAGCAATCTCACGATATGCTCAAATTGCTCAAACGTTTCCAATTCGGAGGCTTCTTCGTACGTGATGGTTCCGGCACAATTTGTTTGCAGAAGCTCATCCAGGCGCCGGATTACAGCAGAAGCAGCAGCGTGCGGGCGGGGACTGCAATCACACCATCCTCCACCTCACCGCTCTGCTCCTGTGTGATCACCAGTCCCACGTCAGCTTCATAGTGTTTTCTGCCACGAAAACTCCGCAATCCATCGAGGTCAGCTGGCTTCAGTTGACGGCGATACTTCACTTCAATGGGCAAATGCTTCATGCCGATCGACAGCACGACATCAATTTCCGGTTCCTGTTCACGGGCAGGAAAAAAGCTGGCATTCACGCCCTCGGTACCCGCAAAAAAACTGCCGACAATTCCCTCCATCAGGTGTCCGGCCTGAGTAGCCACCGTTTCGGTGGTTTTACGGAGCCGCGACGGCACAAGGGGGATTTGCTCTCGCAACAATGCATAGCGAATAAAATGGTCGCACAAGCAGATGGTTGGCCCAGACGGTTGCCGCTTGCGGCTGATCTCCAGTGGCTTCAGCAGCCGCACGAGCATCGTATTTTCCAGATATGCAACCGCAGCGTGCACCTGTTTTTCAGAGACACCTGAACCCGTTCGTTGTGAAAGTTCCTCGACCAGTCGCTTTGGTTTCACTCGCTCCCCGGCGTAGCGGCACAGGAGCTGAAAAACGCCGCGCACGACATCCTCGCTGACACCGGGCACCATTTCGTGCGCGATGGTCCTTTCCACGACAGCCTCGACCATTTGTCTGGCAAGGCTGGCCAGGTCAATTCCGGCTGACTTGTGGCAGACCGGATAGCCACCATAGGTCGAGAACACCTTGAATGCCTGATTCAAAGGCTCAGCATGTCGCTTCCCGTAGTCAATCAAATCCAGCCAGAATTCCTTCTCTGTCCAGCGATCGACGGCATCGACAGTTGAAAACGGTCTTAGCTGAGGAAAGCCGCGAAGTCGGGCGATTTCCGTCAGTCGCATGGGGCCCAGTTCGATCGAGCTAAGTCGCCCGGCAAGGCTGTCACGCCCCTGGCCAATTCTCAATGCTGAGCTGCCGGTCAGCAGGATCTGGACTTTGCTGGAGTCAACGAGGGCCTTGATTTGTTCTGACCAGTCCTTCAGGTTCTGAACTTCGTCGAGGAAGAGATAGACCTTTTTCCCGCTCTGGGCAGCGGCATTCAGGCTTTCGCCAAGGATTTGGTCTTCAAACCAGCGAACGATGGATTCGACGGGGTTTTCAAGTTGACCGAGTGCAGGGGCCTCGTCGAACTGCACTCGCAGAATCTGCTGCGGTGGCACCTGTTCCAGCAACAGGAATCGCTCAATCACCTGCTGTTGAATTGTCGTCTTTCCAACCTGTCGCGGCCCTCGCATGGCAACGACCGGGGCAATATTGGCGTCGAATCTTTTAAGCACTTCGTCGTAAGCCCAGCGACGCATATCCGGCGTCTCAATGCGGGGAAGTCCACGCCACCAGGGATTGAGCCGTTCGAGGAAGCGGACGGTGTCGACAGGTAATGAACCAGCCGGTGCGGATTCAAACAGCGGGCGAGGTTTTTGGCTGCGTTTGCCGACCGTTGAAACAGCTCGCCAGAATTCATATTTGGTGAATTCACTGCCCGTGAGCTGTATAAACCGTCGATGCAGTTCATCAAAGCGTTTGGTATAGGGCAAATCATCACGCGAGCCGATGCCATCCGGTAACAGACGCAGGATTTCCAGCTGCTCATCTTTGGTTGCGCGCCGCGCCCCGGCGATCCGTTTTCGACGGCCGACAGTTGCCAAACCGCCACGCTTGTCGATCGAGGACAGCAGCTTCCAGTACTTCTGCGGGGGCACTCGAATTTGTCCACGTTGCTCAAAGTCAGATCGAAGCGTCTCAAACATCGGCGAGTACGGCAAAGAGTCACGTGGTTGTTCAAGCCCCTTCAGCTGTTGCCGAATGATGTCCTGATGATGCTGAGTGATGTTGCTGGACATGCTGGAGCCTGAGAAGGCGGAGACTATTGATCGTAATGAGTCAGTAGCAGCGGGCATGCTACCAGTCAGCCACTAAATGACCAGTGTCGGCCGAACGGCGGCAGCCTGATGGTATTGACTTTCACGAGTTCACCGCAAAAAACGGCTCAGGCGTGCAGTGGACGTCAATCGCCATGCCGCGTGCAATTCAGTCCGTATGGACATCGCCCCCCCTCCCGACCGGGCGATTTGCTGCATTCCCTTGAAACCACCCTCGGTACCATGTACCATCATAGATGCTGCCCAAAGTGAGAAAGACTGCCCAGATCTGCCCAAACGACCGGAGGTTGCACACCGTGACCGACTTTCGTTCACTGTTCTGTCAAACATTCCGTGCGACGATTCCGGATCGTTGTCAGCCCCCCCACCGGGAACTATGCGCGAAGATCCTGCAACACGGCTGGCAGCGTGGCCTTATATCGTGGCCTGAATGGTCCGACGCAGACGTGGCCTCGGCTGCGCTGCTGCTGGATGACCTGCAGAATCAACAACTCGAACAGGCACTCAACCAGGAACAGACCAACCGAGCATATCGCCGCAAACAGCGCCGTGTCAGCGGGGAACTCATTGCTCACATGGATTGCCCCTGGACCGGGCTCGGGGAATGCCTCACAAGACTTCAGCCGGGGAACGCCAGCCTTAAGGCGCTCACCGAACTGGTAGCTCACGCAACTGAGCCGTACATCACCCTTTTTGCCCGTCTGCTTGGCCTTTGGCCCTGGTCTGACGTTCGACCATGGCTCTGCGTCCAACACCAGGACCCGATTTCGCTGGGCGATTTGCATCTGATTGCCGTCGTCACCTGCGTGACGGCGGGGGGACCGTTGACCATGGATCACTTGCCCGGCCGAGTTCTGTTACCCGGCCGAGTTCTGTTCAATTTGTACAGTGAACTGAGATCTATTGCGCCTGTAGACATGCCGGAATGGTGGACATCCATTCCGGCAGAGGAGCAGAAGCTGATCAAAGTTCTATATGATCTGCCGTCCAATCCGCGATTTGTCTTTGCCTCGGTTATCTGGGGCGGCCTGCGACTGGGGGAAATTGCAGCGTTTGGCAGTGAGCGCGGTGTTCGTGTTGACGTTTTCGACGTTTTTTCTGACCTCCGGAACGCATGGGAAAAAATTCTGCCAATTCTCTAAACAATCCAGATTTTGCGTGCGCTTCCTGCCATGGCAGCGAATGGGGGTGTGACGACTGGTGGGGAACTCTGCCATCAGCCGTTACCCCGAACTGCTCAATCTTGTCCGCCCTCCCCGAACTTCCCACCTCGTCCGCCCTGCGAGGAGACTGACGTGACTGAACCGAAGTCATCACCTGCAACTCCGCTGACGCGGCTTTGTATTGCCTGTCAGCAGGCCTACGCTGCTGGCAACACGATGCGTGGCGACGAATGCTTCGAATCGATCTGCGAGCTCTACACCCCTGAGGCCACTGTGATCTGCGGCAAGATTCTTCGCTCCGCAGGAATTGTGAATGCAACTGAAGACGCCGTTCAGGAAAGTCTGCTGGCCATTTGGCAGGCAATCCGCGAGGGGCGGTTTGATGAGAGTAGTCAATTTGAACCGTGGGCCAACACTATCACAAGGCGAACAACCATTTCCGTGGGGCGTCGCCAGAAGTACCAAACCTTCGTTAAGGGATTATTTCAGGATGAAACCATTGACGACTCTGCCGATGATCCGTCCGGGCTCCCTGACATTCAGGAGTTCCTGCAGCAACTCTGCGCTATTTTGTCGGACGACGACCGGCGGCTGCTCATGAAACGCTATTGCTCTGCAGCAAATTACTCAAACCTTGCCGCGGAATACAGCACAACGCCGGGCGCAATTCGAGCGCGGTTATACAGAATCAAAGAACGTGTGCGGGAAGCGTTCAGACTTCCCGCTGATAACTAATCCGTTGAAAGGCCATTACAATGACTGACAGAACGTACGAGCAGGCGGTGGCGGAACACTGGCCGAAGGATCGGCTTCCTGCGCACGAGGGTACGCGTTGTCCGCCATTCCGCGCGACGCTGTATCGGCTTGCAGAATCACTGGCCAACGGTCGACCGCTGACTCCCCAGCTGCAGCAGGTCCACGAGCATCTGGATGAATGCGGCGCCTGTCGCAGCACGGTCTCGGCCGTGACCTCCCGACTCACCGCCGCGTCGGCAGAACCCACCAGCAGCGTCATCGGTGATGTTTCATGGGAGGGCACTCCTCTGCGACGGCTCCGGGATCATGCAACACGCAAGGTTTACCTCCCCAACGAAACATTGCAGGATGTCTTTGCCGCCGTCTGTTTCGCTGCAAACTTAACCGAGGCCCAGGCATTTGAAGCCGTGGGCTGGCCGGAAGAGGGACGTCAGTGGCTGAAGGAGTGTGCGGAAATTGCCATCTTCCTGCTGAGCGATCTGGGAGTTGAAAGATCCGTGCTTGAACGTGCAATTGATTGTCAGTTCGCAGTTTTGAAAATCACGCACCTAGCACACTCAGAGAATCGCTGAACAAACTCACAGAAGCAGGATATCGCAGATGCAAAGGATTGAACATTTCATTCCCAAAGCTCTCAACGGACGATCGCCCCCAGCGAACCTTCTTTCGTTCTGCGAGCAGCTTATGTTCACATGCGGACCGGATCACTCGGTGCTGCTCGAAGTGTTCTCCTTGTTCAGCCTAGATAATCTCAGGCTAACCGCCCAAGCCGAACGCTACCTTGAGGCACACGTAAGCGTATGCCGATCGCTAGGTTTCAGTGCGTGTTTAGCGATGGAAGTTGCCGTGGATGCATTGGCGGCGTACACTGCACAGGGTGCTCGGAACCAACCTACCCCGTTTCGGCTGCGGCAGCGTCTCGAGGCCATGTCGGCATACGCTATTGCAACGCGCCTGCAGCAGGTTGATGAGGCCACGCCGGCCCACAATGAAGCGTGGCCCCAGTGTCTGCAACCGTGGTTGTCGCTTCTTATCAGGAAAAATGCCGGCGTAGACACTGCTATCCGAGCCGAAGTGGCTCGCGTGATGAACACTCTCCACTACTAGATGATCGTGCGATAAGGAGAAAAAAGCAAAGTATTGGAATCCTTATTCACCGAAAGCCGCGTCGGACTTGCGAGCTATTCAAAAAACACTGGTGCGTGCATGAGGTCATGTCCAGACAGGCGCAATCCTCGTATTTCATTGCTACCTTCAACTTTGAGTCGGATTTCAGATTCATCAACTCCAGTCGTGGAATGGGCACCGAATTCAGCGAGGCTGTTCCTCAAATCTGAACTACGCCTGAACCCGCAAATTAGCGTCTCAGCTGTAGTAGACCTTAAATCTGGAGTTACCAACTCTGCAGTTCCAACACTGTCTGACATTTCTTCTTCGTCCACTGCATAGCATGATTGTTGAATATGAGCTGGTCGCCCGATGAACGCTCACTTCTCAAAGAATTCCTTGAGTGCTTTAAACACTCTTCGATTGGGACGGGAACATCCGAACAAAACCCCTTTTCGCGGAAGATCATGGTCGACCAACCACTTCGCGGACTGGGGGCGAACACTGTCTTAATCGGGAAAGGAGAACACCTTAATCGATGGCAGCTTGAAAACAATCTCAAGTCAGCGAGAGCCGCAAGAACACTGTTAATTGTCCTGGCCCTTGATACGGTCGCCCACACCTCAGCGCTGGACTTTCAGAACAACGAAAGAGATAAACTTGTTATCCTCGGTAGATCTCAACTGGAATCGTTGTTCGCATCCCCAAATCCCCAGGATACGTTTTTGCAGTTTGTTAAAGACCAGGTGTCATTCCTTTCGCTTGTGCCCTTCGAAACATCAGCACCCGCAAGCGGCCCTCAGTTTACAGGAAGGTCTACCGAACTTTGGAAGTTGCAGAGCAATCAGAACTTTGCTGTGTTTGGCCCCGGCGGCATTGGTAAATCCTCACTGCTGCGGCAGTGTGTGTGGCTGCGACGTCTGCAGGATTCAGAAGCCTACGAGAGGACTATTGAAGTTGACCTGCAGGACATCTCAGAACCCAACGATGCCGCTCGCAGGATCGTAACCTGCATTGAAAAGAAATTTTCTGTTCGAAGCGGTACGGCCGATGGAGTTATCGTGAAAACATTTGCTGATGCGGTGGAAGCCCTGCATCAGGAGCATTCGCGGCGACTAAACACGGACCAGCCTTTCAGTTTGATTCTGGATGAAGTTGGCGGATTGCTTGAGGTCGACAGGCATCGCGAATTTGCTGATCACTTCCAAGATTTCAACGCCATCGGGCGGGATCATAGGAGGTTTCCGCTGCTGCACGTCATCAGAAATCTCATCAGCCGCCGCATCTTGAGTGTTACGCTTTGTGCACGGGAGTCAACACGCAGCCTTCTTGAAAGCGAACACAATCCATTTGCATCAGGAGGCGTTGATCGTTTGAAGCCCCTTGAAATCCGGCCCCTCAACGAAACGGAGGCCAAACGAATGCTAACATGGCCACTTGCATGTCTCGGAGTGGATTTGGGGACACACCGCGACCAGATCAACGATGCACTGGCGAAATCAAAAGGCATACCGATACGGATTGCCGACCGCGGACTGGATATTGCTCTGGAGGCGGAACCTCACATTCGGCGTGCAAGAACGCCCTCGATATAAGATGAAGAACAATCGCGATGTCAGAACCGGCAAACATTAATCCTTTCTCAACCCTGCGAACCAGCCGGGCAAAGTATCGCAGGCTGAGTCCCGCCTTTCTGGATGAAATCAAGGGCCTCATCGACAATCGAAATTCCGTGGCAATTCTCGGAGCCCGCGGCGTTGGAAAACAACACGCAGTTGAAGAGGTGACTCGCCGTCTGCAGGCTTCAGGGCACGATGTCATCTACGTCCGGTGTGATAACATCGACCCGATCACCGCCGAGCATGCTCTCTGTCGCACGTTCAATCAACTCCTTGGAGTACCCGCTACCGATTCGATACAGATGCGTCTCCGGCACCTCGAAGACAAACTTGAAACAGACTCACGTTACATCACGTTGATTGTCTCCGACGCGGACCAGTTGCCCCATGCCGTCACCCGACAATTGCTGATTGGGCTCCGCCGCCTGACACAAAATCGCTACTTTCAGAAAGGCAGCTTCGCCGTCATTCTGACTGGATCGCTGGAACTGTCTCCGCTGCAGCACGGCGTAGACTCCGAGTTTCATCCGGATGTTCATTTTGTACTGCAAGGTTACGCCCCAGAGACGTTTCGTGAAGTGATTCGGACAGCGATTCCATCGGAGTTCGAGGTTGATGAAGAAGCCATCCAGCAGTTGACTGATGTTACTGGCGGCAATGTCGTTGTCCTGCACCAGTTCGTGTTCTTCCTGAAGGATCTGCAGAGGCGCAATCCGAATCGTCCATGCCAGCTTAACAGACGTATCGTCGCCGACATTGTTCAGGAACTGAGCCATTCCGGTGTTGTCCACTCTCATGTTCACCTGTCGGCATTCACGCGAATTGAGAATTCGAGGTCGGCAATACGGCAGCTGGAAGATTTGATTGCCAGTGGGGGTTGTGTTCCCGAACCGAATTCCTCTCAGGAAGACGCGATTGAAAATCCGCCCACAGAACTGGAATTGAGTGGGATCGCGATTCGCAACGGGCAATCACTCAGCTGGCAATCCCCCTTCATGGAGAAACTTGCCCGACAGTACTTCTCATGGTGGACAATCGGTGATGCGTATGCGTGCTGCGACCTGTGGGATGACGCACTGCGATGCTACCGTTCAGCGCGCACGATGGGCCATCCGTGGATTCAGAATCCCATACAGCGGCCGCGGCTGAACGCCGCTTTGCGGGCATTCGAAACGCATCTGCACCGCCTGGCCGGCGAACCGGATCGCCCCGTTTCCATGGTCCTTCAATTCTTTCAGGAATCATCGACCTTCGTGCTGGGGTTTGACGAAGTTTACAAATATGAGCGATCGTCGAACGGCGGAACGTGGAATCCTGCAGTCGAGCGCTCCCCCGACCCATCCATCTATTTGCCCGCGCTGTCAAGTTGTTCTGATGATCAGAGACTCACTGAGTTTTCGCGGTCTGCACCTCAGACCGACCGGCCATTCGTCAGACTGATTCACCTGTCTTGCAAAGAAACAGGTCACCACGTCGTTCTGCTGTGCAGCTGCCTGCAGTCTCGCAGTCCGATCACCCATGCACGCCACACGCAGATGGGTCCGGTAGTGAGCACATTGCAGCAGGCGTTTGAACGGGCATGCCAGCATGAACACAGCCAGTCACAGTCTCGCCTTCAGGAACAATTGCTGGCCGCACTGCCACGTGTGTTTCAAATTGTGTCTCCACGCGTCACCAATGTGACTATGGAGGCACTTCGCGAAGCTGGCGAAAAATTGCGGAGTCAGGGCTATCGGAGGGTCATGTTTTCGCTGGTTGATCGCCACGCCTCTGAGATTCGAGGCGTACTGGACTGTCGCGAAGCTGGGGAACCCGATGTGGCAGCCGCGACGCGTTTTCCGCTGCCGAAAGGGAATGACGCTTCGTTCGTGATCACAGACGTGCAGCAACAGTGCGTGGTAAACAGGCAAAGCATCCGACTGGATGACGCTCAGAACGATCCACGGAGCTACGAACCCAGCGTCCAGGCCGGCATTAAAGCCATCCTGCTTGTACCACTGATTTCCCATATTCGCGGCAATGTTCTTGGCACCATGCATGTGGAACGGGTGGACAAAAAGCCGCTCTCTGATGCAGAATTGAAGTCCTTTGAATACTTTGCCAAACAGTTGGCGGAGGCCATTCAGGCAACCATCATGCTGGACCTGCTTGAGGGCAGCGTTCAGGATCAACCGGATGCAATGGTCTTATTGGACGCCGATGGGGCGATTGCCTTCGTAAACTCGAAGGCAGCCAGACTCCTTGGCGAACACGCAGGATGGTGCAGCCAGGGCAACGCCCCGGTCAAAAACGTAAATGAAGTCTTTAACCCGCAGATTTCCGAGGTGATTCAAAAGGCTGATCAATTAAGGAAACCATACTCCGGTTACATCAACTTCGGTAAAGCCAATGAGAACAAACTGCATGTCGTCACTGCACAGCCCTTGCAAGACTGGCGAGATGTGCAGGTGGGCATGCTCGTGCAAATCTCCGACATTCGCGGTGTCAGTCAATTGTG
>Ga0209972_10003122_pt1 | contig 13131 bp, 7 predicted proteins | sample NOAtaG_7_FD_187302 | JGI IMG/M metagenome (GOLD analysis project Ga0209972, IMG submission 187302) | Freshwater lake microbial communities from Lake Erie, under a cyanobacterial bloom - NOAA_Erie_Diel1S_2200h metaG (SPAdes) (version 2) | ecosystem: Environmental > Aquatic > Freshwater > Lake ...
CCTCTAGACATTTAAATAATAATTTAGAAAATTCTAAAAAATCAGAAAACCAAGACATCGAAACAGATACAGACTTTATTTTTAATTTTTCTCCAAATCCGGCTGATCAAGTTTTAAATGTAAACTTAAAGGGAGCAAAAAACGCAACATTAATCTTGTCCAATATGCAAGGTAGTATAACAATTAAATCAACTATAACCGAAGGAAATAACGCTATTAACGTTGAACAACTACCAATTGGCACTTATGTTATTTTATTAAAATCCGATAAAATAGTAAAGTCGGATAAATTAATTATTAAATAAAAACATGTCCACTACTTTATTTAAGTTATTTTTAATAGCCGGCCTAGTGCTTTTGCATGAAGTAATTTTTTCTCAAACCACACAAACAGTTACTACCGCAACCTATCAAAAAATTACTGCCCGTGATAATGTGAAAATTTTGGCAGGTGGTAGTTTAAAAACCAATACCAGTGGAAATGGTTCTATAGGCATAGACCCTTGGATCTCTGGCAGTATAAGTTACCCTTCAAATCCTAATGAAGGATTAAATCAACAACCATATACAATTAATAAAAGTTTAGCCGTTGGAACAATTAATGGTTCATATACAGTATCTCAAGATGGCGCCTTAAATTATTTTGTACCAATTGATTTACCCCTTGGTGATGCTGGTTTTACTCCAAAAGTTGGCTTATCTTATAACAGTAAATCTCCAAGCGGTTTATTAGGCTTGGGCTGGAATTTAATAGCAACGCAACAAATTACCCGTGTTGCGGCTAATCTTGCCTTTGATGGATACAATGGTCCAGTTTATTACGACGGAAGTCAATTTCCTGGAATGGTAAATTTTGCTGTAAATGGCGAAAGGCTAGTAACAGCAGCAACGGGTGCTAATAGATTGACCGAAGGAGCTACTTATAAAAAGTATAACGACGATTTTTCAGAAACTATTTTACATTACAACTCCCCCGGTAATGCAAATAATAATCGCACTGGGCCTGATTGGTTTGAGGTAAGAACCAAAGAAGGTTTTACTTATGAATTTGGTAATAATCAATTAGCTAAAATTACACATTTAGAAGCCTTTAGGAATAGTGGCCTCCCTATTACTTACACTTATTTAACAATAAATGATGCTTGGTACTTAACAAAAGTAACCGATCCTAACGGCAATAATTTCGTTTATGAATATGCCACACAAACATTAACCGAGGCGAGCCCAATTGGTTCGGTTACTACTAATATCGAAGTTTTACTCAAGAAAATAGTTTACACTAAAAACGCTTTAGCTGGTTTAACAGGTACTAACGAAGTTTTATTTAATTACGATTATAAAAGCAACCAAAACAAATATGCACTTGGTAATTGTTTAGTACAAGACAAACACATTTTAAGAAGCATAATAACAAAAACTAGTGGAGAGATTATTAGAAAATATAATCTTAAATATAATATTGCTCAAACAGAAGATGTATTAATAGCAATAGAACTGGAAAATAATGCTGGTGAAAAATTAAATCCGTTAAAATTTAATTACAATAATGAAACCGATATTATTGATGTAACTAACGGTTATCCAACTAACAATTTACTTACCAGTTCAAATGCTGGCTATGGAACTTTAGGTAGAATTGTTTATGACCCTAACGATGATGAGGTTGTACTCTCGGACTTAAATGGTGATGGTGAAAACGAAGTTTTAATAATTTCAAGAAACCCATTAAATAGTACAGGAACTTTAAAAATTTATAAAAACAATGGCAAAACAGGTGAATATTTAGGTGGAGATACAACGGCACCCGGCGAGCATTATAATTTAATAAATACGTTGGCATTCCCATTTCTTCCTTCGAATATATACAGAAAAACAAAACCAAAATGGGGAGCAAAAGCAAGTAATAACTTTTTTGAACGAACTAAAGGTAGTTTTAACTATTATGCAAATAAAGGGCTTGGAAATTCTATTTGCGACTTAAATGGTGATGGGTTGGAGGATTTAATTATATATAATGCAAGAGACAATAATAAAACTTATGAGTTATCACTATATGCTTTAATTTCAAATGGATCTAAGGGATATACATTATGTAGCCAGGTTCCTGTTTTTATAACTTTAGGTACTGCTTCTTCTTCTACTAATTTGCAAAACACTACCCGCAGCGCAAATGTTCAATCGGCTGATGTTAATGGTGATGGCAAATCAGATATTGTTATAAACTATTCTTTTGGTTTAAGTTCTTTTACAACAGTTATAACAGATATAAATAATGTAGGTTCCAATACTTTTCATTATCTCGAGCTTGATGTTAATTATAACAATGATGATGTTTTTATTACCGATGTAAACGGGGATGGAAATGACGAAATTAACAAAGTAAGCATTGAAAATATTAGTAGCACAAATACAACTTATAAAAAAACTACCATTGGCTTTGGCGGAAATTCGTTAAACGCATATTCTACAACTGGGACAAATATTGATTTAGGTATATACGCTGGGAATTATCCTAAACTAAACTCAAGCACAAATGTAAAAGCATACATTGGTGATTTTAACGGAGATGGTTTAACTGATAATATAGTAATGAACTGGAGCGCCTCTTATATGAATATTTCTATTGCTAATGGATATAAAAGAGTTGACTTACCCGGCATATGGCTATATCCTGATAAACCCTATTTTGTGGCAGATTTTAATGGTGATGGCAAAACAGACCTATTACCTGTAGAAACAAATGCAAACGGCTATAAAGAATTTCAATCAATATTGTATGCCGGTAATAATAGCTTCATAATTAAACCCATGAATAATAATGGTAATATTGTAAATAGCGACTTATATAAATCTATTCAGATAAATCATGTCAAGTCTGAAATATTGCCTTCAATAATAGCTTTTGGCTCTTACACGTCTTCCTCATGGTGGATTAGCCCGGCTTTAATAACTTTTAAAGCTGGTATACCCAATATTGTCTTAAACTCAGTAACCGATGGTTTAGGCAATAATATAAACATTACTTATACAAATGCACATAACGAAAATATAAACACTGTCTCTTCAATTTCTTTATCAGGAAGCAGACTTTATACTGGTCCAAATAATATTATAAAATCCATTTCAACAGAGGCCCCTAATGGTGTTTCAAATATTACAAATTATGAGTTCGGTAACTACTTATTTTCACCATTTAAAGGAGGAGTATACGGGTGCTTAAGAAGTAACATAATAAACATTGCTGCTAAAACTAAAACAGAAAATTTCTATGTTTCGGATGTTACAGAGTTCAAAAACATTATATTACTGGACATTAGTAAAGAATACCATACTAATGATGCTGGTCAATACGAGCAAAAAACAGAATTTGATCAAAGCATATCGGCCCAGTCCATTTGTTCTACTTGCTTTCCTAAAAGATCATTCTTTTACAAACAAGATCAAGTTATAAATACCAATAAACTAATTAATTCAGTTACAACTACTAATAATACATACGATAATTTTGGCAATCTAACGCAAACACAAGCAAGTATTGATAATATTATTTCAACTACTGATAATTATACATACGACAATACAAATGTAAAAACGGTTCCTTTTTTAGTTGCAAGTAAATCCAGCACTATTAACCGCAATGGAGTTACACTAACTTATAACAATAGTTATAGTTACGATTCTAAATTTAACTTAACTAGTAGTATTATTAATACAAACGATGCTTCCAACCAAATTACCAATACATACAATTATTGGCTTACAGGACAGCTAAAAAACAAAACCACTCAGGGCACTAATGCATTAACCGTAACCGAAAGCCAAACGTTTGATGCAACTTTTAAAAACATTGCAAGCCGAACTAATGCTGCAAATCAAACAGAAACTTTTTTATATAACAGCAAGGGATTACTTACAACCAATACCTCCATTGCAGGTAACACCACAACCTATATATACGATAGCTGGGACAATTTAATACAAAGTAATTTACCGGATGGTACCGTTATTAATAACAGTACACAATGGTACAATACAGGGGATGTAAACGAAAGTCAGCATCCGGTTGATTTAAGTAAAGCGTTAATTAAAACAACTACAACAACAACAGGCAAACCAACCCAGGTATTTATAAGCAATAAAAAAGGTGATAATTTATTAAGTTATTACGATGGTTTTAACGAAAAATGGTATACGGCTCAACAATATAATAACCTGGGCTTAGTTGAAAAAAGCACAGGTCAGTATAGGGTAGATAATATTACAACCGAAAATAAACTAATAAATACCTATACATATAACAATCGTCAGCAAATATTAAACGAAATTACCACTGATAACTCTACTACATTAACTACTGGCTATACCTACAGTTATGGAAACAAGTTATTTACAGCTACTACAACTAAACCAGATGGCACTACAAAGTCCAATACTTACAACCAATTGGGCGAAGTTACAGAAGTTAAAAACGAAGAAAATGAAAAAACAATCTATACATACAGTTTAACAACTAATGGACCTCAAACTAGTGTATTAATAGGTAGTGAACCTATTTTAACTACACAAACCGATAAATACGGACGTGTTATTTCGCAAAACAATGCATATAGCGGCACATATACATACCAATACAACGCATATGGTCAAATTACCGGAACTACCCAACCAGGCAATTTACAATACACTGGTTTTACCTATAATAATTTAGGACAACTAACCCAATACACCGGTTCCGAGGGTACTTATATTAATGAATATGAAATAGGCTTAAATGGGTTAAACTTAATAAAAAAACAAAGCGGTGGTCCAAGTAACAGTTACACTACATACCAATATGATGGTTTGCAGCGATGTACCACTAAAACTCAATTTATAAATAACCAAACCTATAATACCAATTACGAGTATGCCGGTAGCAATATAAGCCGCATGGTTTATCCGGGAGGGTTTAGTTTAAGTTATCAATACAATAATACAGGATTCTTAACCGGTATTAAACGCGAAGACAATAACCAATATGTTTGGCAAGGTAACGCTACCAACCACCTGGGGCAATTTACTACACAAACTTTAGGTAATGGAATACAAATACAAAACACCTATAACAATTTTGGTTTCGGTACACAAATAAAGCACGGTACAGTTATAGATTATACATACAATATTAACAACCAGAATGGGCGTTTAACCAGTTTTAACAATATTATTAGTGGCTATAACGAATCTTATTTATACGATAATTTAGACAGATTAAGACAAATAACTTCAAGTGTTTCGGCTAATAATTTAAGCTTAAATTACGATATACACGGACAAATAACCCAAAAAACCGATTGTGGGCAGCAATACAATTACACTAATCATAAACTAACCGAAATTGTGGTGCCTACCACTGCCAATTCTTTATTATCGCAAAACATAACCTATACCGCATTTAAAATGCCTAACCAAATTAGCGAAGGCACAAATACTTTGAATTTTACTTACGGGCAAAACCGCAACCGTGTTATGGCCGTTTGGAAAAAGAACGGACAAACCTACCGTACCCGCATATATGGTGGCGAGTTTGAAATAAGCACCGAAACCGTAAATGGTGTTAGCACTGAGTATAAAGTTAACTATATTAATAGCCCTAACGGTTTGGTAGCTATGCATGTAAGTACTAATGGTGCTGCAGGGCAAATGTATTACACCCATACCGATAGGTTGGGCAGCATAGTTGCAGTAACCAACCAAAGTGGAGCGGTTGTATGCCGACAGGAGTTTAACAGCTGGGGCCGCCGACGCAATGCCAGTACCAATGCTTTATTAAATTACAACGAAGTTGCCTTAAACGCTACTAATATCCCGGCCTGGTTATTTAGAGGCTATACCGGCCACGAGCAATTAGATGAATTTAACATTATACACATGAATGGCCGCCTGTACGACCCTGTAATAGGCCAAATGCTAGGCCCTGATGAAATAATACAAAACCCTTACAACGCCCAGCATTACAACGGTTATAGTTATGTGTGGAATAATCCTTTAAAATTTACTGACCCTAGCGGGTGGACGGGTGGTATACCTGGCGGAGGCATGGGCGACAATGGAGGAAGAATTAAATACGAAGTAGATGGGGTAGAAATATATGGCCGAGGTTATGATAGTTTTACAAATGCAAATAAAAATAATATATTAGCATTTAGTCATAGTGGAATACCTCAAGGTTATGTTTTAGGCTATTCTTATGGAAATCAAAGTTTCTACGGTTCATTTGCAGCTGAGAACGCAAAAATTGAACGCACTAACGCAATTTTAAGAAGTTTAAATATTACAAAAGCGGGAGGTATGTATCTTCAAAAATTTAATTACTTTCAAATTTCAATAACAAATCCAAATAAATCAAAAGGGCTTATGGGTTTAAGAGATATATCTGATGACATTTCTAATTTACTTGGAAATACAGGTGCTTATACCACTATAGCTAATTATAATGATGGTTATTTTAATACTGCTCAAAGTAACGGGGGGCAAGCTCCCTTGGATCCTACTTATGGATTTATAGCAAATGTGGCTGGCGTCGATTTAATGGTAGCCGAGCAAGCCGCCTTACAAACTTTAGGAAAGGTTGCGGCAGAAGCATCTTATTATGTGAAGGCTTTCAAGTTTGGCGGAGCTGCGGCAAACTTAGTTGGAACCGCAATTAGCTATATCAATTATAAAAGAACAGGGCAAATAACAGCTTCAGATGTTTTAGGAGGAATAGCAACAACAGCAGCTATTGGGGGTATTGTATTTTCTGCACCTGCAATTGGAGCATTTGGATTAGGGGTTGGTTTATTTCAAATGTTTTCTGGAACTGGAGGATATTTAGATTTAGATAATACAATTATGTATGATAATAAAAATGGTGGCTTACAATACACACCTACAAAATGATGCTAGATTGGCTATATAAAATTGGTTGTTTTGCATCAGTTGCAAATCCTATTAAGAAATATTCTCTTGTATTGGGAGTAACGATTATTATTGGCAATTTTTGCAATTCAATTGTCTTTTTTTTTCTAACGTATCTTAATATTGATTTTGGTCTTTTTGGAGTTATCGTTGTTTTATTATTGGTGAATACACTCCTTTATGTTTTATTACAGAACTATCTATCGGAAAATTACTATAACCAACTAATTGAGGATAGAAAAAAAATAAACAACAAGCAAAATTTGAAATATCAACTAATATTATTAATTATCTTAATTATTTCTGCGCTAAGCATTTTTGCAGGAATGATAATGGGTTCTGAATATAGATAAAATGTTTCTTGAATTTAGTTTTAATAAAGCTCAAAGTGGTGGTGGGGGCATTAAATCAGGTTTCGATAATAGTGTATCTTCCCCGTCGCTCTCGCAAGTTTAGCCCCTCCCTCTCGCAAGTTTAGCGATAGCGTAACTTGTGAGTTTATAACATGCAAAGTTTAAAACTTTGCATAACCCCAGTACGCCCACAGTACGCGCTAAGCTGAAGGGGTGCAAGTGGGCTGGGCTTAGTGCGTTGGTACAATATTTAAAATAATGTTTTTAGTTGTTTTTTTTCAAACTAAGATTATTTTTAATTTTATTGTATGTCGGAAAAATACAAAACACATGAAGATGGTTTATATTTTATAAGCTTTAGTGTTGTAGGTTGGGCTGATGTATTTGTACGAAGAAAATATCAGGATATTTTAATTGAGAGCATTAAATTTTGCCAGCTAAAAAAGAATTTAAAATTATACTGTTATTGTATAATGCCTAGTCATGTGCATTTAATTGCATATTCAGAAAATGGTTCAATATCTAATGTTTTAAGAGATTTAAAATCATTTACTGCAAATGAAATTATTAATGATATAAAAAATAATAACCAAGAAAGTAGAAAAGAATGGTTGTTAGAGTTATTTAAAAAGCATGGTGATTTGAGTCCTCAAAAACAACTTATGCAATTTTGGAAACACGACAACCATCCGTTTTATTTATACAGTAATGAAATGATACTGCAGAAGATGGATTATATACATAATAACCCAGTATTATCAGGTTTTGTAAATTATCCCCGTCGCTCTCGCAAGTTTAGCCCCTCCCTCTCGCAAGTTTAGCGATAGCGTAACTTGTGAGTTTATAACATGCAAAGTTTAAAACTTTGCATAACCCCAGTACGCCCCGGTAGTATCAGGTTTTGTAAATTATCCACACGAATGGAGATTAAGTAGTGCCAATGAACAAAGTCCAATTAAGGTATATGAGTTATAAATTAAATTATACAATCGCCCTAAGCCCAACCTCACAAAGCCTTGGCTTCCCCCTGTACGCGCTAAGCTGAAGCGTTTGCCAGTGAGAAGGGCTTAGGGCGCTAGTACTAAATTTATAACAATATATTTTAAAATTTAGATACCGGCCTACGCCGGAATTACGAAGTGGTAATTGTTGAGTAGTGGCAAAAGACCAATACCATCGCCCTAAGCCCAGCCGCAAAAGGCCTGGCTTCAGCTTAGCGTATTGGGTAAATGACCAGTGCAAATTCTTCCTCGCTTGCGCCGCGTATAATATATCCGGGTTATTTGGTTAAAAGAGCGAATAAAATGGGGCATATCAAACGTTTAAACACTTTTTTGTATTAAATTAGTCGAAGTGTATGTTTTTAAATCTGCAGTCAAATACATCAATCATTGTTAGAATTTGTTTAGTATTCTTAATGATGATTAATGGTTTAATCGCTCAAGAATTTTCAGAAGTTTTTAAACAATACGAAAGTGCCGATTATAAGGGTAGGATTAATATAATTAAAGAAACCAAAAATGATTATAAATCAGTTTTGTTTAATGAGTTTAAAAAAGACTTAATCCAAAAAAAATTACCGACAAATACACCCGAGTTAAACGAACTAAACGATTTTGTAAACTGCATAGTATTATTTCAGGAACATAGATACACCCGGGCTATTCCGGCTATGGTTACTTTACTTTCTCAAAACAAAACATTTAATTTTAATGATAGCGTTCGTTTGTATTCATGCATTATTGAGGGTTTTGTTGCAATTAATAATATTCCAAAAGCCTTCGAATATCATAATGAAATTACCGAAATTATTGAGAGTAGAAAGTTAAAACTAAATCCCTGGAAAATTAGTATCCCTAAAAGCAGACTCTACGGCGAAATAGGCTTGTATTCGGAAGCAATTAAACAAAACAGATTAGAGTGGTTAAGTACAGATCAATTTTACAAGGACAATTGGTTTAATGCAAATTTTCATAATAATCTGGGAGTTTATTTCAATAAATCCAAAAATGCAGACAGTGCTATTGCTGAATTTAATTTGGCTCTTAATTATCTTTATAAGGTAAGTAGGAAAAATAATCTGGAAGATCTTTTTTTTATTGGCCTTATTAAAGGGAATATTGCTCAGTCTTACATGCTACTTAATCGATACAATGAAGCAGTTCCGCTATTAAAACAAGATGTTTGCTGGAGTATTAAAAAAGGAGATTACTTAAATGCTGTAATCAGCTCTAACGAATTAGCCAGTTGCTTTTTGAAGTTAAATGAACTGGATCTTGCTTTTCGTTATATTGATACTGCTGCCAATTTATTGAAAGGAAAAGAAGATATTATGCCTTTAGTTCAAAATAAAAAACTATTGGCCGAGTGGAATTTATTGAAGGGAAATGAAAAGGATGCTGCTTCATTGTTCCGAGATTTGGTTGGTTTAAAGGATTCTTTTATTAACATCGAAAAAGAGAGTCAGATCATTAACCAACAAGTTACCTATGCTGTTAAGCAGAAAGAAGATGAGATAGAACAAAAGAATAATCTTTTAAAAAGTAATGAGCTGCTTCTGGAGAAGCAGGGCAACCAAAAACTAGTTTTAATTCAAACAATAGTTTTTTTATTAATTCTATTGCTCATGTTTATCTATTTGTACACACGATTAAAGAATAATCAAAAGGTTTTAATTGAAAAGAATAGTGAGATACTTACTAAAAATATAATTATACAGGATTCACTTAAAGAGAAGGAGGCCTTGTTAAAAGAAGTCCATCACCGCGTTAAAAACAACTTGCAAATAATTTCTAGTCTCTTAAACATTCAGGCTTCTAAATCAAATAATCAGGAAGTTATAGAGGAATTAAATGAATCCAAGCAACGTATTCTGAGTATAGCGCTTACCCACGAATTTATTTATAAATCGGGCACTTTAGCTTATATACAAATGCCTGATTATTTGGAACAGCTCATAGAGCAGCTTAAATATCTTTTTAATTCCGAAAAAAATAGAATAAATGTATTCTTAAAAATTGAAATGGTAGCTTTTGAAATGGATGTAGCATTGCCTCTTGGCTTAATGGTTAATGAAATTGTGTCTAATTCTTTTAAGCATGCTTTTGACTCCGAAGGAGGAGAGATCCACGTGCAAATGACAAGAAATGAAACTCAGTTTTGTTTGATGCTCTCTGACAATGGGAAAGGTTTCGATCCTAGCAAAAGAAACGAAATCGAAAGTAATCATATAGGTTTGGAATTAATTGATTCACTGGTGGATCAGATTAACGGTAATGTAAACATGCATAATGTTAAAGGAACTACTTTTGAAATATTTTTTAATTCCTCGCGTTTTAAGTAATTCATTTTACCACTTAGTAAATTCGGAAAAAGTTTGCGCCTATTAAGGTCCTAAATTATTTATTTTAAATGTATCCGCTTTCTGCCTTTTTAAAACATCTTGTTAATTAATCAAGTTTACGGAATAGTTAATGCTTTTTTAAACGCTATACAAAGGTGACTTTACAATCATTATTTTAAAAAATTAATTAGGACATCAACATTTTGTTAAAACTCTTTCGCCTATTCTATCCATAATTTAGCTTGATAGAGTCCGTTGTTGTTATATACGCGTATAAGAACAATATTATTTTTATATGCTTCCAGATTAATTGACAATTCGTTGCTTTGTAAAAGTTTTCTCCCGTCTAATGCAAACACTTCTGTTTTATTATGATTACTTTGAACCAAATGATGTTGAAGCAGCTTAATAGGAACTTCTTTTTCTAAATTACGGGTGGCAGTATTTACGCAGCTGCTTAAAAAAGTACTATAGTTATTGGGTCGTAAATTGCTATCAAAAAAATTATCCAGTGCAAAGTTGTTATTTTTAAATTGACCTTCAAGAAAGGAAAGCAATAAATGTCTAACTGTTGCGGTTGCGCTGTCCCGACCCATACTTCCAACGGGCTGCGCGGTGTTAACGTAATTGCCAAATCCGCCATGATGAAGGCCTTCTACTATCACAAACGATTTACAGGTGGTTCCGGTAAAAGAATCATAGCCTGTTCTGCATTGCGCAGGTGTGCTGGCATCGTCTTCGGAGCCGGCAAGGTCTAAAAGTTTACCATTAAATACACCAACGTTAGTGGGTGGAAAGGTGGAAGGATAGGAGGCAAATAGAACCATGCCCTGCACCTTGTTTGGATAAGCGGCAATATACGAAGAGGCATGAATACCACCGTTACTGTGACCGCCAATAATTATTCGGTTTGTATCGGCTGTTGTATGCATCCAATGCTGACTATTTCTGGAATTGGTATAAACCCAGTTTACAGCCGAATTAAAATTAGTACTGGAAGGAAATCCACCGGTTGTTATATCCAAAACTAAAACTACGTAACCCCATGAGGCCAGGTGCTTCGTATATAAATCGTAACTATGAACATTAATGGCAGATTGAAAAAAGCCGTTAGCGCCGGGATGAAATATCATAACCGGAAGTGAACCCGAAGAGCCAATAGGTTTATAAATCATAAACTTTGGGTTAGTGCTATAACTACTGTCAACCTGAACAGTGTAGGGGCCTGAAGTATTGTATACAGAATAACGGGGATCAATTTGTGCCCATGTATTTATAAAGACAAAGGCAAGTATGGTGAGTAAAAAAAATTTCATAAGTATAATTTTAATGGGCGCAAACTTATTTTAAAATCTTTTAAAAAAAACACTTCGATTTTTTTTATAAATAAGTCAAAGAAAGGGGGATCATTAAATTTTTATAAGAATTTATGTTGTATCTCCAGAACTCTGTATTTAACAATTTTGGTGATTAAAGTTTTAGGTAATTTTTTTAACGGAAACTGAATAGCTCCTTTAGAGGTTTTATATTTTGTTAATTCTTCTTTAAAGTGAATAATTGCTGAAGGAGTTGGGTAAAAACCGATATGATTTTTATAGGCGGCAAAATGCACTAAATTAACGTGTAAAAAGAAGGTGGGCATTCCGTATTTAAAGCATTCGATTGCTTGGGGAGCAGATTTTTGAATAATTATTCTCATTTCTTTTAAAAGATCCTGCGTTTGGAGAGGAAACTGTTTAACATAACTTTCAAAATCATTCGGTAAGCTCATCTGTCTAATTTATAGAAAACTAAGTAATAATAGCATAATGCTCAGTAATTTTTATTATTTTTGGCCGCTCTGTTGGAGACTTGTCCGAGTGGTTGAAGGAGCACGCCTGGAAAGTGTGTATACCTCAAAAGGGTATCGAGGGTTCGAATCCCTCAGTCTCCGCACATTAAGCTGAACCCCATGTAAATGCTGGGGTTTTGTTTTTTACTACCCTATAGGTGTCGCTAAAATGCACCTCAAAAGGCACTAATTCTACACCTATTGGTGTCCAAAAAGTGGTGTCGCTAAGCTCAGCGTAAACTAATTTGCAAACTGAATTTGTTATGCTTGATCATCTAATTACACACTTCTACTTACCTAAAAGCAAAAGGCTTAAGTCTGGTGAAGTACCTGTTTACTGCAGAATTACACTAAATGGAAACCGTGCTACTTTTAGCACAGGCATCTATGTATATGAAGATTGTTGGAACGCTAAAATAAAACAGGTACACCCAACAGATGCATCAGCGCATTTGGTTAATCCACGGCTTTTTAAAATTCAGGATAAAGTGCAGCAAACCTACTTTAAGTTGGAGAGCTTGAATAAAGAAATAACTGCCACCACGCTTGTGGACAATCTGCTCAACAGTGCATAGACCGATTAAATTGACCACCTGATTCCGAAGCAAATTGACCACTGATTTTGCTGGCGAAGATTTTGCGTTCATGTTCATTTTAGTGGTTAA